>Ga0209023_10008595_pt1 | contig 10209 bp, 8 predicted proteins | sample LakOneMetagenome_FD_187468 | JGI IMG/M metagenome (GOLD analysis project Ga0209023, IMG submission 187468) | Freshwater and sediment microbial communities from Lake Erie, Canada (SPAdes) (version 2) | ecosystem: Environmental > Aquatic > Freshwater > Lentic | place: Lake Erie, Canada | collected...
GGTAAAACAGCCGCATCGCGTTGTTGCATCCCGCTGACAGTGATCACACTGCTGCGCGGGCTGCGCCTAGCCCTGCAACTGTTTTACCCCTTTCGCACACGTAATTTAAATGTTAACAGACCCTAACTTTGTCGATTTAAAAAATAAATCACCGGCAGCCAGTACGGGGCAAGCCCATACGGACGACCGGCAGGTTTTATAGTCTTTTATCGTGACTTTACAAACGGCACGCCTATCGCCTTAGGCGCGACGGATTTCGCCATCAGGCCCGCAAGAACGACGACGGTGACTACATACGGAATCATCTGTATCAATGATCCCGGTACTTTGCCCAAGCCAGGGAAGACCACGCCTTCGATCTGGACTTGCAGAGCAGTGAAAAAACCGAACATCAGGCAACCGAGCGCCGTTTGCAGCGGACGCCAGTTACCGAACACCAGCGCCGTCAGCGCCAGATAACCATTACCGGCCGACATATCGCGCAGGAAGAAACCGCTTTGTACGATGGACAGATAAGCGCCCGAGAATGAGCACAGCACACCGGCACACAGCATCGCCATAAAACGGGTGCGCTCGACATTGATGCCGGCGGCATCGGCCGCGTGCGGGTTTTCACCGACTGCGCGCAGACGCAGACCGAAACGGCTGTGATACAAGACCCAGTGCACGAGCGGTATCAGGGCAAACGCCAGATACACCAGCGCGCTGTGACCACCGATCAGCTTGGTATAAAACCAGCCCAGAAACGGAATACCGGCCACTGCATCTGAACCCGGTAAAACAATATCAAACAGACGGGCAGAGCCGAGATCTGGCGTGCGTCCGCCCTGCATAAAGAAAAACTGGGCAAGCACAAAGGTCAGACCACTCAGGGCAATATTCAACGCAATACCGGCCACCAGCTGATTACCTTTTTGCGTGATGCTGACAAAACCTTGCAACAAAGCGATGACAGCGGAAATGCCGATACCGGCGAGTATGCCTAACCACGGATTTTGTGTCGCGAAGGCGACTGCTGCTGACACAAATGCCGCTGCCAGCATTTTCCCTTCAAGTGCCAGATCGACCACGCCGCTGCGTTCAGCGAACAGACCTGCCATCGCTGCAAACATTAATACCGGTGCATTGCGGATGGTAGAAACCAGAATGCTGGAAAATTGAAAATCATCAAACATCATTTTTCCTTACGTTTGAGCAGGGCAGAAATCGCCGGGGCATACAGATTTTCCATCGCGCCGCAAAACAGAATGATCAGGCCCTGAATGAAAATAAAAGTTTCGGTCGGAATATTCGGTTTTTCCAGCGACAGATCAAAGCCACCCTGGATCAGCGCGCCGAATAGTATCGACGACAGCAAGATACCTATCGGATGCTGACGCCCCATCAATGCCACGGCGATACCGATAAAGCCTGCGCCTGCGGGGAAGTTCAGGCCCAGATAATGCGTGGAACCCATCACGGAATTGACCGATGCCAGACCAGCCAGTGCGCCGGAAATCATCATCGCAATCATGATGGTTTTGCTGATGGAAATGCCCGCATAGTGCGCGGCATGCTGGTTCAGACCGGTAGCGCGTAACTGATAACCCCAGGTTGTGCGCCATACGGCAACACCGTAAATAACTAAGGCCAGCAAGGCCATGATGAAGCTGATATTCAGAGGTGTTTCGCCCAGCACCGGCAGGATGCCATTCAGCTTAGGCAGCCATGCGCTATCGGCAAATACACGGCTGGCAGTGTTTTGTTCACCGGCAGGAATCAGAAAACTGACGATGACGTAGTTCATCAGGCTGGCCGCAATGAAATTGAACATGATGGTCGTTACCACCACATGGCTGCCGCGTTTTGCCTGCAGATAACCGGGTAAAAAAGCCCATGCCGCGCCGAAGATTGCGCTGCCGGCAATCGCCAGCGGAATTAACAGCCATGCCGGTAAGCTGGCGTCAAAAGCGAGCAGCACCAGTGTCAGCCCGAGACCGCCCAGATACATCTGACCTTCGCTGCCGATATTGAATAAACCCGCCTGCATCGCAATTGACACCGACAGACCGGTGAAGATAAATGTGGCGGCGTAGAACAGGGTGTAGCCCAGTCCTTCAGGATTGAAAACAGCCGCATTCAGCAGTATGCCCAGCGACTCCAGCGGGCTTTCACCCAGCAGATAAATCACACCGGCTGCCACCAGCAGGGCGGACAGCAAGTTCAGTAAAGGCAGGGCAAAGGCGGTGGCCCAGCGGGGAAGATCGGCTTGATTCATACGTGGTTCGTCGCTTGTTTGTTCGCTTATTTCGCTTATGTTTGCTTTGTATTCCGGCTGCTGCTTAGTGTTTGTGTAATCCACCCATCAGCAGGCCGATGCGGGTCGCATCAAATTCTTCTACTTTCAGCTCGCCGGTGATACAGCCACCCGACATGACCAGTATGCGGTCAGCCAGGGCGCGGACTTCTTCCAGCTCCACAGACACTAACAGTATGGCGACACCGGCATCGCGCATCGCCAGCAGGCGCGCGTGCAGACTTTCTATGGTGCCGATATCGACACCGCGTGTTGGCTGACCAACCAGCATCAGTTTGGGTTCTGACGCCATCTCACGCGCCATCACCACTTTTTGCTGATTACCGCCGGAAAGCAGGGCAATGCGCAAATGCGGATCAGCCGGGCGCACATCAAACTTATTCAGCAACTCGTTGCAGGTTTTCAGTATGGCTTTGTAGTCGAGCAGGCCAAAGGCTTTGCCGAGTTTTTTCTGATAGCCGAGAAAGCTGTTCATCATGACTGAGAAATTCTTCACGACCGCATCGCGCAAGCGGTCTTCCGGTACATGTGCGATACCGAGTTCGCGGAACGTCGCAGGCAAACCATCAGCATCTTTGCGCCCTGCAAATGGCAGCGGCTTTCCTTGCATCATCACTGCACCGCTGCTCGGTAAGCGCATACCGCTCAGCACTTCCAGCAGCTCGCTTTGTCCATTGCCGGAGACGCCAGCGATGGCGACGATTTCTCCGGCGCGGATATTGAAATTCAAATCTTTGAGCAAACTGACTTGCTGGGCATTGATCAGATTCAGACCCTTCACATCGAGTACTGTTTCACCCGGCGCATACGGCGCACGCGGCAGATGTGTTTCGATTGGGCGACCCACCATCAGCTCGGCCAGTTGCTCTTTATTGGTGTTCGCCGTCTGCACGGAGCCGACGACGGTACCCGCGCGCATCACGGTCACTTCGTCAGTGATGTCGAGAATTTCCTGCAGCTTGTGGGTGATCAGAATAATCGTTTTGCCTTGTTCTTTGAATAATCGCAAAACAGCAAACAGCGAGGCGGTTTCCTGTACCGTCAGCACTGCCGTTGGTTCATCCAGAATCAGGATATTCGCACTGCGGTATATCTGTTTCAGAATCTCAACGCGCTGCTGTATGCCGACCGATAAATCCTGAATTTTGGCGAGTGGATCAACGTCGAGCGAGTAACGCTGACAAATTTCACGCAGGCTGGCTTCAACTTGTTTGCGATGAGCGGCAAGGCGGAAGCCGCCTTCAGAGCCGAGCATCACGTTATCCAGCACGGTCATGTTTTCGACCAGCATGAAATGCTGATGCACCATGCCGATGCCGAGATCGATTGCTTCCTGACTGTTACGGATTTGTTGTGGCGTGCCATTGATCAGCAACTGACCGCCATCCGCACGATAGTAACCGTACAGGATGCTCATCAATGTCGATTTACCTGCACCATTTTCTCCGATGATGCCGTGGATGGAACCGGGTGCAATGGAAAAACTCACATCGCGATTCGCTTGCACTGCGCCAAAGCGTTTGGATATGTGTTGAAATTCGACGGCAGCTTGCATACGTTCGGGATTCTCGGTGTGATCGAGTCAGGAATAGGGGTAAAAATTTCGGGGCGCCGATGTTGGCGCCCCGATCATGGTGAGTTTTATTTTAAATCGGGCACTTATTTGCATCACGGAAATCGACGACTTTGATTTTCCCGTTGATGATGTCTTGTTTCGCCGCATTGACGCGTTTTTCAACCTCGGCACTGACAACGCTGCGGTTGTCTTTATCCAGCGCCCAGTCCACGCCGCCTTCTTTCAGGCCTTTGTAGACGGTACCGCCTTGCCATTTGCCATTTTTCAATTGCATGAAGCTGTCATAAATCGCCTGATCAACGCGCTTGACCATCGATGTCAGCATATTGCCCGGATGCATGTAATTTTGATTCGAGTCAACGCCGATGCCGAGTTTGCCTTTTTCTTTGACCGCCTGCAGTGTGCCCATGCCGCTGCCACCTGCTGCTGCAAAGATCACATCGACGCCACGTTCAAACTGCGCGCGCGCAAGTTCGCCGCCTTTGGCCGGATCGTTCCATGCTGCGGTCGTAGTGCCTACCATATTCTGTATCACTTCGACTTTGCCATCGGTGGCTTTTGCCCCTTGTGTATAACCGCAGGAGAAATTGCGGATCAGCGGAATATCCATGCCGCCGATGAAGCCAATTTTTTTGGATTTACTTGTCAGAGCAGCTGCAACACCGACCAGATAGGAACCTTCCTGTTCTTTAAACAATACCGAGCTGACATTGTTGCCAGCGGCAACGCCGTCAATCAACACGAATTTTGTTTTCGGAAATTCTTTGGCGATGTTTTGCACTGCCTGCGCTTGTCCGAAGCCGATTGCGGCAATCAGATCAACATTTTTACGTGCCAGATTACGCAGCACTTGTTCTGTTTGCGTGTCGCTGGCGACCTGCACTTCCATGAAGCCGATTTTCGTTTCTTTCTTGAAACGCTCTGCACCTTCGGAAGCGGACTGATTGAAAGACTTATCAAACTTACCGCCCGCATCGTAGATGACGGCAAATTTCGGGTCTGCAGCATAAGCGCCGCCTGCAACGAGCAAGCCAGCCAGAGTCAGGCAGAGTTGTTTGAGTTTCATGAGAGCTTCCTTATTCGTATATCTTGTGTGATTGCGTTCGTGATCGCTATTCGCCGACGGCAAGTCGCAAGTGGCATCACTCATTATTTATCGGCACTTACTGACATCAGACTACCACGCGTCACCAGCGAGTCTGGCTGTAAGGTCAAAATTCTATCAAATCCTGCCATCTTGTATTCGTATTCAATCGCAATCAGGCGACTTTCCGCGCTTTCATGAAATCCAGAACTTCATGTCGATGGGGAATCGAAGTCTGTGCTCCCAATTTCGTCACGGTCAGTGCAGCAGTATATTGTGCTTCACGGCTGGCGTCTGAGACGCTGAGCCCATTCGCGATACCAACTGCAAACGCGCCGACAAAAGTATCGCCAGCAGCGGTGGTATCAACCACATCGACCTTAATCGCCGGAATAAATTCGCTACTGCCTGTTTGTGTGATCAACGCGCCGTCGCCGCCCATGGTCAGCAACACAGTACCGACACCCAAGTCCAGTAAGCGTTCAGATGCTTGCTGTGCACTGGCCTGGCTGGTCACGCTGATGCCGCTGAGTTGTGATGCTTCTGTTTCGTTCACGATCAGGTAATCGACTTGCTTTAATAATGCAGGGTCCAGCTGTTGTGCCGGAGCCGGATTTAACACCACTTTGACACCCTGAGCATGCGCGATTGCGATGGCGCTGGTCACCGTCGCGATCGGTGTCTCCAATTGACACAGCAATAATTGTGCCGCACCTATTGCACTTGTCGCTGCCTCAATCTGATTGACGGTCAGCGTCGCATTGGCACCGGCCGCAAGCACGATGCTATTGCTGCCATTGTCTTCCACCAATATGCCAGCCACACCGGTGGCCACACCGGCAACACGTGCGAGGTGGTTGATGTTGATGCCTTCTTTCGCCAGACATTGCTGCGAAAAATCACCAAAACCGTCATCGCCGACTGCACCGATAAAGCTCACATCGGCACCCTGACGTGCAGCGGCCACCGCCTGGTTAGCACCTTTCCCGCCGGGAATCTGACGGAATTCATGACCCAGCAAGGTTTCTCCCACTGCGGGCATGCGCGGCGTGCGGAAAACTAAATCCATATTGACGCTGCCGACTACGGTAATGCGTGGCTTCATGATGCTTTTTTCTCGATAAAATAATGATGCGCAATCGTTTGCGCAATCGATTTCGTATTTAACTATGGCCTACTTCTGCTAGTCAAGCGCATTCTCAAATTTTGATGAAATTTTATGCAATTTCCGGACAGGCAAAACCTTGAGGCCGAGCAGTGATTTGTTTTATTTTTTTGATATTGATTAATGCCGAGCGAGATTGTGCTGTGGATAGTAACTACTGTCAAATCGGAATTGCAGACGACACCAGGGTTTCAACGCGGTCTGATTCAATAAATGGCGACAGTCGGATGTGTTAATATTTAAAATTAAAACAAATGTTTTCTTATTGGACATTTGTTTATTTTGTTTGAGCTATGTATTTGATTTTTGAATTTGATCTTGGTATTTGATTTGTGCGTTGTTGCTGCATATCGTTGCTGTAGGTTGCTGCATGTTGCTGTGCTTTTTAACGCGGCGATATATTGACTACAGTTGACTACAGCTTGATCGCTATTTATCTGATGCCGGGCAGCCATTCTGGCCGGAGAGTGTTGGTGGGGAAAATGACATGAGTAAGCCTTTGTCAAAAAAAGAGCAATTATTTGCGCTGGTGAGTGCGAATCCTTATGTGTCGCAGCAAGAGCTGGCAGACGTATTGCAATTATCGCGATCTGCGATTGCAGGCCATATCGCCGCCCTGATCAGGGAAGGGCGTATTCTCGGGCGGGCATATACGTTTCCAGGGACGCGCGCGATACTCTGCATTGGCGGCGCAAATATCGACCGCAAATTAAGAACGCTGGCGGCCTTGCAAATGGGCACGTCAAATCCGGCCAGTCAGACCGAGTCTTACGGCGGCGTTGCCCGCAATATTGCCGAAAATCTGGCGCGGCTGGGCATCCCCGCAGCGTTAATCTGCGCGGTTGGTGATGACGTCAGCGGCAAAGGTTTGATGGCGCATGCAGACAGCACAGGAATTGACACCAGTGGTTCTTTACACGTTGCAGGCGCTTGCAGCGGAACCTACACGGCGATTCTGGATAATGCCGGTGAATTGGTGCTGGCGCTGGCTCATATGGAATTGTGTGAGTTGCTTGATCGTGATTATCTTGCAGGGTGCCGACCGCAACTGAATGCTGCTGCGATGATCGTCGCGGACATGAATTTGCCCTCCGACAGTATTCAGTTACTGATGAATGAGGCAGCCTTGAATAACAAACCGCTGGTGATCGTCGCCGTTTCCCAGCCGAAAATGGCGCGTCTTCCTGCAAGCTTAAAAGGAGTGCGTTTATTGATTCTGAATCAGGCCGAACTCGAACAGCGGCTAGCGACTAAACTCACTGATACCAGCGCGATTATTGAAGCGTGTGCTCAACTGCAGGCGCAAGGTGTGACTGACGTTATCGTTACTCTCGGCGCGGACGGTGTCGTTTTTACAGATTCTAAACACAACGCACCAGCACAATATTTACCAGCGCCAAAGGTAGGGGTCGTTGACGTAACGGGCGCTGGCGACGCTTTTTCCGCTGCCGTATGCGGGTCTTTACATCACGCTCCGGAGGATATGTTGCTTGCCTGTCAGCGCGGTTTGCAATTGGCGGCGCTGACCATACAAACTGATACCAGTGTATTGCAAACACCGCATACAACAATTTTTAATGAGGAACCATCATGCAATCCTATTTAGTCTTTTCTGAAGAAGTACGCGCCGCGAGAGTCGCTGGCAAACCTGTGGTCGCGCTGGAATCCACCATTATTTCGCATGGCATGCCTTATCCGCAAAATGTGCAGACCGCGCGTGAGGTTGAGGCCATTATTCGCGAACACGGTGCGGTTCCTGCCACCATTGCGATTATGCATGGCAAGATACACATAGGCCTGTCAGACGCAGAACTGGAATTGCTGGGGCAATCGGCAGATGCGCTGAAAGTCAGTCGTCGCGATTTGCCGTATGTGATTTCTACTAAAAAATTGGGTGCAACAACGGTTGCCGCAACGATGATTTGTGCCGAGCTGGCTGGTATTCCGGTGTTTGTGACGGGTGGAATCGGTGGCGTACATCGTGGCGCAGAAACCAGTTTCGATATTTCTGCCGATTTGCAGGAACTGGCGCGCACCTCCGTCGCTGTCGTTTGTGCTGGCGCGAAATCGATACTTGATCTTGGTCTGACGCTGGAATATCTGGAAACCCACGGCGTTCCTGTTGTCAGCGTTGGTCAGGCTGAATTCCCCGCGTTCTTTACCCGCGACAGCGGTTTCCGCGCGGATTTTCAACTCGATAGCGCCGCTGAGCAGGCTGATTTTATCGCTACAAAGTGGACGCTGGGTTTGCGTGGCGGGGTCGTGATTGCGAACCCGGTTCCTGTCGCGGATGCGATGCCGCGTGCAGAGATCGAGAGCATCACGCAGCAAGCATTGCAGGAAGCTGCGCAACAAGGTGTCAGCGGCAAAGCTGTGACGCCGTTTCTGTTGGCAAGAATTAAGGAGTTGACTGGAGGTCGCAGTCTGGTCAGTAATATTGCTTTGGTGAAAAATAATGCGAAAGTCGGAGCGCAACTGGCGCACGCACTGGCCGCGCATAAAAAATCCTGATACAGATAAATTGCATCCAGCTGCATTGGTACTGGTAGTCATCCGGCGATGGCTACCAGTGTATGTCATGGATAAAAGGCCCTGACGTGATAACCGGACGCTTTCAGCTTGGGCAATTCAAAATACAGTGTGATGTTTTTTTCTGAGACTGGTGAGAAACCTTTTGCTATCTCAGTCGGCTCACTCAGATAGTCTTTCGGAGCGAAGGCTTTCTGTAACACTGGTTTGTCTTTCGCGTCATTCAGTACTAACTCAACCATTGGCCATGATTGCACGGTATTACTGCGGTTCTGCAACTGCATGACCAGCGAAAACGTATTCTTTTCCGGTGACAGTGTCTGTAATTCATTTGACTCTATCGTGATGTAGTCAATTTGTGCCGGAAGTGAAATCTGGCAATGCAGAATGCGGCAGGCTTGTTCCAGTACGGCACGAGTTTCCGGGTAAGCTGCTGCGATCTGATTTCTGAAGACATAGCCAGATTGTGCTATCAGCCCCGGCAGCAAAATCAGGCTCAGCAAGATCATGACTATGCTATACAGTCGCCCGCGTTTCTCTGCTTTTTCTGCCTGCAAGACAAATTCAGGCTTATCGTCTTCGCTGACACCTGTGCCGGTATCGCTGACGGAGTCTTCTGCTGCCGTTGCCAGTTGTTCTAATGCGGCTTCTGTTTCGGCAATCGCAACATCATCCGTAGTATCTGGCAGATAAGGTTCCTGAATCGTATCCACCACAATCGTGGTCGGTAAAGACTCCTCTGGTTCATCTGCGTCCGGTTCTGAGATTTGTCCGGCACCGGTGGTGCTGACTTCATCCGCCACTGACCAGTCTATGCTGGGTTCTTCCAGCATTGCTGCTTTTGCTTCCAATTGGATTTGAGCCGAGACTGTTTCCGGGGGAGTGGCTGCTATTTCAGCAAAAGGATCATCTTCACCAAAGAAAAAATCCAGTGACGCGGATGATTCCGGCGCTGATGTTGGCGCTGGTATCGGTGTTGGCGCAGGCGAAGGAACAACCGGCTCTTCCGGTTTGCGCGTCGTTGTGGCTGCCAGAACCGATTCCAGGTCTTCCGGCAATTCATTCGTTTTTTCGCGAATCTCAATATCGTCAACGACTGCCTGCGCTACCGGTGTTTTTGCGACCGGAGGAAATGCCGCTTTCTCTAACGCCGCTTCATCGATGATGATCTCAACCGGGCCTGGGGTAACGACAGATTCAGGCTGAATAGGCATTTTTTCAGCAGGTATTTCTGCCGCTACTTCAGCTTGCTGTGCTTGAGACTGAACTTCAGGCTGTGCTTGCGCCGTCGCGCTGTTTGTGGCGACGTCGGGTTTAGGTTGAACTGGTTTTGTTAATTCGTGCGGCGGAACCAGATGTTCAACGCCATTAAACGTCTGTTGGCAAGAGCCGCAACGTACCAGCCCCGCATGCAGCTTCAGCTGGTCATTCGCCACGCGGAAGATGGTCAGGCAGTGAGGGCAGCGTGTGGCGAGAGCCATGACAGATTAACCTGGCAATTGTCCTGAGAGCGCGACCCAGCCTTCGTGCTCTGCCCAGACGCTGAGTTGGATAAATGG
>Ga0209023_10008596_pt1 | contig 10209 bp, 10 predicted proteins | sample LakOneMetagenome_FD_187468 | JGI IMG/M metagenome (GOLD analysis project Ga0209023, IMG submission 187468) | Freshwater and sediment microbial communities from Lake Erie, Canada (SPAdes) (version 2) | ecosystem: Environmental > Aquatic > Freshwater > Lentic | place: Lake Erie, Canada...
AGCGGGAATCCATGGGCTTTTCCGGTTTTGTCGAAGCGGATTTCTCGCGTGTCTGGCTTGTCAGCAGTGATGGCGGATGGATCTCGCCCGGAGTCTGCGCCAACGTCCATGGATTCCCGCTTTCGCGGGAATGACGAGCGAAGGGAACCATCAGTGCCAATGGAACCATCGCCGCCAGCGCGAGCACCGCCGCGGCCGCGATCCACCACTGCCGACCCGATCGTGTCGGGGTCGACGCCGGCAATTGCGCGAACACGCCCGACAGCGCATCGGCCGGCGGCGTTTCCGGCGGCAACGCGGCGAAGACTTCGCTCCAGTCGCGGGGAGGCATCGGCCCGGGTGCGTGCGGTTCACGCATGCTGCACCTCCGTCGCGGTTCGCGATTGCGGTTCCAGCAACGCACGCAGCCGGCGTCCGCCGCGTGCCAGTTGCGATTTCGAAAAACTCGGCGTGCGCTGCATCAGCGCCGCGATTTCCTCGTGGGTATGGCCCTCGGCGTGGTACAGCCACAGCACGGTGCGGGTCGCCACCGGCAGTTTTTCCAGCGCGCGCCACAACGCGGCGGCATCGGCGGCGGCCGAAGGCGGCGGCGATGCGTCCACGGGTTCGAAGCCGTCGTCGTCGAGGCTGTCCTCCAGCCGCCGGCGCCGGCGCAACTGCATCAGCGCCTCGTTCACCGCGATCTGGCGCATCCAGCCCCAGAACGGGGCGTCGCCGCGGAATTCGCCGAGCTTGCCGATCGCCTTCAACATCGTCTCCTGCAATACGTCCTGTGCCTCGTCGCGGTCGCCGGTCAGGCGCAGCGCCAGGGTGAACACCGGCCGTTCGAACCAGCGGCACAGCTGTTCCAGCGCCGCCCGTTCGCCGTCGCGCGCACGACGCAGCAGGCGGTCCGGGACGTCGATGGCGAAGCTGGAGGCGGCGGGCATTCGTACCTGTGGATGCGGCCGGGCGCGGGAACGTCGCAAGGGGCTGCAATATCGTCCGCCGGGCGCGCTGCCTATACTGCGCGCATCCACAGGGGAGCCACGCAGATGTCCTTCGCTACGCTGTTGACCGTCATCCTGCTGTTCGCCGGCATCGTGATCCTGTTCAAGACCGTGCGGATGGTGCCGCAGGGCTACGAATGGACGGTGGAGCGCTTCGGCAAATACACCCAGACCCTGACCCCGGGCCTGCATTTCCTGGTCCCGATCGTCTACGGCGTCGGGCGCAAGGTGAACATGATGGAACAGGTGCTGGAGGTGCCGTCGCAGGACGTCATCACCAAGGACAACGCCGTGGTCAAGGTCGACGGCATCGTGTTCTTCCAGGTGCTGGACGCGGCCAAGGCCGCCTACGAGGTCGCCACGCTGGAAGTCGCCATCCTCAACCTGGTGATGACCAACATCCGCACCGCGATCGGTTCGATGGACCTGGACGAATCGCTTTCGAAGCGCGACGAGATCAACGCCAAGGTGCTGGTCGCGGTCGACCAGGCCACGCATCCGTGGGGCATCAAGGTCAACCGCATCGAACTGAAGGACATCGCGCCGCCGCGCGACCTGGTCGAATCGATGGCGCGGCAGATGAAGGCCGAGCGCGAGAAGCGCGCCAACATCCTCGAGGCCGAGGGCTTCCGCCAGGCCGCGATCCTCAAGGCCGAAGGCGAGAAGCAGTCGGTGATCCTCGAGGCCGAGGGCAACCGCGAGGCCGCGTTCCGCGCCGCCGAGGCGCGCGAGCGCCAGGCCGAGGCCGAGGCCAAGGCGACGCAACTGGTTTCCGACGCGATTTCCTCCGGCAACGTGCAGGCGATCAACTACTTCGTCGCGCAGAAGTACATCGAGGCGTTCAAGTCGCTGGCCGAGGCGCCGAACCAGAAGTTCGTGATGATGCCGATGGAATCGGCCGGCATCATCGGTTCGCTGGCCGGCATCGCCGAGCTGGCGAAGGAATCGCTGGGCAGGAAGGGAGCCTGAGCCATGCGTTGGGACGTATTCGCGTGGGCCGCGGTGGCGCTGCTGCTGTTCGCCGCGGAGGCGATGGCGCCGGGGGCCTTCATGTTGTGGCTCGGTTTGGCCGCGGCGGTGGTATTCGTCGTCGTGCTGCTGTTCTCCGGCATCCCGGTGCTGGCACAGGTGGCGCTGTTCGTCGTGCTCAGCTTCGTTTCGATCCAGGTGTATCGGCGCTGGTTCCGCAACCGCGAGAAGCCCAGCGACCAGCCCGCGCTCAACCGCCGCGCCGCAGCGCTGGTTGGTCGGGTGGTGCCGCTGGAGCGCGGGATAATCGATGGCCGCGGACGCGTGCAGATCGCCGACGCGTTCTGGGAAGTCGCCGGGCCGGAACTACCGGCGGGTACGCACGTGCGCGTCACCGGCGCGGATGGCATGACGTTGACCGTCGAAGCGGCGTGAGACTGCGCGCTGCAGCGTTGTTCGCGTTCGCCATCGGCAGCGCCTGCGCTGGCGAGCTTCAGCACGAAGACAAGTGGGTGGGAACCGTCGTTCCGCCGTATCCGTCCGGCGTGCACGAACTCTCCGGCAGTTGCGTCGGCACCGGCACCTCGGGCGACGAACTCTGCATGGTGTCGATCCATCTCCTGCGCGACGAGCAGAGCCACGTCCGCACCCTGCTCGCCACGCGCGAACTGCACTACCCCGACGGCACCGCCGTCGGCGGCGACCGCCCGTTGCAATTGATCACCGACGCGGTCGAGCCCGATGCGCTTTACGACGCCAGGGTCGAGGTCGCGGTCGGTACCTGCCAGCGCGACGGCGCCGACGATCCGCGCATCGTCGCCGCGCTGGTTCCCGGCCCGGACGTCGAGTGGTTCGCTGCCTTCCGCGGCCTGTGGCGGCTGGAGGACGACGGTCGCTTCGTGGCGCTCGATCCGGCCGGCGTGCGCTGCCGCAACGAAGGCTTCGGCTACGACGGCTGAATCCGGCGCCGCATCGATCGGCGATAATGGCGGTTTCCCCGCCGCGGAAGCCGCCATGACCCAGCAGACCGTCCTCAACGCCACCCACCGCGCGCTCGGCGCCAAGATGGTGGACTTCGGCGGCTGGGACATGCCGATCCACTACGGCTCGCAGCTCGAGGAGCACCACCAGGTGCGCCGCGACGCCGGCATGTTCGACGTGAGCCACATGACCGTGGTCGACCTGAACGGCGCGCGCGTCCGCGAGTTCCTGCGCCACCTCGTCGCCAACTCGGTCGACAAGCTGCAGAAGCCGGGCAAGGCGCTGTACACGACCATGCTCAATCCGCAGGGCGGGGTGATCGACGACCTCATCGTCTATTTCATGTCCGAGCAATGGTTCCGGCTGGTGGTGAACGCCGCCACCCGCGACAAGGACCTGGCCTGGATCACGGCGCAGGCGCAGGCGTTCGCCGTCGAGGTGAAGGAGCGTCCCGAGTTCGGCATGGTCGCGGTGCAGGGCCCGAACGCGCGCGACAAGGTCATCGGCCTGCTGCGCGAGGAAGACCGCGCGCCGGTCTCCAGGCTGGCCCGCTTCAGCGCGCGCGAGGCGAAGACCGCAGATGGGATCGTCGTGTTCGTCGCCCGCACCGGCTACACCGGGGAGGACGGCTTCGAGGTGATCGTGCCCGAGGCGCAGACCGTCGCGTTCTGGAACGCGTTGCTGGCCGCGGGCGTGAAGCCGGCAGGGCTCGGCGCGCGCGACACCCTGCGCCTCGAGGCCGGGATGAACCTCTATGGCCAGGACATGGACGAAACCGTGTCCCCGTACGAGGCCGCGCTCGGCTGGACCGTCGCGCTCGACGAGGGCCGCGGCTTCATCGGCCGCGACGTGCTCGAACGGCAGCACGCCGATGGCGCGCCGCGGCAGATGATCGGCATCGTCATGGATGAGAAGGGCGTGCTGCGCCACGGGCAGAAGGTGCTGACCGCGAACGGCGACGGCGAGATCCTCAGCGGCACCTTCTCGCCGACCCTGGGCAAGGCGATCGCGTTCGCGCGCGTGCCCGCCGGGGAGCCGGGCAACGTGCGCGTCGACATCCGCGGCAAGGAGCTCCCGGTGCGGGTGGTGAAGTTCCCGTTCGTGCGGGACGGCAAACCGATGGACGGTATTTGACGCGGCGGCTTCGGCCTTCGCTAAACTTGGCGGTACAGGGCGGCCTTCATTCCACAAGCAATCAGACGGAGCTTCCATGAGCGAGATCCCCGGCGACCTCAAGTTCCTCAAGTCCCACGAATGGGCGCGCGTCGAAGGCGATGGCAAGGTCACCGTCGGCATTTCCGACCACGCGCAGGAACTGCTCGGCGACCTGGTCTATGTCGAACTTCCCAACGTCGGCGACCGGGTCGAGGCCGGCAATGCCAGCGCCGTGGTCGAGTCGGTGAAGGCGGCGTCGGACGTCTATGCGCCGGTCACCGGCAAGGTCGTGGAGGTCAATTCCGCACTCGCCGACAAGCCGGAGACGATCAACGAGGACGCCTACGGCGACGGCTGGCTGTACGTGGTGGAGGCCGAGGAACCCGAGCAGTTGAACGAACTCCTCGGCCCCGACGACTACGCCGAACTGCTCGAGGAAGAGGAACACTGACGCCCCGCTTCCATCGTCGAAGCACTCCGATCCGGCCGCGCAAGCGGCCGGTTTCGTTTCCGGAAAGGCAACGCTCGAAGCGCACGTCGATGCCGAGGCGCATGCCGCGAAGCGACCGCTACCGCGTTTCGTCGAGGGTCGGCACGGCGCGCGATTTCGCGCAAATCGGGTGTTGCGGCGCGAAATCGGTCGCCCGCCGCAAACTTTTTTTGGCGTCCGCAAACGCGCTTCGGAACCGTGTCGACGGGTCGCCGCCGCCGTGGTCGATGTGGCGCCCATGCTCGCGCGAACGGAGATGCATTGCGAAACGCGCAGCTGTTTTCAAGTATTTTTTCGCGAACGCATCCGCGCGCGCGGCGCGAATGCGGATATCGACCACGGCATCGCGCATGCATCGACGGCGGTTCCGCCGCGCTTGCCGCGGGAACGCCCCGGCACATTCGTGTTGCAAAAGTGTTGACAGTGGAAAAAACCGTGATTAGGTTTCGCCCAGCAGACGATTCCTGCGGAAGCGAGTGAGAACGGCAACGACGACCAAGCGCCAGGAAACAATGAACTCCACCCGGACGCGCACGACGGTGGATTCAGGCGTCGTCTCCCCCGACAAAAGCAAAAACGCTCCCGCCAACATCCAGGACGCATCGTTATCGGCCGCCGGCGAGGCGGCCGATTCCACGTTTGGAAGACAGAGTTTCGGCGGCGCAGGCCGCCGGCCCGTGCAGGCACGGATGCCTGCATGCCAAGAATCCGTTTCGGCGCGCTTCGCGCGCTGGCGGTTGCTCGCGGGTCCGACTCCCGCGGCGTTGTCGAGTACTGGGCAGCTAGAGCAGTACCCGCAAGTCCACTGACGAGGAGAGCCATCCCATGGCCATGAAGAAAGCTGCGAAGAAACCCGCCAAGAAGGCGGCGAAGAAGAAGGTCGCTAAGAAGAAGACTGCCCGCAAGGCCGTCAAGAAGGCCGCCAAGAAGACCGCGAAGAAGGCGGTGAAGAAGGCCGCCAAGCGCAAGCCCGCGAAGAAGGCCGCGAAGAAGGCCGCCAAGCGCAAGCCCGCGAAGAAGGCCGCGAAGAAGGCCGCCAAGCGCAAGCCCGCGAAGAAGGCCGCGAAGAAGGCCGCCAAGCGCAAGCCCGCGAAGAAGGCCGCGAAGAAGGCTGCCAAGCGCAAGCCCGCGAAGAAGGCCGCCAAGCGCAAGCCTGCGAAGAAAGCTGCTAAAAAAAAAGCTAAAAGGTCGGTGAAGAAGTCCGGTCCGGTGGCCATGCCGTCGGTTCCGGCACCGATGATCTAAGCGGTAAGACTGAAGTATCGAGCCCCTTTCCCGCAGCCCAGGCGGGGAAGGGGTTTTCTTTTGCGTGCGGCGAACGGTCCGTCGCCGGGTGGGCACGCGGTCCGGTCAGCGGGGAGAGGCCTTGCCCGCGATGGAAGATTGCGCGCCGCCGTTGGCAGGAGCCGCCGTCGTTTCATCGTCATCGTCCCGGCCGCTGGCGTACAGCGCCGTTGGTGTCGAAACGTCCTTGATCCAGGCGTGGTAAGGCAGGCCGATCGCGTTGTCGAGGATGGTCGGCAGCAACCCGCTCGGCAGCGCGCTCTCGCTGTTCCAGAGGATGGCGATGCCGAGGTCGCGGTCGGGCAGCATCGCCACCACGCCGCGATAGCCCTGCACTGCGCCGCCATGGAACACGACTTCGTGTCCGGCGTAGTCGTACACGCGCCAACCGATCGCATAGCCGGCCGAGTCCAGGCGTTCGCGTCGCCACTCGGAACCGCGCAATTCGGTCGGGGTCGAGATCACCGGTCGGTGCAGGGTTTCGAGCAAGTTCGCCGGTAGCACGTCGGGGCGATGCCCGGTCTGCGCGATCAGCCATTGCGACATGTCGCTGATGCTGGCGTTGACGCCAGCCGCCGGCAGGACGTGGTAGTAGGTGGGCTTGGGCATCAACGCGACCCATCCGCCACCGCCGCGCACATGCGGGCGCGCCCAGCGTGGGCTGGACTCGATGCCTTCGAGGCCGACGCTCGCATCCTTCATGCCCAGCGGCGTGAACACCATGCGCGTGAGTTCGCGGCCGTAATCCTCGCCGCTGGTCGCGGCCAGCACGTTGCCGATCAGGCTGAAGGCCACGTTCTGGTAGGCGTAGCACTCGCCCGGGTTGCAGGTCATCGGCGCGTGCGCGAGCCTGGCGACAAGGCTGGCGTAATCGACGTTCGCCTCGAGGTCGCGGTCGAACGCGTTGCGGGTCAGGCCGACGCGATGGCTGAGCAGGTCGGCGACGGTGAGTTCGCGTTCGGCGCCCGGGCGCGACAGCCGCAACCACGGCACGTAGTCGACCACCGGCGTGTCCCAGCGGAACTTGCCCTGGTCCACCATCAGGCCGGTGAGCGCGCCCGCGAACGCCTTCGACAACGAAGCGAGGCGGAACACGGTGTGGTTGTCAATCGATTGCGCGCCCTTCGCATCGGTCACGCCGTATCCGCGTTCGCTGACGACTTTGCCGTTCTGGACGATCGCCATCGCCAGTCCCGGCACGCGGCCGTCGGCGACGAGCTGTTGCGCGAGGGCTTCGAATCCGGCGGGATCGAACGCCGCACCCGGTTGCGCGGCATTGACGGAAGGACGGGAAACCGGCTGCTGCGAAGGCGGTGGCGGATACGCGGACGCACCGCGCCAGCGCAACGAATCCTGCGCGCCGCTGCCCGCGGCGAGCGGCAACAACAACAAGCTGAGGGTCCAGGCGAGGCGCGTCCGCTTCTGCGGTCGGTTCGCGTCGTCTTTCATCGCGGGGTCCCCGTCCGTATGCTCTCTTCAGGCGATGATAACGCCTGTTTCAATTTCTGCATGAATAGGGAGAGGTTTGATGGCCATGTTGCTGATCCTGCTGGTAATTGTGGTGGTGGTCGCACTTTGGGCCATGGGCATCTACAACGGCCTCGTCACCGCGCGCAACGCGTTCAAGAACGCCTTCGCCCAGATCGACGTGCAATTGCAGCGCCGTTTCGACCTGATTCCGAACCTGGTGGAGGTCGCCAAGAAGTACATGGCGCACGAACGCGAGACGCTGGAAGCGGTGATCGCCGCGCGTTCGGCCGCGCAATCCGGGCTCGCCGCGGCCAAGGCCAATCCCGGCGATCCCGCGGCGATGGCCCAGCTCGCGGCCGCACAGGGACAGTTGAACGCCGGGCTCGGCCGACTGCTTGCGGTGGCCGAGTCCTACCCGGACCTCAAGGCCAACCAGAACATGATGCAGCTCACCGAAGAGCTGACCAGCACCGAGAACAAGGTCGCGTTCGCGCGACAGGCGTTCAACGATTCGGTGATGGGCTACAACAACAAGCGCGAAGTGTTCCCGAACAGCATTTTCGCCGGCATGTTCGGTTTCGCCCCGGCCACGCTGCTGGAAATCCCGGCGGACAAGCAGGCCGAAGTGCGCGCCGCGCCGAAGGTGCAGTTCTGATGTCCGCCCCCCTCCCCCGCATGCGGGGGAGGGTCGGGGTGGGGGCGCATGCGTCCCGCTCCGGCTTGCCCCAACCTTCCCCCGCAAGCGGGGGAAGGAGCATCCAATGAATTTCTTCGAACACCAGGCCGCGGCCCGGCGCACTTCGGCGTGGCTGGTCGTGCTGTTCGCGCTGGCGGTCGCCGGCATCGTGCTCGCGGTCGACCTGGTTGCGTGGGCGACGACGCGTTCGCCCGGCGCGCTGGCCTTCTTCACCCTCGCCACGCTGGCGACCATCGGCCTCGGTTCGCTGTACCGCATCGCCAGCCTGCGCGACGGAGGCGAACCGGTGGCGTTGCAGATGGGCGGCGTGCCGGTGCCGGAAAACACCACGGACTTGAACCTGCGCCGGCTGCGCAACGTGGTCGAGGAAATCGCGATCGCCTCCGGCGTGCCGGTGCCGAAGATCTACGTGCTCGAGCACGAAGCCTGCATCAACGCCTTCGCCGCCGGATATTCGCCGTCGGACGCCGTGGTCGCGGTCACCCGCGGCGCGCTCGACCGGCTCAACCGCGACGAGCTGCAGGGCGTCATCGCGCACGAGTTCAGCCACATCCTCAACGGCGACATGCGCCTGAACATCCGCCTGATCGGCGTGCTGTTCGGCATCCTCATGATCGGCCTGATCGGGCGCAAGATCCTGTGGAGCGGCCGCTTCGGGCGAGGCCGTGGCGCGGGCGCGGTACTCGGCGCGGCGTTCGCGGCGCTGGCGATCGGCTACATCGGCCTGTTCTTCGGGCGCATGATCAAGGCCGGCGTCAGTCGTTCGCGCGAATCGCTGGCCGACGCCAGCGCGGTGCAGTTCACGCGGCAGACGCAGGGCCTGGCCGGCGCGCTGAAGAAGATCGGCGGCCTCGCCGAAGGCGCGATGCTCAACGATCGCGGCAACGCGGAAGAAGTGAGCCACATGCTGTTCGGCGAGGGCCTGGGCCTCTCGTCGCTGTTCGCGACGCACCCGCCGCTGCTCAAGCGCATCCAGGCGCTGGAACCGCACTTCCGCGGCGAGGAACTGGAACGGTTGCGCGGCAAGTGGTTCGCCTCGCCGCCGGTCGGTCTGGACGAGGACGCGATGCTCGGCCTCGACGCCGCGGGGGGCGCGCGCCTGCCGAATGCGCTGCAGGAATTGAACGTCACCCCGCCGATGGTCGCCGCGCAGGTCGCCACGCCGGCCGCCGACGACTACAGGCGCGCGAACGCGATCGCCAGCGGCATTCCCGAGGCGCTGCGCGACCTCGCGACGCAGCGCGATGCGGTGATGCCATTGCAGCTCGCCATGCTGCTCGCCGACGACGAGGCATTGGCCGAACGCCAGCGTTTCGAGATCGCCGCGCGCCTCGGCAGCGAAGCCGCGGATCATGCGGGGCGCATCCACCAGCAACTGGTCGCCGACCTGCACCCGATGCTGCGCCTGCCTCTGGCGGCATTGGCATTTCCAGTGTTGCGCCTGCGCCCGCGGCCGCAACTCGACGCGTTCATGGACACGGTGCACGCGGTGGTCAATGCCGATGGCGAGGTGTCGCTGTTCGAATACTGCCTCGGGCGGCTGCTCACCGTGCAGGTGCGCGAGTCGCTGGATCCGGCCCGTTATTCGCACTTCGGTCCGCGCAAGCCGGCCGCGGTGAAGCACGAGCTCGCGTTGCTGCTCGCGGTGGTGGCACAGGCCGGACACGACGACGCCGACGGCGCGCGCCGCGCCTACCTCGCCGGGATGCTGCGCGTGTTGCCGAACGAGCACCTGGCCTATGCGCCGCCAGCGGACGGCGTGCTTGCGCTGGACGATGTGTGGGGTCCGCTGGACCGGCTCGATCCGCTGGCCAAGCAGGTGCTGGTCGAGGGCGTCACCGCTGCGATCAGCAACGATGGCCGCATCAGCGTTGCCGAGGCCGAACTGCTGCGCACCATCTGCGGCGTGCTGCATTGTCCGCTGCCGCCGATGCTGGAGCGGGGATGAGTTGCGCGGTCACGATCCTGATTGCCTGAGACACCGTAGACTGGGTCGGCTCTATCGACCCGGCATCGCCCGCAATCGCTGGTTGGTGAAGCCAACACCGCCTGCAAAAAGCTGGATCCCGGCGTTCGCCGGGATAACGAGCAAAAACATCAACCCGCCACAATCAACTCCGCCGCGCGTTCGGCGATCATGATCGTCGGGGCGTTGGTGTTTCCGCTCGGCAAGG
>Ga0209023_10008597_pt1 | contig 10209 bp, 8 predicted proteins | sample LakOneMetagenome_FD_187468 | JGI IMG/M metagenome (GOLD analysis project Ga0209023, IMG submission 187468) | Freshwater and sediment microbial communities from Lake Erie, Canada (SPAdes) (version 2) | ecosystem: Environmental > Aquatic > Freshwater > Lentic | place: Lake Erie, Canada | collected...
CCGCCTGCAGTGCTACGAGGGGCTCGACGAGGCCAAGGCGCTCTACGAGTGGAACTACAAGAAGCAGCTCCTGCGCATCCAGGCCCAGCGTGGCGACGACTCGTGGGAGGCGGTGGAGGAAGACCTCTTCTCCGACGAGTTCCTGCTGGAGCGCCCCCTGCTCGAGGCCATCCGGGCCAAGGAGCCCGTGGTGTTGCTGATCGACGAGGTCGATCGCGTCGAGGTGGAGACCGAGGCCCTGCTGCTGGAGATCCTCTCCGACTACCAGGTGTCCATCCCCGAGCTCGGCACCATCGAGGCCACCCAGATCCCGCTGGTGTTCCTCACCTCCAACAACACCCGTGAGCTCTCCGAGGCACTCAAGCGTCGGTGCCTCTTCCTCCACGTCGACTACCCCGACATGGAGCGTGAGAAGGAGATCGTGCTCACCAAGGTCCCGGACATCACCGAGAACCTGGCCGACCAGGTGGCTCGCATCGTCCGTTCGCTTCGGCAGCTCGAGCTCAAGAAGTCGCCCTCGGTGTCCGAGACGCTCGACTGGGCCAACACCCTGGTGCTGCTCGGTGTGGAGCAGGTGGACGCCGAGATCGCCACCAGCACGGCCAACATCTTGTTGAAGTACCAGTCCGACATCGCCAAGGCGGTGCGAGAGTTCGCCGCCGACAAGCAGGGCATGCGGGCGTTCGCACCCGGCCCCAAGTAGCTCATGACCGACACCCTCGATCCCTCTGCGCCCGCTGCTGACGGCGACGGCGATCCGGGGATCGTCGGCGAGCCGATCCTCGATCTGCTCAATGGGTTCATCGCCGAGCTGCGCGAGGCCGGCCTGCCGGTCAGCCTCACCGAGAACCTCGACGCCATGGCGGCGATCCGCCACATTCCGCTGGAGGATCGAGAGGCGTTCAAGTACGCCCTGGCCGCCACGCTGGTGAAGAACAACGCCCACTGGCGTTCGTTCGAGACGGTGTTCGAGGTCTACTTCTCGCTTCGAGGGTCCAAGTACGGGATCGACGACGACACCCTCGACGCTGACCTCGCCGATCTGCTCGACGACGAGCGCGACGGCGCTGGAGACCAGGGGAGCGGCCAGTCGGGCCAGGGCGGCGGCGATGCGCTGACCCCCGAGGAGCTCCAGAAGCTGCTCTACCAAGCCATGCTCAAGGGCGACGAGAGCCTCATGCGGGCCATTGCCCGCCAGGCGGTGAAGCGCTTCGCCGGCATGGAACCGGGTCGGCCCGTCGGCGGCACGTACTACCTGTACCGCACGTTGCGGAACCTCGATCTGGACGGGCTGCTCGAGAAGATGATGGAGCAGCGCCGCGAGCAGGCACGCGACGCCGGGGAGGAGCTGTCTCGCCTGGAGGAGCGCCTCGAGCAGGACGAGTACGAGCACCGCATCAACTCGCTCAAGCAGGAGATCGAGGCCGAGATCCGCCGCCGGTTGGTGGCCGACCGGGGCATCGAGGCCATGGCCAAGACCCTGCGCAAGCCGCTGCCCGAAGACGTCGACTTCATGCACGCCAGCCGCGAGGAGATGGTGGGCCTGCGCAAGGCGCTCATCCCGCTCACCCGTCGCCTCGCGGTGCGTCTGGCTCGGAAGCGTCGCCACAACCGGCGCGGCCCGCTGGACTTCCGTCGCACGGTCCGCGCCTCGCTTTCCTACGGCGGCGTCCCGGCCGAGCCCAAGTTCCGCCACCCCCGCCCGCACAAGCCCGAGATCTTCGTGGTGGCCGACATCTCGGGTTCGGTGGCCGCCTTCGCCCGCTTTACCCTGATGCTGGTGTACGCCATCAGCGGGCAGTTCTCGAAGGTCCGCTCGTTCGTGTTCATCGACGGGATCGACGAGGTCACGTCGTACTTCGAGGGTGTCGAGGACGTCACCGAAGCGGTGCACCGGGTGAACACCGAGGCCGACGTGGTGTGGGTGGACGGCCACTCCGACTACGGCCACGCCCTCGAGGTGTTCCACGAGAAGTGGGGCAAGGAGATCGGCCCCAAGACCACGGTCCTGATCCTTGGCGACGCCCGGAACAACTACCACGCCTCCCAGAGCTGGGTGGTCAAGGAGATGCAGCACCGAGCCCGCCACGTCTACTGGCTCAACCCCGAGCCCAAGTCCTACTGGGACACCGGCGACTCGATCGTCGGCGACTACGGCGCCCATTGCGACGGCGTGTTCGAGTGCCGCAACCTGCGCCAGCTCGAGAAGTTCGTGGAGAACCTGGCCTAGCTCGCAGCTCGTCGGCGGAAGGCGGGCCCGCCGGCGGCGTTCGGATCGAGGGCGCGAGACAGGGCGATGCCGCTTGCGACCAGGGCGGTGTGGGAGAACGCCTGGGGGAAGTTGCCCAGCATGCGCTTCGCCGAGGGGTCGTACATCTCGGCCAGGAGTCCGACGTCGTTGCGCAGGCCCAGCAGCCGCTCGAAGATCGCCTGGGCCTCGTCGATGCGGCCCTGCAGGATCAGCACGTCCACCAGCCAGAAGGTGCACATGATGAACGTGCCCTCGCCGCCACCCACCCCGTCGTCGGTGACCGCCGGGTCGTATCGGCGAACCAGCCCGTCGTGGGTCAGCTCGGCCTGGATGGCGGCCACGGTGTTGGCCACCCTCGGGTCGTCGGGCGGGAGGAAGCCGACGATGGGGATCATGAGCAGGCTGGCATCGAGGGCCGAGCCGCCGAACTCCTGGACGAACACGCCGCGGTGGTCGACGCCCTTGGCGAGCACCTCCCGGCGGATCTGCTCGCGGGTGGCCTTCCACTCGTCGATCGGCGAACCGGTGGGCATGCGGTCGGCGATGCGGATGGCCCGGTCCAGCGCCACCCACGCCATCACCTTGGAGTGGGTGAAGTGGGCTCGACCGCTGCGCACCTCCCAGATCCCGTCGTCGGGTTCGGCCCATCGGTTCTGCACCGTCTGCACCAGGGCCTGGGCCACCGTCCAGACCTCCGGGTGATCCTCGATGAGCTCGCGGTGGCCTTCGGAGAAGGCGTCGAGGACCTCGCCGAACACGTCGAGCTGGAGCTGGCCGTGGGCGCCGTTGCCGGTGCGGACAGGTGCCGACCCCTCGAACCCGGGGAGCCAGGGCAGCTCGAGTTCGGTGAGGCGGTGCTCGCCGGCGGGGCCGTACATGATCTGCACGTCGTCGGGCCGGCCGGCGACGGCGCGCAGCAGCCAGTCGCGCCAGGACTGGGCCTCCTCGGTGTACCCGGCGTCGAGCAGCGAGGTCAGGGTGAACGTGGCGTCTCGCAACCAGCAGAAGCGGTAGTCCCAGTTGCGAGCTCCGCCGATGGCCTCGGGCAGCGACGTGGTGGGCGCGGCCACGATGCCGCCGGTGGGCTCGTAGGTGAGCCCCTTCAGCACGGTGAGCGATCCGACGATGGCCTCGGAGTACGGCGCGAACGGTGCGCATCGATCCGACCACTCCTGCCACCATCGGGTGGTGCGGTCGATGGACTCGGCCACGTCCTGCGGGTCGGGCGGCGGGGCATGCGACGGGCACCACGTCAGATCGAAGGGGACCTCCTGGCCCGCGTCGACCGAGAAGGTGGCCACGCTCGACCAACCGTCAGGCTCGAGCCGCACCGGGCTGACCACGGTGAGAGCATCGGGCCCGGCCACCATGCGCAGCCCGCCGTCGATCCGGGTCACCCACGGCACGATGGAGCCGTAGTCCATCCGTGCCGTGAGGTGGAGCCGCATGGCCACACGTCCCCGGACGCCTCGAACGAGGCGGACGACGTCGAGCCGCCCCTCGTCTCGGGTGGGCATGCAGTCGATCACCTCGACCTCGCCCTCGTCGGTGGTGAACCGGGTTTCGAGCACCAGGGTCCCGGGCCGGTACCGGCGCTCCACCGATCGGACCGGCCCGGCCGGGGCGATCAGCCAGCGACCGTGATCGGAAGTTCCCAGCAGGGCGGCGAAGCAGGCCGCCGAGTCGAAGCGCGGAAACGTCAGCCAGTCGATCGAGCCGTCTCGCCCGACGAGTGCTGCCGACTGGGTGTCTGACAGAAGCGCGTAGTCCTCGATGCGGTTCGCCATCGGCCATTCCTATCGGTCCTGGGCCCCTCGATCTCGATGGCCGTGACGTCGTGGCCCGTCTCGGCGAGAGGTACGCTCTCGGCCCGGTCGAGCGGCCGGAACGTGAAGGGAGCGCGATGCGCGCAGTGAAGAAGCGCCAGCTCGCAACGCGGATGGTGGCCTCGGTCGCCTTGGTGCTGACGTTGCTCCCGTTGGGCGCGTTGGAAGCATCGGCACGTCCGGCCACCGGTCCGCAGCCCAAGATCGTCGGGGGCACCACCGCCCCGGCCGGCGCATGGCCGTCGCAGGTGGCCCTGGTGGCCAGCGGCGTTCCCAAGAACTATGACGCCCAGTTCTGCGGTGGGACGGTCGTGAGCCCCTACTGGGTGCTCACCGCTGCCCATTGCATGTTCGATGAGGGCGACCTGGCCAAGCCGTCCGACATCGATGTGCTGGTGGGCACCCAGAGCCTGGCGACGGGAGGCACGCGCCTCCACGTCGCCGAGATCCGGATCCTGCCCGGTTGGAACGCCACCACCTTCGATCACGACGTGGCCATGCTCCGCCTCGCCACGCCGACCTCGCAGCCGGCTCAGGCCATCACCGCCCAGGGTGCCCCCATCCCCGCCGGGTCAGACGTGTTGGCCACCGGGTGGGGCTTGTTGGCCGAGAACACCGAATCGATCCCCACCGAGCTGCGCCAGGTGACCATGAAGCAGCAGGCCGATGCGGTGTGCGCCAAGGCGTACGGCGCGGACTTCCTCGTGAAGTCCATGAGCTGCGCGTCGTCTCCCGGCAAGGACACCTGCCAGGGCGACAGCGGCGGTCCACTGCTCACCAAGCGCAACGGCGCGTGGGTGCTGGTGGGCATCACCAGTTGGGGGGACGGCTGCGCCGAGGCGGGCTACCCGGGGATCTCGACGCGCGTCGCCAGCTTCGCCACCTGGATACGACAGCAGATCAAGCTCACACCGTTCGCCAGCCCCAACGCCCTCGTGGCGGCGGGCTACAAGGACATCTTCAACAGGAAGCCCACAAACGTCGAGCTCGTCAACGGCGTGGTGGCCCTCAACGGGACCACGACGCCGGCCGTCTACCTCAGCTCGTTGCTCAAGCTGCCGGCGTACCAGGACCGCATGGGTGGGCTGGCTCGTTCGTACCGCGCCTACTTCTTGCGTGACCCCGACAAGAGCGGCCTCGACTACTGGTTCGCCAAGGTCAACGCCGGGTGGTCAACGGCCCGGGTGTCGGAGTACTTCGCCGCGTCGACCGAGTTCACCAATCGCTACGGATCGCTCGACAACACGGCATTCGTCGATCTCATCTACCAGAACGTCCTCGGACGACCGGCCGATCCCGACGGCAAGGCCTATTGGGTCAACCAGCTCGACACGGCCGGCAAGACCCGTGGCCAGGTGATGGTCGGCTACTCGGATTCCAACGAGTACAAGACGGCCACCAACAGCCGGGTCAACGTCATCATCGTCACCTATGCGCTCCTGCGGCGTCCCCCCACCGACGCTGAGCTCCAGGCCGGCATGGCGTTGTCCATCGACGCCATCGTCACTTCCATTCTTGGAACACCGGCCTACATCGCTCGATTCTGAGCATCGCCCGTAGCTCGCCAGCGGGTGCATCCGGCCGGGGTAGGTTGGCGCACCGGCCAGACATGTCTTACGGAGGCACCCAATGCGGTTGACGAGCCATCGAGCGATCGGGCGTTCACGTCCGACCACCACCAGGGTCAGTGTCGTTGCGCTGACTGTGGCGTTGGCCCTGACCCTGGTCGGGTGCGGCTCCTCGAGCGGCTCCGATGCCTCCGACACCAAAGCCGACGACGCCGGCAAGACCACGACGACTGCGGCGAAGACCGGGACCACCAAGCCGGGCGGTTCCGACACGAGCAAGCCCGATGGGTCGACCACCACGACGATCAAGATCGACCCCAGCCTCAGCATCGATGCCGCCGGCACCAAGGTGCTCGCCGATGTCGACACCAGCACCTTCTGCTCCGGGGTCGAGGGCTTCGCCGGCCTGTTCCAGGCGCTGTTCAACGGCTTCGGCTCCGATGCCGAGCGACCCAAGGCAACGCCGGCCGAGGAGGCCGCGTTCAACCAGGCGGTCCAGTCCTGGGCCGCCGAGGTGCTCGACGTTGCGCCCGCCGAGATCAAAGATGACTTCGCCGTCTTCGCCAAGGACCCCATTGGTGAGAAGGCGGAGCCCACGCCGGCCGAGCAGTCCGCCTCGGACCACGTCGGCACCTACGTCCAGGCGAACTGCAACATTCCGTCCAACTGAGCCACTGGCTGCGTCGCGTCAGCTGGGCTCAGGGCCCTTCGGACACCAACTCGTCGAAGGCGGCGAACAGGGCGGGTCGCTCGTGCTCGGCGCGCAGTCGCAGGGCGAGCCGCCGGCTGGTGACCAGGAGATCACGCGCCGCCCGTCCGGGCCACGGGCGGGGGAGAAGCTCAGGTGGGAGCAGCGGGTCGCGCAGGAACACCTGCTGGAAGGCGATGACCATCCGCAGGGCGCCGGGCAGGAAGTCGGCGTCAGAGATGCGGTCGTGGCGTTGGCGCAACCGCTCCAGGATGGGCACCACGTAGGTGTGCTCGGCCACGAAGCGGGTGTAGCTGTTGGCCAGTTCCTCGATGGGCCACAGTGTGCGAGCCAGATCTCGGGCCGACCGAACGCCGCCGACCTCCAGATCGGACGTGCTGGCCAGGCTGAGCCGGTCGACCACCTCGAGGTGGAAGGCGATGCGTCGGACCTCGTCCTCCCACGGATGCGGAGACACGTAGAGCCCGTTGTTGATCACCGCGCCGCCGGCGTCGAGCAAACGGTCGCGGAGTCGGTCGCGGGCGGCTCGCTTGTCCTCGGGGATGGCGAAGGCGGCCAGGTGCCAGTGACCGTCCCAGCCCTGGCCCTTGCGGTCCTGGCGGTAGGCCAGCTCGTGACGACGCAGGGATCCGAGTCGCAGGGCGTCGCCGGCGGCGGTGGTGCGGAAGACCGCGCTTCGGCCGGTGCCCTCCCGCACCAGGAGATCTTCCGACAGCAGGCGACGCAGGCAGGAGCGGACCTGTTCGTCGGACTGGTCGCACGCCGCGGCCACGTCGTAGAGCTCGTCGGCGCGGATGGTGCCGTCGGGCCGGGCCATGCCGAACACGAGAACTCTGGTCGGAATCTCCACGGCCGTTATGCGCACGACCGTCATCGTTGACGACCGGTGGGCACCGGTCAAGCGAGCGCCGAGCGAGTCAGCTCATCGCTCCCACCGCTGCGTAGGCCGCGAACAACACCAGCACGCCGCGCATGTCACCGATGAGATCAGTGGCCATGCGGTTCATCACGTAGGCGACGGACAGCTCGGCATCCAGGTCGACCAGGCAGATCGAGCCGCCCCAACCGCCCCAGAAGCAGGCGCGGGGGTTGGGGCTGAGCGGCACCAAGTCGCTCATCAAGCCGAATCCGGTGCCCATGCGCATCTTCACCCCGAGGATCACGTCGACGTTGTGGGACTGCTCCACGAAGATGCGCTCCACGCCCTCCTGCGACATCAGGCGAACGCCGTCGATCTCGCCGCCGTTGGCCAACGCGGCGTGGACCCGGGCCACGGAGCGGGCGTTGCCGGTGCCGCCCGCGGCGGGGATCTCCGATGCCCGCCACTCGCGGCTGTTGCACTCGGCCCCACTGATGGGTGCGCTGGCCAGCGCCCGGTAGGCGAGCGAGGCCCTGTCGGCGGTCGGCCCCTGGCCCAGTCCGTAGGCGGGCGTGATCATCCGAGCGACTCGGGCCTCCTCGGACTCGGGCAGCCCGATGTGGAAGTCGGCGCCCAGCGGCTGGGCCACCTCCTCCTGGAAGTAGGTGCCCAGGGTGCGACCGGTGACCCGCCGGACGATCTCGCCCTCCAGATAGCCCTGGCTCAAGGCGTGGTACCCCGACTGGGTGCCGGGCTCCCACCAGGTGGCCTGGTCGGCCAGGGCCGCGCAGCATGCGTCCCAGTCGTAGAGGACCTCGGGGGCGATGGGCGGGGCCCAGCCGGGGAGACCGGCGGTGTGGCCGAGCACGTGGCGGACGAGCACGCCGCCCTTGTCGTGCGTGGCGAACTCCGGCCAGTAGGTGGCCACCGGCGCCTCGAGGTCGATCTGGCCCTGGTCGACCAGCATCAGCATGACGGTGGCGGCCATGGTCTTGGTGGTGGACCACACGTTGCAGATGGTGTCTCGTTCCCACGGGCGGTCGTCGTCGGCCAGCCCTCCCCAGAGGTCCACCACCGTTCGGCCTCGGTGGGTGATCGACACGCTGGCGCCCTGCTCCAGGCCCTGGTCGAAGTTGGCGGTGAATGCGGCGCGAACCGGCTCGAACTCCGGCTCGCACGAGCCCTGGATCTCGGTCATCTGCTGGCTCCCCGAGTGCGGGCGGTGGGACAGAGCGGACCCTAACGTGGCCGCCATGAGCTCACGTTCGTTCCTCCTCGACGATGCCCACAACCGCTACGTGCTGGCCCACACCGCAGAGCCCGACGAGGTCATGGTCCGCCTCACCGAGCGCACCATTGCGCTGGGCGACGCCGCCGGCATGCAGATCGCCGCCGATCAGCAGGCCTTCCTCACCATGCTCACCCGCTTCGCCGGTGTCACCAACGCGGTGGAGGTGGGCACGTTCACCGGGTCGTCCGCGCTATGCGTCGCCCGCGGCTTGGCTCCGGGTGGGCACCTGCTGTGCTGCGACGTCAACGAGGAGTGGACGGCCATCGCTCGGGACGCCTGGACCGAGGCCGGCGTCGACGACCGCATCGAGCTGGTGATCGCCCCCGCCGTGGAGACGCTGCGAGCGCTTCCTGCCGATCCGGCGATCGACCTGGCCTTCGTCGACGCCGACAAGGGTGGCTACCTCAGCTACTACGAGGAGCTGGTGCCCCGGCTGCGTCCCGGTGGCTGGCTGGTGGCCGACAACACGCTGTGGAGCGGTCGGGTGGCCGACGAGGGCGCCGACGCCGACGACGCCACCACCGCCCTCCGGGCCTACAACGCCCGCGCCGCATCCGACGAGCGGGTGACCACCGTGGTCCTGGCCCTGGCCGACGGTCTCACGGTCAGCCAGAAGCTCTAGAACCCCTTTGCCCGGGCTGGTCGCCCCGCCCGACGTGTTCGACTCGTCGAGATCGACGCTGAGGTTGGTCGACGAGTTGCCGGATGAGCGCTACTACTCGTCCAACCTCGAGAGCGGATCGGACATCGGGCGAGCAGGAGCTGCGCCGAGGGCAGAGGCGAGGGTGGCGGTGAAGACGGCTGCACTGGTGTTCGACGTGAAGCGGAGGACCCGCCAGCCGAGAAGCACCAGGTCGTTGCTGCGTGCCCGGTCGTGATCGAAAGCCTCACGTCCGGAGTGCGGACCGAATCCGTCGAGTTCGATGGCCACCATGGCCTCGGGGTACGCCAGGTCGATGAATGCAAGCGTGCCGTCGACGCGAACCACCCGGTGCTGCAGGACGGGGATGGGGAGGCCAGCGCGGATGATCGCCAGCAGGGCGTCGGCCTCCAGCGCCGAGTCGCCGGGTTGGTAGGCGGGATCACGGGTGGCGAGGGCGGCTTGGATCTCTGTTGCCGTTCGGCGGCCCGGAACAGCGAGGCGGTCGACGCAGTGGCGCAGGTCGGTCAGGTCGAGGTGGAGGCGGCGCATGGCATCGTCGATCCAACGGCCCACGACCTGATGCGATTGACCCGCTGCGTTGTCGACCAGGGTTCGGGCGACCGAGGTCACCGGGATCCCCGCAACGACAGCTCGGTCCTCGTCGGCCAGCGTCGTCGTGCTGGCGACCGCCACGCCGCTCAGGCGCACCCGGTGGCCCCGTTGTCCCAGAAGCTGGAGGCGTCCGCTTCGGGGGACGAAGGCCCAAAGCCGCAGCGCCGTCCGATCGGCGGCGACGATCCGCGGGCCAGCGGCGAGCGAAGCGGCCATCACGTCCTGGTGCCAGGTGTGCGGCGAGGCGCCCACCACCAGCACCCCACGGCGCGAGCGGCGCCACTGGCCGGACGCGAGTCGTCGGGAGATGGACGGCAACGATCCTGCGCAAATGTCCGTTTCGGTGCTGAGGCTGGACGAGTTGTTGTCGAATGGGCGCGACTACTCGACCAACCTCGCGATGGGATCGGACATCGGCGGCGCCGGACTGGGACCGGGGCACCGGTCAGG
>Ga0209023_10008599_pt1 | contig 10205 bp, 9 predicted proteins | sample LakOneMetagenome_FD_187468 | JGI IMG/M metagenome (GOLD analysis project Ga0209023, IMG submission 187468) | Freshwater and sediment microbial communities from Lake Erie, Canada (SPAdes) (version 2) | ecosystem: Environmental > Aquatic > Freshwater > Lentic | place: Lake Erie, Canada | collected...
CCCCCGCCGTACCCGGTCAACGATCTCGTCGTCGTCGCCCCCACCACCGTGCTCACCCCTGGCGGCACGTTCACGGCCACGGTCAACAACTGCATTCCTGGCGAAACCGTGGCGTTCGTGGTCGTGGAGACCGGCGCCAACGCCACCGCCATCTGCGGTGCCGACGGTTCGGCATCGGCGTCACTGCCCACTCCTGACTCGTCGGGCACCTACACCGTGCAGGGCACCGGCCTCACCAGCCGCCAGCGCGACACCACCACCATCCAGGTCGGTTCGGTCCCCACGCTGCCGCGCACCGGTGGCGACAGCAGCTCCGCGTTGCAGATCGCACTGATGGTCACCCTCGCTGGTGCGTTGCTGGTGGGCGTCACGCTCATCCGCCGCCGCGGCGTGCGCACCGCCTGACGGCCGCCGAAGCCACTCCGGCCACACGGGCCGCGACGCCCGAGGGTTTCGTGCCCGGGTATCGGGCAGCAAATCCTCGGGTCGCAGGAACCCTCGGGTCGCAGACCGCCATCGGCCGTACGGGGACCGGTCAGCCGGCGAGCGCGGCCTTGACGAGCGCGGCGATCTTGGCGCCGTCAGCGGTCGGGCCGGCCTGCGCGCGCACGGCGGCAACCACCTTGCCCATCGCCTTCATGCCCTCGGCGCCGGCGGCCGCGGCTGCCGCGACCTCCTCACCGATGATGCGCTGCAGGTCGTCGTCGGTCAGCGCTGCGGGCAGGTAACCCTCCAGCACGGTGGCGTGCGCGCGTGCATGGTCGGCCTGCTCGGCACGACCGGCCGCGGCGAACGCATCGGCGGTCTCGTGGTGCTTGCGCACCTCGCTGGCGATCACGGCCGTGATCTGTGCATCGGACAGCACCGCGACCTCGTCGCCGGCGGTCTCCACGACGGCGACTTCCGACAGCACCTGACGCAGCGCGGCCAGGGAGACCTCGTCGCGCGACTTCATCGCCGCCGTCAACGCGTGGCGCAGTTGTTCCTTCAGGGTGTGGTCAGTCATGGCATGTCCTCCGACGCATTCGTCGGCACCAGGGTAGGGCGTCGGCAGCGCCGCGAACCCGTGTGTTTCGGATGGCACGCCGGTACCGCGTAGCGTCGGGCGGATGTTGGGCTCCGTGGGCGATCTGGTCGAGGACGTCGTCGTACGCCTGCACGAGCAGGTCAATGTCGCCAGCGACACGCAGGCGACGGTCATCCGCCGGCGCGGTGGCAGCGCTGCGAACGTGATCGCGGCCGCACGCATGGCCGGCGGTGCAGCCAGGTTCATCGGCCAGGTCGGCGACGATGCGACCGGCCGCTCGCTGACCGATGCGCTCGTCGACATCGGTGCCGAACTGGCCGTCCGACGCGCCGGGCGCACGGGCACGATCATCGTGTTGGTCGACGTCAGCGGCGAGCGGACGATGCTCAGCGACCGCGCGGCCTGCTCGGCGTTGGCCGACCCGGACCCCGCCTGGCTGGACGGGCTGCACACGCTGCACATCCCGTTCTACTCGCTGGTCGGCGAACCGCTGGCCGCGACCACCACGACGCTCGCCGAATGGGCGGTCACCCGTGGCATCCGCGTGTCGGTCGACGCGTCATCGGCGGCAGTGCTGCAACATGTCGGCCCGGCGGTCGCCCTGCAGCAGATCCGCGCGCTGCGGCCATCGGTCGTGCTGGCCAACGAACTGGAGGCCGCGACGCTCGGGCCCGGCCTGCACCCGGACCACCTCGACGGCGCGCTGGTGATCGTCAAGCAGGGTCCACAACCGGCGATCGTGCTGCAGTCGGGGTGCACGCCGGTGGAGGTGCCGGCACAGGCCGTCGCCGAGGTGCGCGACACGACCGGCGCCGGCGACGCGTTCGCGGCCGGGCTGCTGCTGGCACTGGCCGACGGCGACGATGCCGTCACCGCCACCCTCCGGGCACACGCGGTCGCGGCCGAGGCCGTTCGCAGGGCGAGCGTGGCCCAGCCGGTGTGAGCACCGGCTACTGCGCGGCCAGTGTCACCAGGTAGGGCTCCACGTCGCCCACCGTGGATGCGTACGTGGCCACCGACGCGTCGTAGGTGACGATCACGAACTTCGAGCGCACCTTGATCACATACGTGAGGAAGTGCAGCGCCTCGCCGTTGACCGTGCCGGTGAACTCCAGGCGGCCGTACTCGTGCGCGCCGTCGCTGAAGAGATGGTTGCTGAGCACGACCCCGTTGGCCAACTGGTTGGGCGCGTTGCGCTCCGAGATCCGCAGGTACGCACCGAGGTCGATGTCGACCTTCGGCGTCTCCGTCGTGATCACGACATTGTTGTGATAGGTGGCGGTGCCCGTACCCGTGAACCATCCGCTCTCGATGACGGCGGTCGGCTGATCGATCGAGCTCCACGACGGCGAGGTCTGCAGGACCCAGCCCGACGGGCCGGTGGCGGCGACGCCATCGGTCGGCGCCGCAGCGGCCGGCACGGACTCCACCGGCATCGACGTGGCTTCATCGACCTTCTTGGCGACGCCGTAGACGCCACCGCCGACGACCAGCGCCACGACGACGCCGAGCGCGATCCACCAGCCGGCGCGGCTCTTCTGCTTGCGCGGCGGCGTGACCGGCAGGTAGCCGGCGCCGTACGCAGGCCCCGCGCCGTACCCCGGGCCGGGACCGAACCCCGCTGCCGGCGGCATGCCCGGCCCAGGCGGCGCCACGGACCCGAACGGCGCCCGCGGCCCACTGGGCGGCAGCGTGGGCAGGCTGGGCAGCGACGGGCTCGCCGGCGCTTCGCCATCCAGCGGTGAGAAAGGGTCCGACATGTCGCTCAGTGTTGCCGACGGCCTGCAGCCCTGTCGAGATGCGGATCGTCAAGGTTGCAGCTTGGCGGTGTCACCGATGGACGGGTCGTGGGTGATCAGCTTGGCAAGGCAGTTGTCGCGGTCCAGCGGCACCGCCGCGCACCACGCCAACGCCTCGTCCGCGGTCGCGAAACCCTTCGGCACCACGCTCACCCAGACATCGCCCTGCGAGAAGACGTAGTCACCGGACCACAGCAGCAGCGCGCCGTACTGCCCGAGCAGACGCGACTGCAGCGCGACGATGTCGGCCAGTTGATACGTGATGCCGTCGGCCTCGGTGCCCTCCCGCTTGGCGCTCAGCTGCGGCACCCACTGGCCGACCAGTGCTTCCACCGCAGCATGGTCGCTGTCGCGGGTGGCAGCAAGCTGCTGTGCCGGGTCGAGCGGCACCTCGGTGGTGGGCACTGACGCGATGGTGGATGACACGCTGCTGACGGTGCTGGAGGCGGACGGCGTGGAGGTGCCGTCGTCGCGCATGGCCAGGAACGTGACGCCGCCGGCGACCAATGCCAGCGCCAGCAGCGACAGCACGAGTGCCGGCAGGTTGACCTGGGTGTGCGTGCGCGCCGCCTGCAACGGCGGCAGCTCGGCCGACGGCGCCGGCCCGGTGGAAACGGGCGCGGCGGCCGGCGCCGCGACGCGAGGCACCGGCACCGTTGGCTGCGCGGCCGCAGTCGAGGCCGCAGTCGGTGGCGCTGGCGTAGTCGGTGGCGCCGGCAACGGCCGCCCCGGGCCAGTGGTTGGTGGCGCGGTCGCACCCGCCGGCGCGCCGCACTGCACACAGAACCGGCTGGGCCCCTGCAGCGCCGCGCCGCACGCCGCGCAGAACTTCATCGGGTCACCGCGCGTTGCGCTGCTGGTTCGCCAGCACCAGACCGGCGACGCCCGCGATCACCATCACCAGCACACCGATCGTGGTCACGATGTGCGGCTTGGAGTCGGTGGCCCCAAAGTTGCTGCCGGCGATACCGAACGGCAGGTCGCCGGATTCGCTGATCGAGGTCACCCACTGCCACACGCCAACGCTGATCGCACCCAGCGCGAGACCGATGCCCCAGCGACGGTTGACCAGGAAGCCGGTCAGCCCACCGACGCCGATCAACACCAGCACGAGCAGGCGCAGGTACGTGGTCGCTGGGGTGATGAAGTCGGTACCGAAGTTGTCGCCGAACGAACCACCGTTCATCGGGAGCAACGGCCCGACGACGACCAGCAGCGTGCCCAACGCGCCGACGATGCCGACCGCGGCAGGGATCGGTGCACGGCCGTCGCGACCGGCCGACGTGAGCGACAGCACGAACGCCACGCCGCCGAGCGCTGCTGCCAGCACGGCCAGCCAGAAGCCGATCTCCTGCGTCGTGGTGAGCGTGAAGCTGCCGCCACCCGAGAGCAGCCGGACCTCCTGCGAGTCGAACATCTGCGTCGCGCCACCGATGACCATGCCCATCATGCCGGCCAGCGCGAGACCGGCGCCACCGGCGAGACCCGTGCCGACTCGGCGACCGGTGGCACCAAGGGCGGCGCCGCCGATCAGGACCAGCGCGGCGATGATCGCGGCCACAGTGTTGTTCGAGCCGAAGTCGTTCAGCTTGTAGACCGCGGACTCGGAGATGCCGCCGGTGACCTTGTAGCTGGCGACATCCACGAAGGCGGCGGCGACGGCGAGCACGCCGGCCACCGCGGACACCGCGACCAGCGGGGTAATGCGGAACGGCTGCGTGCCGACCACCGGCGCCTCACCGGTGTCGCCACCCTGCGCCGGGAACTGGCCGGTGGTGCCGCCGTCCCAGCGCGGGTCGTAACCCGTCGGGGAGGTCTGCTCGACGACGTTCAGCGCGGCGGTGGGCTCGTACGCATCGGCCTGCGACACGATCGGCGGCACTGCTGCCGGCCGCGCCGCCGGAGGCGCCAGGTTGGGAGGCGGCAACGGTGCCATGGGCGCCCCGGGGGCGGCGGGCGCTGCGACCGTCGGCGGCTCCGTAGGCCGTGCCGCGCTGAGGCCGACCACCGACAACCCGCACTCGGTGCAGAACCGCTGGCCCTGCTGCACTGTGGCGCCACAACCTGGACAGAACATTCGGCTCACCCCTTCTCACGACTGATCGCGTCAGAGATTAGGCCAGATCGTCCGTCTGCCACGTCGTGGGTGGCTCCGCCGCCTGTGCGTATCGCTCGGCCATGCGCGCCAGCAGGTAGTCCTCGAACTCACCGGCCGGCAGCGCCGGCGCGTACAGGTGGCCCTGCTGGTGCACGCAGCCGAGGGCGATGAGCGCGTCGGCCTGGGCGCCGGTCTCGACGCCGTCGGCCGTGACGGCGAATCCGATCTCGCGGACGAGCGCGATGATCGAGCGGACGATCGCTCGGTCGTGCGGGTGGGCGGTGATCGTGTCGATGGACACGCGGTCGATGCGCACCTCGTCGAGCGGCAGGCGGCGCAGCAGGCTCAGCGACGAGACACCGCGGGCGAAGTCGTCCAGGCACACTCGCCCGCCGCGGGCGCGGAACGAGGCGAGGTTCGCCGCCGCTGATGGAAGGTCGCCGTCGACCGAGCTCTCGTGCACATCGATGGTCACCAGCGACGGGTCCAGCCCCTGCAGCATGTGGTCGATCGGGTCGTCGCGCCAGCTGCGCTCGGTGGCCTCGGGTGCCATGTTGATCCGGAAGCGGAAGCCGTCGGGCAGGCCCAGCATGGCCAGCCGGCGCATGTGCGGCCGCGCGCTCCCGATCACCTTGTCGGTGATCCGTTCCAACAGGCCTGCGGACGCCGCGACCGACATGAACTCCTGCGCCGTCGTGACCTGCCCGTTGCGGTGCACCCATCGCGCCAGCAGTTCGGCACCGACGATGTTGCCGCTGGACGCATCGATCTCCGGCTGGAAGAACGCAACGATCTCGCCGTCGTCGATCGCCCGACGCAGCGTCTGCTCACCCTCGAGGCGGCTGACCATCTCCTGCTGCATCGTCCCGTCGAACAACTCCACGCGGTTCCTGCCGCCGGCCTTGGCTCGATAGAGCGCGGCGTTCGCGTGGCGCAGCAGTTCGCTGGCCGCCGTGCCGTGACCGGGCGACGCAGCCACGCCGATGCTGACCGAGGAGGGCACCTCGCGCCCTTCGGCGTAGACGGGCTGGGCGAGCACTCCGACCAGACGGTTCGCCACCATCGCGGTGCCACCCATGTCCATGCCCGGCAGCACGACGACGAACTCGTCGCCACCCATGCGACCCGCGATCGCGCCCGGCTCCAGGCTGCGCGACAGGCGGTCGGCGATGATGCTGATGAACCGGTCGCCACCACGGTGACCGAGTGCGTCGTTGACCGCTTTGAACCGGTCGAGGTCGCAGAACAGGAGGCCGATCGGCTCGCGACCGCTGGACTCTGCCAGCACCTGGTCCAGTAGTTCGAGTGTGCCGCGGCGGTTGAACAGGCCGGTGAGCGGGTCGTGCGTCGCCTGATGGGCGAGGCGCTTGTTGGTGGACGCGAGCTGCTCGTTGACACCTGTGAGCTCGCTGCGCTCATGGGCAAGGTCGCGCAGCAGGCGTTCACTACGCCACTGCAGCCGGATCGCGTCCAGCGAGTTGCGGCTGACGACATGGTGCAGCACGACGAGCGAGATGCCGTAGAACCCGGCGAGCACACCCAGGCCGCGCAGGCGCGGCTCGTGAGCGCTGATCAACGACCACGACGAGACACTGATGAGCGGGATGATGAACGCGAGGAACAGATCGCGCCGGCCGGCCGTGACGATGCACCCGACCGCGCTGGCGGTACTGGGGAACAGCGTGAACAACAGCACCAACTCGACTGCGCTGTCACTCGCCACCCACGGGCACATGCCGAACAGGGTGCCCGCACCGACGAACGCCAACCCGATGAGCAGCTGCGTGGACACAGGGGTGCCGTTGCCGTCGCCGCGCATGTAGTAGCGGTACATGCTGAACAGGGTGATCGCGGTCGAGATGACGGCGGTGATGACCCACCAGCCCAGACGGACGGGCGAGGCGTCCTTGCGCAGGAGCGAGCTGACCAGCAGTGTGAACGGCAGCAGCAGGAAGGCCGACGGCGCCAAGTTGGTGGCGACCATGGCAAGGGCACGCTCGCGGACGAAGGCCCCGGTGGCCTCTTCCGCTTGGTACACCTTCGCCTCCGCCACCAGGTCAGCCCTTCATGCACGCGCACGTCCGACAGTGCGACACAGGTGTCTTTCGGCACGATCGGCGCGGCACTTTACGTGACATCTTGAAAAAACCGAGAAGCAACGCTGTCGGTGACGACCGCCGAGCAGGTGCCACGACGCGTGATACTGGGGCCTCATGCGCGGCCGATTCGCCCCCTCGCCCACCGGTGCGCTGCACCTCGGGAACCTGCGCACCGCCCTCGTCTCCTGGTTGCACGCGAAGTCCTCCTGCGGCGACTGGTGGGTGCGCATGGAGGACCTCGATCGCGTCACCGCCTCACTCGCCCATGAGGCCGACCAGCTGGCGGCGCTGGCCGCGCTGGGCATGCGGCCCGACGGCCCGGTCGTGCGTCAATCGGAACGCTTCGACCGCTACCGCGACGCCATCGCAACGCTGCGCGCCCAGGGCCGCGTGTACGAGTGTTTCTGCACACGACGCGAGATCCGCGAGGCCGCGCAGGCACCCCACGGCGAACTGCCCGACGGCGCCTACCCGGGCACCTGTCGTCACCTGACCGCGGCAGCGCGCGCCGCCCACGTCGCCGCCGGTCGCACGCCCGCGCTGCGCCTGCGAGCGGACGGCGAACGCTTCGTGATCGACGACCTGTTGGCCGGCTGGTACGAGGGCGCCGCCGACGACGTCGTGCTGCAGCGCAACGACGGCGTGCCCGCCTACAACCTGGCCGTCGTGGTCGACGATGCGGCGCAGGGCATCACCCACGTGGTCCGCGGTGACGATCTGCTCAGCGGTACCCCCCGCCAACGCCTGCTGCAGGACCTGCTCGGTCTGCCGGCGCCCGCCTACGCCCACGTGCCGCTCGTGCTGGCACCGGACGGCACCCGGCTGGCCAAGCGACACGGCGCGGTGACGCTGGCCGACCTGGCCGCCCGCGGTGAGAGCCCTGCGCAGGTACTGGCCCGGCTGGGCGCCAGCCTCGGGCTGTGCGCAGTGGACGACATCGTGACGGCCGACGACCTCATCCCGCGTTTCGACTGGCAACGCCTGCCGCGCACGCCGTGGTCGTTGCGCGCGGACGAACTCTGACACGATCGCAGTCATGGCCGAGCACGACGCGACCCCGAACCACGAACAGACCCCCGACGACCTGCAGCAGATCCTCGGCTACCAGGGCGCGGTCGACGAGCGCGAGGAAGTCCGCGAACTCGGCGGCGAGGTCCTGATCGTGCCGTTCTGGACGCCCCGGTTCTGCAGCACGGTGATCCGCGCGGCAGAGGCGATCGGTGCGTTCGAGCAGCAGCCGGACGACCCGGTCCCCGGTCACGAGATCTCGCTGGCCCTGATCAGCCCCCGCCTGTTCGAGGCGGTGGAGATCGACCTCGGCGTCCGCATCTGGCCGCAGCTGCAAACAGTGTGGCCGTACATCGACTACCACGGGCTGCGCGACGTGTTCGTCATCAAGTACGCGATGGGCCAGCAGGAACACCTGCGCATGCACCACGACGTGGCCCAGGTCTCCGCATCAGCGAAGCTCAACGACGGCTACGAGGGTGCCGTGCTGGACTTCCCGCGCCAGGGCCTGACGAACGAGCCGGCGGCGGTCGGTGAACTGATCGTCTGGCCGTCGCTGGTCACCCATCCGCACCAGGCGACACCACTGCAACGGGGCGTGAAGTACGGCCTCACGATCTGGTTCGAGTTGCCGTCATTTTGACGTCTGGTCGTCACGCGGCTGACCGATAACAGCCCACGTCAACGGATAGTGTGGAACAAACGGTTCGTTTTCCTTCCCCCAAGGGCCTGACGCCACATGACCTCTCTCCGTACCGGCATCGCATGGCTGTGCGCGACCAGCGCACTGGTCGGCCTGTCCGCATGCACCAGCTCGTCCAGCGCCGACGCTCCGGCGACGGCTGCCAGCACCACCACCACGGTGCAGGCCACCACCACGGCGGCGCCCACCACCACCGAGTTGCCGACCACCACCACGGAGGCGCCGACCACCACGGCCGCCCCCACCACCACGGCAGCGCCCACCACCACCCTCCCCAGCAATGTGGAGGTCGTCGGGGTCTCGGCCATCCCGCTCGTCGCGGTCGGCAGGAGCAACGGCGCCGACACGGTGAACGTACAGAACCGCCTCACTCAGCTGGGGTTCTGGAACGGTGCACCGGACGGGCAGTACGGCTTCGCCACGCTGCAGGCCGTCATGGCGTTCCAGAAGTACATCGGTCTGCCCACCACCGGCAAGGTCGACAACGACACCGCGGCATACCTCACCGCCTTCCCGGAGAAGGCCCACGGCACCAGCAACAGCGGCACCCTGGTGGAGGTCGACAAGCGCAAGCAACTGCTGTTCATCGTGGTCGACGGCAAGACCATCTGGGCGTTCAACACGTCCACCGGTAGCGGCAAGCCGTACGAGGCGCACAACAAGAAGGACCCCACCAAGATCGAGAAGGGCGACGCCGTCACCCCCAACGGTCTGTGGAAGACCACCCGCGAGCGTCCCGACGGCTGGTGGGAGGGCGACCTCGGCAAGATCTACCGCCCGAAGTACTTCCATGGCGGCATTGCCATCCACGGCATGACCAGCGTGCCCAACTACCCGGCCTCGCACGGCTGCGTACGCCTCAGCACGCAGGCCATGGACTTCATCTGGGACAACGGCCTGATCCCGCTGGGCACGCCCGTCTGGGTGCACGAGTAACCCGTGCTTCCTGAACTCGGCCTGCTCGCCCCGTGGGCCGACCCCGAGGTCGTCGCCCTTCACCGTCTGCCGTCGCATGTGCCGCTGCCCGTGGCCTTCGACGACGCCCGTCGCTCGCTGGACGGCCAGTGGGCCTTCGAGTTGTTCGACACCCCGCAGGCCGTACCCGCCACGGCGGTGACCGGCCCGACGCCCTCCGGCGCCCGCACCGTCGCCGTCCCCGGCAACTGGACCGTGCAGGACACGGGCGACTTCCCGCACTACACGAACATCCAGATGCCCTTCCCCGGCCCGCCGCCACGCCTGCCGGAGCACAACCCGACGGGTGTGTACCGGCGCTCGTTCACCATCGGCCGCGGCTGGAAGCGCTGCCAGATCGTGTTGCACGTGGGTGGCGCGGAGAGCGTGCACGCGGTGTACCTCAACGACCGGTTCATCGGCTACGGCACCGACAGCCGGCTGCCCAGCGAGTACGACATCACCGATGCGCTCGTCAGTGGCACCAACCACCTGGCCATCGTCGTCATCCGCTACA
>Ga0209023_10008600_pt1 | contig 10204 bp, 10 predicted proteins | sample LakOneMetagenome_FD_187468 | JGI IMG/M metagenome (GOLD analysis project Ga0209023, IMG submission 187468) | Freshwater and sediment microbial communities from Lake Erie, Canada (SPAdes) (version 2) | ecosystem: Environmental > Aquatic > Freshwater > Lentic | place: Lake Erie, Canada...
CAAGGCTGGCCATGCCGATCACCAGGGCGCCGGTGGCGGCGCTGATGACGACGAGACGGCGGCGGGACTGGATCATGGGAGCTCGTTCCTTCGGGGTGAATGGTCCGTGCGAATCGTTCGGACGGTGTTGACACGTCCTGTCGAAGGATGCGGTTTGGTTGCGCCCGCAATATTTGTCTCAAGAACTTCTGAAGATCAGAAGCTTTCCTCTTCCGGCGTGCGCGAATACATCGCGCCGTTCTTCAGGTCCACCCGCAGCTTCGTGCGGTGGCTCGCCGACGTGAACCGCACCTCGACGCGGTTGCCGGACGACTGGATGACCTCCACGGTGAACCCGTTCGCCGCGTGCGACGAGACCATCGTGAGGCTGCCGTTCTGCAGCCGGACCGTGATCGAACCACCGACACCGGACAGCGTCGTGGTGTTGGCCGGCGGCGCGGTCGTCGCTGGTGGCTCGGTCGGCGTGGGTGTGGTCGGCGGGGCCGTCGGGGGCACGGTGCGCGGCGTGGTGTGCGGGGTCGTCGGTGTCGTCGAGTTGTGCGGGGCGTTGGTGTTGCCCGGGGCGGTGACGGGTTCGACGACCGGCAGCGTGGCGACCGGCACCGTTGCCTCCGTGGTGGTCACTGCGGTGGTCTCGGTGGTGGCAACCGTGACCGTGGTGGCGACGTCGGTGGTCTCGTCCGCCTCGAACGACTCGTCGGGGCGCAGTTCGCTGTTGCGGGAACCGGTGTTGGCCGGGCCGACGTCTGCGGTGCCCTGGCTGCGGCCGACGGCGAAGACCGCGCCCGCCACCAGCAGGGCGCAGGCGGTGCTGGTGAGGACGACCGCGCGACGTCGCTTGGCCTGGCGCACGCGGCCCTGCACGCGCTCGAGGGCGACGTTCACATCGGGGAACGGCCCGCCGCTGCGGCCCAGCATGCGTTCGATCTCGGGGTCGTGGAACTCGTTCATTCCACGCCCTCGCGGAATTCGGTGACCACGCCGCGCAGGCGCTCGCGTCCACGGTTCAGGTGGAACTTCACGGCACCGTCGCTGAGGTCGAGTGTGGCCGCGACCTCTGCGACGCTGAGCCCGTCGACATAGAACAGGGCCATCGCCAGCCGCTGCTGGCGGGGCAGCTCCGCCAGCAGGGCGGCGACATCGGTGCCGTCCGACCACTGCACGGGTTCGGGCCGGGCGTCGGCCTGCAGGCGGGTGATCGCCTTCTCCTTGCGGCCGCTGCGACGATGATCGTCGCGCAACTTGTTGATCGCGACGCGGCGGATCCAGCCGACGGGGTCGTCGTACTTCTGGATGCGGCGCCAGTGGAGATGGGCCTTGACGAAGGCCTCCTGCACCGCATCGGCGGCACTTTCCTGGCTGCCGGAGACGACTGCGAGCGCGCGAACCAGGCGGGCGTAGTGGGCACGGAAGAGAGTTTCGAGGTTCTGGACGACGGCAATGTCGCCGACCTCACCCACTTCTCCCATCAGCGCTGCCAAGGTTGCCACCTGCAGGACACGTGGGCACTCTTGCCGAGGTTTGGTTGCAGTGCGAACTTTCTTGCCGAAAGAAGTGCAAGAGTTGGATAGATCTTGGATCTGTGACGGCATGACCCGAACCGAAAGAAACACCATGAACCGCATTCGCACCCGCTCGTTGGCCGCCCTCGTGGGCATCGTGGTGCTGGCCACCGCGTGCAGTGACAGCAAGCAGATCTCGGGCAGCGGCAGCACCACGCCCGCCTCCACCGCGGACTCGGGCAGCACCACGACCTCTTCCGTGGCGGAGTCCACCACCACGTCGGCGGCACCGGCGACCACGCTGGCCCCCACCACGGTGCCGGCCACCGCCCCGCCTGCCACGCCGGCGCCGACCGTGGCGCCGCCCCCGCCGCCGCCCGGCCTGTCCCCGCTCGGCTCTACCACCAACCTGCACTACACACCCAGCGGTGCGGTCACCCTGCCCGACGATTTCGTGTGCGACGGCACCGACCCCGGCATCCCTGGCTGGACGGTGCAGGACTGCCAGTACCAGCCGTCGTACCAGAACGGCCTGACCACGCTGGTCGCCCGCCGGAACGACGACAGCAGCTTCGGCGTGTTCGTCCTGTTCCATGACGGCGGCTACTTGACCAGCCTGTACGAGGCCTACGAGCCCGGGCCCGGCACCTGGGACTCCGTGACCGTCGTGGTCGGCGACTTCCACTTCGACGACGGCGCCGAGGTCTGGGTCGGCTACCGCTACGCCGGCACCGGCCACTACCTGGACCTCGACGTGCTGGACCCGCTGCCCGACCACATCTTCCTGCGTGGCCTGCAGGGCCTGGACCACGGCCAGGTCGACGTGCACCCCGGTGGCGCGACCGTGCAGACCGCGGTCTACGGCCCCAGTGACCCGAACTGCTGCCCCAGCCAGTTCAAGGTGCAGGAGATCAGCTTCGCCGTGGCCACGAACGACTGGCGGATCAACGCCGGTACCGACTACCCGGCCGACAGCACGCCCCCGATCACCAGCGACTTCTGAGCCCGGGCGTCGGCCCGCGCCGGCCCGATCCGAGCCCGGCCCGAGGGTTTCCTGCACCTACCGAGGCTTTCCTGCGTGGTCCGAGGGTTTCCTGCACGCTCCGAGGGTTTGGTACCTCGAAACCGGCACGAAACCCTCGGATGGCGTCCGCCGTGCACGAAACCCTCGGACGGGTGAGCGCGGCGGGTTTCGCTCCGTCGCCCGACGCTACGGTGGGGGGATGAGCGAAATCCTGGAAGTGGACCTGCTGGCGTTCGAGCGCGGCAGCTCCGAACAACGCCGTGCGGTGGTCGACGGGGTGCGGCGCAGTCTGCAGACGGGGTTCGTCTACACCCGCCATGACCTGTCGGAGGACATGCTGGACACGACCTACGGCATGCTCAAGGAGTTCTTCGAGCACCCGCAGGAAGTGAAGCAGGCGTTCATCGCCCCCGAGAGCCACGGCCAGACCGGGTACACCGGGCTGCTGGTGGAGACCGCCGCCAGCAGCGACGTGCCCGACTGGAAGGAGATGCTCAACTGGGGTGTGGCCCTGCCCGTCGGCCATCCGCTGCGCGCCCGCTACCCGCACCGCTATGGCGACCAGGTGCTGCCCGAGGCCGCCGTGCCCGGCATCACCGAGGTGCTGAACACGTTCCACCGCAAGGTGGAGGACACCCAGCGTCGCTTCCTGCGGATCATCGCCGAAGGCCTTGGCTGCCACGAGAGCTTCTTCGACGAGATGACCACCAACGGCGCCACGCTCACGCGGGCGATCCGCTACCCGGCCATGCACCAGGCGCCCGGCGGCGGCAACGCCGGCCATGTGTGGGCCGGGTCCCACGGCGACATCAACCTGATCACCGCCCTGCCGCGCGCGACCGCGCCCGGCCTGCAGGTGCTGGTCGACGATGAATGGGTCGACGCGGTGGCGCCCGATGGCCAGGTGATCATCAACACCGGCATGATGCTGGAGCGGCTGACCAACGGTGTCATCCCCACCGGCATCCACCGGGTGGTCTCTGCACCCGGGTACACGGGCGAGCGCTACAGCGTCGTTCAGTTCTCCCACCCGACGCCGTGGACGCTGCTGAACCCGCTGGCGTGCTGCATCACGCCGGAGAACCCGCAGCGGTTCAGCGGCATGGTCAGCGCCGACGCGCTCGACCTGGTCCTGTACGAGATCAACCTGGTGGAGACGGCGCGTCGCGTCGGCTGAACCGATGACGCAACGCCCCACCGAGCCGGCCGGCACTGCGGCCGTCGCCGAGTCCGCCGACGCTCCCGAGGTCGCGGCAGACGCCGCACCGCCGAAGCCGATCAGCGACATCGTCCTGGCGATCGACATCGGGATCACCACGATGTCCGTCGGCGTCGTCACGATGCAGGGCGAGCTGATCGACCGCGACAAGGTCGACGTCGACCACGGCCTGAACGCGGAAGCGCTGTTCGCCTCGCTCAACGACCTGATCGAATCGCAGCTGTCCCGCGCTCGCGACCATCACCACATGCGACCGGTCGCGGTGGGCGTCGGCTGCGCTGGGCCGATCACCCCGGATGTGGAGACCATCTCGCCGTTCAACCTGCATTCGTGGCGCAACTTCCCACTGCGCGAACGGTTGGGCATCGCGACCACGCTGCCGGTGTTCGGCGACCTGGACGCGAAGGCGCTCGCACTCGCCGAAGGGTGGCTGGGTGCCGCGCAGGGCAAACAGAACTTCCTCGCGATGGTGGTCAGCGCCGGCATCGGTGGCGGCATCGTGCTCAACGGTCAGCTGATGGACGGCGCCGGCGGCAACGCCGGCCATGTCGGGCACATCATCGTCGAACCCAACGGCCGCCGCTGCCCGTGCGGTTCCCGCGGCTGCCTGGAGGCCGAGGCGTCGGGCTCCGCGATCGAGTCGATCACCGGTCGCGCGCTCACGGAACCGACCTACGAGATCATGCAGCGCTCGGGCCGGCTGGTCGGACGGGCCGCCGCGTCGGTGTGCAATGTGCTCGACCTGGACCTCGTGGTCGTCGGTGGTTCGGTGGCTTCCGGCTTCGGCGCGACGTTCTTCAACTCCGCCCAGGAGACCCTCGACGAGCACGCCAAGTTGTCGTTTTCGCGTGGCGCGCGCATCACGCCGGTGCGTCTCGGCGACCGAGGACCACTCGTCGGTGCCGGCGCCGTCGCGGTGCGTGGTATTCACCGATCGCGTCGTGCGGCATCAGCGCGGGCGGCGCGAGGAACGGCATAGGCTGCTCCGCAATTCGGCGAGGGGAGTTCCCAGATGACCAAGATTCGCAGCACCGACGGCAGCGGCGTCACTGACGTGCGCGGCCAGAGCGGCGGCGGCGGGATGGGTGGCGGCAGTGGCTTCCCGTTCCAGATCCCGGGCATGGGCAGCGGCGGTGGCGGCGGTGGCGGCATCGGCCTGCCCGGCGGGCTGAAGGCCGGTGGCGGCGTCCTCGGCATCATCGTGCTGCTCGCGTCGATCTTCCTGCCGAAGCTGTTGGGTGCCGGCGGCGGCGGCGGTTCGCAGGCCGCAGGCCTTCCCAGTGGCTCGGGTTCGTCCGGCAACGGCGCCGTCGTCTGCACCACCGAGCTGGAACAGATCGTGTGCGGCATCGACCACTACCTCGACGGGTACTGGACGTCCGCGCTGCCCAAGTTCTTCGGCGTGGACTACCGCTCGCCGGCCACGGTGGAGTGGTTCGACGCCGACCTGCAGACCGGTTGCGGCACCGGCAGCCCGGAGATGGGCCCGTTCTACTGCCCGGCCGACGAGGTCGTGTACCTCGACCTCGCCTTCATGCAGAAGCTGGAGAACATGCTCGTCGGCACCACCAGCGACCTGGCCGAGCAGTACATCGTCGCCCACGAGTGGGGGCACCACATCCAGAACATCCTCGGCACCAACGCCAAGGTGCAGCAGGCGCAGCAGAACGACCCGTCGAAGGCCAACCAGTACTCGGTGGCGCTCGAACTGCAGGCCGACTGCTACGCCGGCGTCGTCATCGGCGACGCGAATGCAAACGGCTTGCTGGACAGCGCCACCGAGGTGAACGAAGCGATCGCGGCGGCCAAGGGCGTCGGCGACGATGCGATCCAGATGAAGACGCAGGGCCACATCGACCAGGACGCATGGACGCATGGCTCGTCGCAGCAGCGCCAGACCTGGTTCATGACCGGGTTCAACTCGATGGACCCGACGACGTGCGACACGTTCAGCGAGGTTCTCTGACACCTCGCAGTTGGTCGGCTCGAGTGGGGCCGGCGCGCTGCGGGTGAGGGCTACCTGGTCGCGTCGCTGAAGCGGCGGTAGACCCACTCCAGCGGGCCGATGCCGCGCCATGCCTGCCACGCGGTCGCGGCGCACACGGCCACGGCCCAGTACGCCGCGGCGAACACGAGCGCAGTGCCCAGCCCGCCGGGGTGCACCCAGCGCACGCGGTGGACCAGCCAGTTGTAGGCGAGCACATGGCCGACATACAGCGTCAGCGTTGTGCGCCCGGCTGCTGCCAGTGCACGGGTGGGCAACGCGGCAGCCGTGAGTTGTGCGAGCCAACCGAGCAGGCTGACCGCGAGCAGCGTGGAGCCGACGGTGGTGATCGTGTAGAGCACGCCGCGGTCGAACGGCGCGGTCGAGCGCAGGACGGGATGCCAGCCGGCGAAGTGGTTGGCGAGGTACCCGACGGCGAGGAGAACGGCGCCCGCAACGGTCATCGTCAGCCGCAGCGCCCGGTCGAACGGCAGCAGTCGGCCCAACACGATCCCGATGCACAGGAACACCAGCCACGGCAGCAGCGGATGCGTGCCGCGGATGAACGTGTCCAGCACGAGGTCCTTCGGGGAGCGGGTGGCGGTGGCGTTGCGGTACAGCAACCAGCTGATGTCGTGTCCGGTGTAGGAGCGGTCCAGCGCCCACCACTGGATGGCAGCGGCAGCCCCTGCCGCGGCGACGCCGATGGCCGTCAGCCAGCGGGTGCGCAGGGTGAACAACAGCCCGCCGGCCAGGAAGAACGCGCCGTAGTAGAAGAGGATCGTGCCGTCCCACACCCAGTTGAGGAAGTAGCCGAACGCGTAGAGCAGCACACCGCGGCGGGCCAGCTTCCAACGGTCCGCGCTGATCGCCGCCCGGTCACCGCTGGTCCGGCTGCGCTTCGTGAGCAGCGCGATGCCCATGCCCGCGACGGTCACGAAGGTCGCCGCGAAGCGGGTGGACAGCGGGCCGGTCCACGGGTCGAACACCCGCTGCACGAGCGTGGCGCGCTCGTACCTGCCGCCGTCGTTGATCATGTAGCCGTGGTAGTTCATCACGCAGACGCCGATGAGCGCGAGGCCGCGGACCACGTCGAGTTCGATCAACCGGTCGGCCCGCGGCCCCGTGGTGGGTGCGGGTGGCGTCGCCTCCGACGGCATGGAGGCGGGCATGCTCACGACAGCCACTCCAGTTCGTCGACGGCGGTGCTGATCAGGGGGCGTTGCACGTCGACACGGTCGCCCACCTGCGGGCACGGCTGCCCATGGGGGACGACCGCGAGCGTGGTGTGCATGTGCGGCCGTTCCAGCAGCGGCAGCCGGTGCCGAGCGAAGTGGAACGGGCTGCGGCGGGCCGGGTCGGCTTCGTCGAGCAACGCGATGCCGTGCGCGGAGCCTGCGCCGATCGCGACCAGCGTGCCGTCGACGGTGACCGTGGTGTGCTGGTACCCGGCGACATCGCCGGCGGCGACCGGCTGGGTGTGCAGCACGTCGGCGTTCAGGTGCAGGAAGTCGCCACGTGGCGTGCCGTGCCAGAGGCCGGTGCCGACGCGGATCCGGAACCCGCGGTGCGGGTGCGCCGTCTGCAGCGCAGCGAACGCAGCAGGAGTGAGATGGCTCACCCACACGGGGACGTCTGCCGGCAGGTGCGGGAGCCAGGCCTCGATCTCGGCGACGCGGGCGTCGTCGTCGCCGGCCAATGGCAGGTGCAGGCCGAACGCGACCAGTTCGTGGGGCAACGCCGCGATCAGTTCGGCCAGGCCGGCAACGTCGACGCCGTAGCGCCGCATGCTGCTCGCCAACTTGATGATCACGCGACCCGGCCAGCCGCGCAGTGCGGCCGCGTGAGCGAGGCTGCCGACCGTCAGGATCGGCGCGGTGCCGGCGGGCGCGGTCAGCGTCGGCGTGAGGACCACCGGAGTCAGGTTCGTGGGGACATCGGCCAACTCGTGGACCGTTCCGACGCACACGATGCCGGCGAACTCTGCGACCTGCGCGTGCAGGAACGGGCGACCGAAGCCGTAGCCGTTGCCCTTCACGACCGGCACGACGGCCGGCCCGTACTCGGCAGCCGTGTGCTGCACGTGGGCATGCCACGTGGCGCGCTGGACGGTGAGGCGAACGGTCATGCGCCCGCCACGGTAGCCCCGCACCAACCCCACCCGCCGTGCACGCGCCCACCCGTCCCCTTGCGTCCATGTCGTGCGACGACGGCGGCAGGCCTGGTCGGAGGATGGCATGGTGCGACGTGGCACGAATCCCGAGTTGTCTGATCAGGTTTATCGGTCTAACATCGCACGCATGAGTTCGAAACTGTTCGGCTTCCCCAACCCGGTCAACGAGACCTCGGCGCGCCTGGTCGCAGCCGGTGTCGTCGCCCAGGGCGCCGCCTTCCTCGCCACCCAGCAGTGGTGGGTGTTGCTGCCGTTGGCCTACGGCTTCCTCGCTCGGGTGCTCAGCGGCCCGCGGTTCAGTCCGCTCGGCCAGTTCGTCACGCGGGTCGTCACGCCACGTATCGCGGCGGAGCACAAGCTCGTCGCCGGCCCGCCGAAGCGGTTCGCTCAAGGCGTCGGCCTGTTGTTCAGCGGCGGTGCCCTGATCGCCTGGCTTCTCGGCTTCCACACCGCCAGCTACGTCCTCATTGCCTTCCTGGTCGTCGCAGCCACGCTGGAGTCCGTGTTCGCCGTGTGCCTCGGCTGCATCGTGTTCTCCCGGCTGATGCGGTGGGGCGTCGTCCCCGAGAGCGTGTGCGAGGACTGCAACGACATCAGCCGCCGCCTCGCCGCGGCCACGTCGTGAACTCGGGCAGCAGCGGCCCCACCTCTCGCTCCCGCATCACGCCGGCCCACACACCCGCCCCGTAGGCCATCTGCTCCGCAGCGGACAGCGGCGCGTCGACCAACGGCTGCGCCGAGCGCGTGCGTGCCGCGTCGACCACGGCGGGCAGCAGGAGTGCGGCCGCCGCGGGAAGGCGCGCCTTGCGGACGAATGCTGCCGCGAGGAGCGCGATCGGCCACCACACGCGGGTGATCGCCGACGCCACCTGACGGCCGGCGGCGAGGTGCCCGAGGCCGACCAGCCGGGCGGACTCCGCGGGCGGCACGTCGGCCAACTTCCGTTGCAGGGCGACGGCGGTGCCGCCGGCCACCCCCAGCGCCAACAGCGGGCGGCGCAGCGCGAGCAGCAACCATACGCCGATGCTCCACCCGCTCATCCGCAGCGGTGCGAGCGCGCCCTGGTGCCGTTGCGCGAGCGGCGCGGCGGACCGGCCGTACCCGAACCGCTGCCGTAGGAGTGCACTGACGGTCGTGCGCGGCGCGTGGAGGACGACCGACGCCGGCTCGTAGCGGCTGCGGTGGCCGGCAGCGGTCAGGCGCCAGACCAGGTCGACGTCCTCGCCGAAGCGCAGCCCGGCGTCGAACCCGCCGACCGAGCGCAGCACATCGGCGCGGCACACCAACGCGGCCGCGGGAACGTAGCTGACCCGTGTGCCGGCGGCAATGCGTGCCGGCTCGTCGCCGAGGTCCAGCGGGCTGTGACGCTGTTCGAAGCCCGCGATCCAGGAGTCGCCCGGCGCACCCGCGACCCGTGGTGCCATCAACGCGACCCGATCGTCGGCGAAGTGGGTGAGCAGTGGCTCCAGCCAGCCCGGCGGCAGCGTCACGTCCGTGTCCACGAAGGCGACCAGCGGCGTGGTGACCGCGGCGAGCCCGGTGTTGCGGGCGGCGCCCGGGCCGCGGTTCGTGTCGTGTCGCAGCAGCGTGGTCCGCAGTCGGGTCATGACACGGAGAGGGGTGGGGGAGGCGTCGTCGACGATCACGGTCTGCAGGTCGCCCAGCGCGTCGAGGAAGCCGTCCGGCAGCGGGCCGTACGCCGGCACCACCACGGTCACGTCGTCGGCGGTGAACGGGCCGTCACCGGGTTCGGGGTGCAGTGCACCGGCATCCACGAAGCGGTCGAGCAGTTGATGGATGGACGGCGTGTCGGGCGCCTCGCCGGCCTCGATCATCGCGATCACCTGCGCGCCGCCCGTCGACATGCGGAACAGACGCAGTGGCGACCCGGCGATGACCACCTTGTCGACGCGGCGCCACGACGAGTCCAGCCGGTAGCGCATCAGTCCCACCACTCGTCGACGGATGCGACGAGGTCGATGATCAGGTGGGTCAGCAGCGTCCGCCCGTGCGAGGCGGTGGCATGACGTGGGTCGCCGAGGACGCCGTTGTCGCTCACGGCTCGCACGCCGCCTGCGACCATCTCGTCCAGGAGGTCGGCCAGCGGCTCGGTGTTGCCCGCCTCTGCGCGGTGCATGCGCACGAGGTCCGGGGCGAGCGCGAGCATGATCGAGGTCTCCGTGTCGCCGGCGTGGGCATCGCCGCCGGCCACCTTCGGCCACCACGCCAGCACCCGCCGCTGCTCGGACCCCAGGACGCGAACGGCGCGTTCGACCGGCAGGCGGTTGCCGCCGTGACCGTT
>Ga0209023_10008602_pt1 | contig 10200 bp, 8 predicted proteins | sample LakOneMetagenome_FD_187468 | JGI IMG/M metagenome (GOLD analysis project Ga0209023, IMG submission 187468) | Freshwater and sediment microbial communities from Lake Erie, Canada (SPAdes) (version 2) | ecosystem: Environmental > Aquatic > Freshwater > Lentic | place: Lake Erie, Canada | collected...
TAGCAGTCTATGAGTGATTAGTTAATAGTTTTGCCTTTGTAAACGGCGACTTCCGAACCTTTCGCGAGTAACACTGAGTATGGTTTTTGGTTTGCTAGAAATGCAAATTCGTCGCCGTATGTGCCGGCGAAATCGACGTCGATCACTTCGTTTTTGACGGAGAATAGTTCCCACTTCGGGTGTTCGACCTTGTATTCGTCAACGCGGCCGCCGACGCCTCGGGCTGTGTAGCCCCAGTAGTGTTCGATGATAAATTCTCCGTGCGATCCTGCGGCGGGAACGCCGACACTTTCGTCTATCTCGACGCTCAGATGATTGCAGCAACCGCGTTTAGACCAGTCGTACGAGACGGTCGTTTCGGTGCGCGTGTGGTCCATCGACCAACATTCATATGGTTCGCCGTACATCACGCGGGCGACGGTTGCGATGGCGAATCGCGGGACGATCTCTTTTACAAAACAGACGGCACGGCGAGTTTCGCTGTCCATCTCGCGTTTGTTGTAAAAGCGTAGATTGACCTCTTCGAAATTAATGTGAAACGGTATCGGAATTCCCAGCACACGCGTATCGAGAAACATAAATCCGACGAGGCTGACAAAGCATTTGCCGTCTTGCAGGTCGAGTTCCGTTCCGGCTGGCAGGCGAGGTGCTAGGAGTGACGGGTCAACTTCGTAGTTGGCCATGATCAGGTCTTGCCAGCGTGCTGTCAGGAATTTTTGCATTACAAAATTATCCGTTTGTCCGCCGAACGAGAGGTCACGTGCGTCCGGTCAAAATATTCGAGCAGCGGGATCGCGTATTTTCGCGACACGCCGGCTAGCGTCTTGAATTGTGTAACATCGATAATCTTATCGCCAGTTTCTGCAAACTTTCGCAGCTTTGCAGTCAGCGAATCGATCACATTTCTTGTGAAATAAAATTCTTCCGTAACTTTAACAAGTTCTCCGGAATCGAGGAATTGGGCAAAGAGTTTTCTCGCCGTCTGCATGTCGAGCTTTGCGGTGCTCGCTGCCTCGGTCAGGGCTTCGTCAAATTTCGGGACCTCAAGTCGGGCGTCAGAATAGATCGAGAGTAATTTTTCGCTCAACAGCGTCTCCGCGGGAGATAGAACGGCCTGATGAGTGACAACGCGGACGATGTCATTGTCGGTTGCGATCTTGCCGACGGCTTCAAGAGACGAAATGACCGCTTGGAAAATCTCGTTTGGCAAGAATGCGAACGTGCTCTCGCGTAAGGCTTCGCGGTGAATTCCTTTCGCCAAAGGTTCACGTTTGTGAAAATTCTCGACCTCGGAAAGAGTGCGACTGCTCAAAGAGTCGAATTCTGCAGCTGCAAGGTAAACGCCGCCACAATCTACAACAGTCCGCATGGCGATGTTTTCATTGATGGCCGCCGTCAGAGCTTCCTTTTTTAATCCAGTTCGTGCCTGTAGGTCAGAAAATGTCAGTCCAGTCGAACCGGCGTTAGAGACAAATGTCGAGACTTGGGCGAGCGGGTCGGCGATCTTTAACTCGGATAAATAGTTGTGAATTACCGTGAGGTCTTTTCGGCGGTGCTTCGCGGCTCCGTTGTCGAGCACCGTGCCTCCGGCGATCGTTATCTGCGGCGAATAGCTGCGAATGATGAATCGCTCGCCGGGAACCGCAACGACGGGCGTTTCGAGCCTGATCTGCACGAATCCTGTTTCACCCGGTTCTATCTCGCCTGCACCATTTAGCACTTGAATGCGAGCCAGAACCTCGACCGTGCCGAGATGGACGCGTACTCGTTGACGCGTCCGAACGGGTTTCGCGGCACTGAGCAATACCTCGATCTCAGTATCAATTATTTGCGTCGGCCGCAAAATGCCTGATTCGGAGAGCACCATCCCGCGGATCACTTTTGAATGGTCAATACCGCCGAGATTTACGGCGACACGTTGCCCGAGCGACGCCGATTTGACGCTCTTGCCATGGACCTGAATGCCGCGAACACGCACCTTTAGCCCGTTAGGCAACAATTCCATCTCCGTCCCTTCATCAATTCTGCCCGACGCAAGCGTGCCGGTCACGACGGCGCCAAACCCTTTGACAGAAAAGATGCGATCGATCGGCAGACGCGATATCAACCCGCTCTCACGCGGCCGCACCGTTTCTGTGATCTTTGCCAATTCGCCCTTTAGAGTTTCGATCCCTTCGCCGGTTCTGGCACTCACTTCGATGACGGATGCGTTTTCAAATGGTGTGGCGGTGACGAGTTCGGCGACGTCGAGTTTTGCCATTTCGAGCGTTTCGGCGTCGGCGAGATCGGTTTTGGTGAGAACGATGATGCCGTCGTCAACGCAGAGCAGACGGCAGATGTCGAAATGTTCGCGTGTCTGCGGCATCACGCCTTCGTCAGCGGCGACGACGAGCAGGACGAGATCGATACCGGACGCCCCGGCGAGCATGTTCTTTACAAACCGTTCGTGGCCCGGAACATCGACAAAACCGATATGCAGGCCACCAATATCAAGCTCTGCAAACCCCAGATCAATCGTTATTCCGCGCTGTTTTTCCTCCGGCAGACGGTCGGTATCAACGCCGGTCAAGGCTTTGATCAAAGCCGTTTTGCCGTGGTCGATGTGTCCGGCGGTGCCGACGATGATATCCATTTGGATTAGGTAAAATAGATAAAGAGAACGGGTAGGCTCAGCACAACGACGAAAAACGCGATCGACGCAACGAACGAGTAAAGCCAAGGTTGCGGCACATCGGTCAGTTTCAAAAAGCGTATCAGCAGCCGTTTTGCTAAGGTCAGGAGAAGGATCGGGAAGATGCCCGCGATCGCCACGATTGCCCAGATACCGGCGTCGCCCGCAGGCATTTTCTGTAGCGAGCCATCCCACGCGAGAGCCAGCAGCACGCCGAAGATCACGAACGAAACAAAGAAACCGATCGATACACTAAAAATATTTGACGCAAAAGCAAATGCGAAAAACCGCCCGCGACGCGACGCATCGTTTCGGCTCAGCCAGACCATCTCACCGATGGTGAAAGCGAAAAAGCCAACGAAAAACAGTGCTACCGTGATCCACTCTATTGTATTAGAGGTCATAGATTAAATTGCGGGCGAACTAGTCGATGATCTCAAAATCGATCGACTGCGAAGATACGCGGTTTGCTACCTTGTCGCGAATAATTACCTGCAACGCATATTCGCCCGGTGCGAAGCTGGCTTCGAGGCGTTTGATCCCCGATTCCTCGATGCCCGACTTTGTCTGACGGCCGGCAGTTTCGATCGGCGTTTCCTCTTCGGGGGCGATCAGCTGGCCATTGCGGTACAGGCGGACCTCTTTGGTAATTCGAACAGTTCCGTTCGCGTTTTCGGGCTTTGCATTATTGATCGTAAAAATATAAGGCACCATCGATCCCGCACGAAATTGCCTGATCGACGGCGTGGACATCGAAAAAACAGGTGCAAACGCGGCATTCATGGGGCGGCCGGTGATCGGTTTTGGCTTGCCGTCCGGCGTCAATTCGGTTGTTATGAGACCGGAAACGAACAGCTTGTCGCTCTTTGCATTGGGGATCTCGATAAAATCTCCGGCGGTGCCGAGACGCTTTGAATTATTGTCTCGAACGGCAAGACGCAGCGTGTAAAGTCCCGCCTTTTTGAGTGTGATATCGCTCGAAAAATCGAGACCGTTCTTTTGGACGGTCGCGACACCGCGAGCCGGTATGCGAATCGGATATGTCCGGTTAAATTCGTCGACGGGCTTTCCCTTTTCGTCCAAAACAACCGCTACGACGTCGAAAACCGCCTTTTTATCGCCGCCTTGCTCATCGGTAAACGTAATATCGCTGCCCTTGACATGAAAGATCGTCCGTACAAAATTGGCAGATCCGTCGTCCTTGCCGAGCAAGGTGGTCAATTGGATATCGAGTCCGTTCTCTTCGATCGGCGAGCTGATCGCCTGAAAAAGCGGGCTGTCTGGCGTTTTATAGACAACTTGCGTTTCTTTGTCCGTACGGCCGAAAAAGCCTTTACGGTAGCTGACCTTTAGTTCCGGTTTGATGACGTTGACATCGATCTTGTGAAACGATTTCCCTTTGAACGTGTCTTCGTCAGGCTCGTAACCGATAAGATAATAACCGGTCGTCGAATCAAGCACGCGGGCGATCTCCCTTGATAGATCGTTGGAATTTCGCGAAAACTTTCCGCCGGTGGCATACGCGAGGTAGGAAATACCGGAATTCAAAGCAACTTCTTCGTCGATCCTGGCCTGTTCTGCAGGACCGGTATTGTCAGTGCCGTTACCTATTCCCGGTAACACCTCGTCTCTTGCCTCCAGCATTCCGGGTACCGTCAGGCCCTTAGCACTCACAGTATTGATGACAACAGATGCCCGAGCAGCCTTGTCCGCCAGCTCCTGAAGGGCGTCATTTGTGTCGGAGTCGAATTTCGCCATTATCCCGTCCGAGAGTAAAAAGACGGTCTTTCGCTGCGGTACGTTTTTAAGCCGGTCAACGACAAAATTCAGAACGCCGAGCGTGCCAGTCACTTGATTTCGAACCTCGCGTGCTTCGTTGTCTTGACGCGACTTCTTGCTTTCGTCGCTTTCAAACGAGGCGGCTCCCTTGCCGGTGGTTTTCAGCGTCGAATTGTCCCGCTGCGTGTCGAACGCACTGCCGCAGTTTCCCTCGGCAATCAAAATTATCTTGTTCAATTGCCGTTTCAGAAGCTCTTTGTTTGAGGTGTAGATCTGCATCAAGCTCGCCCCGCCGCGTGTTCGGTAGATCGCGACGCGGTCATCAGGTAGCATTTTTTGATCGATGAATTTCTTCATGTCATCGCGCATCATCGCCAGACTACCGGTTGATGCCAAGCAATTACCATCATCAACAACGAAGGTAATTATGCGGCCTTGATTTGACCTGACACTGGTTGGGGGAACAGGTACCGGTTGTTTGTCGGGTTTTGAACCTTTTAGCTCTACACGCGTTCTTACGGCAGTTGTCGAATCGACGTAGGTAAGGCTGGTGATCTTTTGCGGCTTTCCATCCTGTGAGATCGTAAAATCCTCGGGCCGTAGCCCGGTTACGACGGTTCCGGATTTGTCGGTTACGACGACGTCCATCTGGACGAACGAGGTCGTTACCTTGACCGTATCATCCTGGGCCGGAGTGGGCGTAGCTTGTTGAGCAAATGATCGGGCCGCCCCGACGAGCACGATGAGAGTGACGAGTCCGGCTAGTCGAATTTTCATACTGCTTTTCTCCCTATTCGGCAAACCAACTTCGGTGAGAGTTGCTTTGTCTGTGTACCAAGTTTAACTGAGTTTGATGCGGAATTACAGATTCTCCGTACCGTATTCGCCGAGCTTTCGGTAAAGCGTTTTGCGGCCGATATTGAGAAGACGCGCGGCGTGCGATTTGTCACCGCCGGTATAATCGAGGGTTGCCTCGATCACCTGTTTTTCGATCTCGTCAAATGTTGATGGCATTTCGATCTCGATCCCGAACGCACGGCCTTCGCCCGCCGCGGCAGCACGCTCCTGCCTGACAAACGCCATCGCTCCGGCGGCGGTGCGGCTGATCGCCTCGGGCAGATCGCTTAGTTCGATCTGACGGCCGGAGGCAATGATAACAGCGCGTTCGATAGCATTTTCGAGTTCGCGGACATTGCCCGGCCATTCGTAATTTACGAGGGCACGCATCGCTTCTTTTGAAATACCGGAGATAAAACGCCCCGATTTTTGCTTGTAGCTTTCGAGAAAATGAAAAACGAGCAGATGAATATCCTCGGCCCGTTCGCGAAGCGGCGGCAGCGAGATCGGAAAAACCGAGAGGCGATAATAGAGATCCTTTCGAAATGTGCCGTCCTCGATCGCTCTTTCGAGATCGGAATTTGTCGCCGCGACGACGCGAACGTCAGTTTTCAGCAACTGTTTGCCACCGACACGCGTAAATTCACCATCTTGTAAAACTCGTAGCAGACGAACCTGTGCCTGCAAAGACATCTCGCCAATCTCATCCAAAAACAATGTACCACCGTTTGCCTCTTCGAAACGTCCTTGACGCTGCGAACGAGCATCCGTAAACGCCCCTTTTTCGTGGCCGAAGAGTTCTGATTCGAGCAGCGTTTCGGGAATCGCGCCGCAATTAATTTTTACGTACGGCCGGTTTTCGCGGCCCGAATTGTAGTGAATGAGATTCGCGATCAGCTCTTTACCTGTTCCGGATTCACCGGTGATCAGCACGGTTGTATTGGTGTCGGCAACATTGAGGCCCAGTTCAATCGCACGGCGTATCGACGGCGCCTGACCGACTATCTCACTCTGGCGTTGGTGGAGCTCGCTCTTGAGCCTCATCACCTCGGCCGAAAGCTGATCGCGCTCGAGCGCTGTTCCGATCTGGTCGGAGATGCCCTCGACGAGCGCGACATCGTGGTCAGCAAACGTACTTTCCTTACTCCAGACAAACCCGAGCAGGCCAAATGCTTTGCCCGCGACGTGAACGGGCGTGACCAACGCCGCTTTGCCGCCGAGCTGGGTGTTAAAGAACAAACGGATTGCAAACGGCAACTGCGAATCGACCAGACGGAGCGTTTTGCCGTCGCGGAGCAGTTCGCCGAGCGCGGAAAATGAATCGACATCGAGCGATTTGTTATGCTGCTCGATCATCTTGAGGACCTTGCCGAGTTTGATTCCTTCGGCTGATTTGAACGACGCCAGCGAGATACGTTTCCCGCTCTGATCGAGCACGCCGAGCGCGCCATAATCAGCGCCAACGAGGCCGATAGCACGCTCTAGAACGTCCGCCGAAACCTCTTTAAAGTCAGACGAAGAATTGAGCGTATTGGCGATCTCAAGCAGTGCGTTTGTCCGTTTGGTCTCCTGCTCCTGCGTTACATAAAGACTCGTATATTGATAACCGATGGCGAGCTGTTGGGCGATCGATTCGAGAAAGGCGACTTCCTCATCAAGCCAGACCCGCGGGCTGTGAGTGTCGTGTAAGCCCAGTAAACCCAATACCTGATCTCTAAGACGGATCGGAATAATTAGCAGCGATTTTGTTTCGAGGGCCTTGGTAAAAAACTTGAGCGTGGAATCTTTCGTCTTTGAGGTGTCGTTGATCCGGACAGGTTTTGCGATATCGAATCGCTCGCCGAGTTTGGCCGCGTCGAACGGAATGGTTGTGCCCTCGCTTTTCGGAACCGAGCGGTCCTTTCGCCATTCGTGGCTGATCTTTAGTTCTTTACCATCACCGAGCTGGAGCAGGTCGCAGCGGTCGGCACCAAGCATCCGGCCGACCTCGGAAACAACGACGTTTAGAAACCGTTCGAGATCAATGTCCGTCGGTAGATCGCGAGACAGACGATAAATGATTGCTTCGCGGGCATCCTGCATCAGGGCCCGCCGCTCGGGCGAGAGTGTCTGTGTAGTTTCGAGTTCGATCTGCATATTAACCAAGCCCCATGGTTAATTTGCGGTGTGTCAGCGGCAATGTCAAGTTGATACACGTCGCGCTCGATGTGTGTATTTTCGAAACACTAGTGGCGTGTCGAGGAGGGTTTCGGACCGCCCGGACGCTCCAATTTCTTGTCCTTTGGTTCCTCCTTTTTTGGCTTGGTCTCGACCTTTGGTTTTGTCTCAGTATTCGCGGGCTTTGTGGCCGTGTTTGAATTGCTGGCAACATTCGCGTTGGTGTTTGAGTTAGTTGACGAAGTCGCCGACGGTTTCTTGGCGGAGTTGGTATTGTCGGGCTGGTTGAAATCTATTCGCTTTGCACCGGCTTCGGCGTCCTCGAGTAATTTTTCGGCCTCGGGGTTTTCGGGGTCGAGTTCGAGGGCCTTTTTGAGGGGAATCAGGGCTTCGTGATATTGGGCGAGTTTGATCCGGATGCCCCCGAGTTCGGTTTGGTATTCAACGTCGTCGGGTTTTAGTTTGACGGCGGTCTCGAATTCCTTTTCCGCCTCCTCGTCCTTGTTTAGTTTGTTATACGCCCGGGCCAGATTAAAGTGGGCCGTCGCGTCGTTATGCGATGCGGCGATGAGTTTTTTGTAGGCGCTTACCGCCTTTTCAAACATCTTTTCCGAGTTTGGCTTAACGGTCTTGTTGCCGCTCGTCTCGCCGGGAACGATGTCGCCGGTGCCCGTTCGCATTGCTTCTTTTTCGATCAGAGCGTAGGCGATGCCCATTTTGAAATAGGCCTCGGCAAAATCGGGGTTGATCTCGACGGCGCGTTTGTATGCGTCGATGGCGAGCTCGGTCTGGTTGTCGTCAAACAGGCGATTGCCTTCGGCGAATGCGGCGTTTGCATCGGTGATTTCGGCGAACGGCGATACAGCCGGTGTCTCGGCAACGACGGTCTCGGTGTTTGCATTCACGGCCGCTTTCTTACAGCCGAATTGCATCGAAAACGCGAACAAAAATATGATCAGTATGAAAGATCTCTTCATAAAAACGGTCAAAAATATATTTTATTATCCCGGCGGAAAGACGAAAGGCCGCCCCGCGAGCAGGTGAACGTGCAGATGAAAAACGGTCTGGCCGCCGTCGGCATTTGTATTGATCACGACGCGATAGCCGTTCTCCGCGAAGCCCTTTGAACGCGCAATATCGGCGGCGGTCAGGAGCAAATGGCCGAGAACCGGTTCGTCCGACTCGCTCACTTTATCTAGCGAATCGACGTGCTCGCGCGGTATTATCAAAATATGCACCGGAGCTTGAGGCGAGAGATCGTTAAATGCAACGCACCGCTCGTCCTCAAAAACCTTTGCCGCCGGTATCTCGCCAGCCGAAATTTTGCAAAATATACAGTTCATCATGAGCCTACTTAGATGACTCAATTAAATCACACGCTGTCTGGAATTCTTAATCTGCAGGCTAGGCGACGGTCTCGTGAACGCTTCCCGACGCGTCCTGAACACGTTCGATATCGGCTCCGAGCGATCGTAATTTTCGCACGATGGTCTCGTATCCGCGGTCGATGTGATAGACGCGATCGATGCGCGTCTCGCCCTCGGCACACAATGCCGCGAGTACGAGTGAAGCCGACGCACGCAGGTCCGAAGCGATTATCTTAGCTCCCATCAACTGCGTTTTACCTCGCACAACTGCCGTGTTGCCGGCGATCTGAATGTCAGCGCCCATACGGATCAATTCCGAAGCGTGCATAAAACGGTTCTCAAAAATGGTCTCGACAACCTTGGATTCGCCCTCGGCCTGAGTCATCAGCGCCATGTATTGGGCCTGCATATCGGTCGGGAAAAGAGGATGCGGTTCGGTCGTCACGTCTCTTGCGACGAGGCCGCCGCTGCTGCGTTTGACTCGCAGAGTGCTCTGATTTAGCTCTTCAATATCGACACCGGCCTCGCGAAGTTTCTCGATAACGGCGGTCAGGTGCGACGGATCGCAGCTCTTGATCTCAAGTTCGCCTCCTGTGATCGCGGCTGCAACGATGAACGTTCCGGTCTCGATTCGATCGGGAATAATAGTATGCTCCGCACTGCCGAGAGCTTCGACGCCTTCGATCTCGATGGTGTCCGTTCCCGCACCCTTGATGCGTGCGCCCATTTTATTTAGAAGCTCGGCGAGGTCGTCGATCTCAGGTTCCTGAGCGGAGTTTTTGATGGTCGTTTTACCGATCGCAAGCGACGCGGCCATCATTACGTTTTCGGTTCCCGTGACGGTAACCTTTTCAAATTCGATGGTATTGCCGACAAGGCGGCCTTTCGGAGCACGGGCGACGACATCGCCGGATTCGAGCGAAACGACGGCTCCGAGCTGCTCAAATGCCTTTAGATGCAGGTCGATCGGGCGTGTTCCGATGGCGCAACCGCCCGGCAAACTGACCTTTGCCTGGCCAAATCTCGCGAGCAAAGGCCCGAGTGCGAGCACGCTCGCACGCATCGTCTTGACCAGCTCATACGGTGCCTCAAAGATCTGGACATTTGATGCATTCACCTTGACCGTCCGCAATTCGGGCGTCAGAGCGGTCGCCCCGAGGTCCTCGAGCAGCCGCCGAAACGTGATCAGGTCCTTTACGTACGGCACGTTGTGAAGTGTCACTGTTTCGGACGACAGCAACGTCGCCGCGAGGCACGGCAGCGCCGAATTCTTAGCACCGCTGATCTCGATCTTTCCATGCAGCGGCCGTCCGCCGCGAACCAAAAACTTGTCCATATCTTTAATAAAGCTGTAAGCAACCGTTATACATTCGAGAACGAAATGTTATC
>Ga0209023_10008603_pt1 | contig 10199 bp, 9 predicted proteins | sample LakOneMetagenome_FD_187468 | JGI IMG/M metagenome (GOLD analysis project Ga0209023, IMG submission 187468) | Freshwater and sediment microbial communities from Lake Erie, Canada (SPAdes) (version 2) | ecosystem: Environmental > Aquatic > Freshwater > Lentic | place: Lake Erie, Canada | collected...
TGTGGAGTCAGTTCGCGGGGAGGGCGTGGGCTTTGGCGGCCTTGTAGTCGGCCTTGCCGTTGGGGGCGCGAGGGACCTGGCTCACGAACACCACACGCTTCGGGGCCTTGTAGCCGGCGAGCTGCTCCTTGACGCCGGCGATGATCGTCGTTTCGTCGACCGCGCTGTCGTCCGTACGGGACACGACTGCGGTGACCGCTTGGCCGAACCGCTCGTCGTCGACACCGACGACGAGGCAGTCCTGGACCCCGGCCACGCGCTTCACGGCTTCCTCGACCTCCTCGGGGAACACCTTCTCGCCACCAGAGTTGATGACCTGGCTGCCCCGCCCGAGGAGGATCAGCGACCCGTCGGCGGCGACCATCGCGAGGTCACCGGGGAACGAGTAGCGCACGCCGTCGATGACCTTGAAGGTGCGCGCGCTCTTCTCTGCATCCTTGAAGTAGCCGAGCGGCACGTTGCCGCCGGCAGCGACCAGACCGACCTCGTCCGATCCGGGGGTCACGGAGCGGCCGTCCTCGGTGAACACCTTCGTCGTCGGCATCTGGCTGAACGACGCGGTCGACGGTGGCAGGCCCTTCATCGAGACCGACATGCCCATGCTGCCCTCGGTCGAGCCCATCGCGTCGAGCAGCATGGCCTGCTCGATGCGATCGAGCAGCTGCTCCTTCACCTCGGCGGTCCACATCACGCCACTGGAGACGATCAGCTTCAACGACGAGGTGTCGTACGGGGTGCCGTTTGCGGTCGCCTCGTCGATGGCCTTGATGATCGGCTTGGCGAAGGCGTCCCCGACGATGGTGATGTTGGTGACCCGCTCGCGCTCGATGGTGCGTAGCAACTCGTCGGCATCGAGCGAGCGGCTCTGCAGCGTGACGACGGTGCCGCCGGCGAGCTGCGGCATGAACGCGCCGAGCCACACGCCGGTGCCGTGCATCAGTGGCGCACACGGGACCGACACGATCCGGTTGCCGGCGGCGATGGCATCGCGCACCATCGGCCCCACCTGGTCGGCATCGGTCGGCGGCGCGAGACCGAGCAGCGGGAACGCGCTCGTGATGAACGACGCGGTCATCCCGCCCATCGCGTACATCACACCCTTCGGCATCCCGGTGGTGCCGCCGGTGTACAGCATGTAGATGTCGTCCTCGGCGCGTTCGATGCGCGGCATCGGCTCGTGTGTCGCGAGCACGTCGTCGTAGACGACTGCGCCGTCGACCTGACCGGCGGTGCCGTCATCGAGCACCTCGACGAGCAGCTTCAGCTTCGGCAGCCGATCGACGACGCGGGCGACGCGATCGCCGAGCGACGAGTGGAACACGATCGCTTCGGCGTCGCTGTTGTCGAGCAGGTACCACAGCTCCTCCTCGAGGTAGCGGTAGTTGACGTTGATCGACACGCCGCGCATCTTGAACGCGCCGAACTGCGCCTCGAGGTACTCGTTGCCGTTGTAGAGGTAGAGCGCCACCTTGGAGTCGGGCCGGAGCCCGGCTGCGACGTACGCGGCCGCGATGCGAGCCGACCGATGGTCGAACTCGCTCCACGTGCGGCGGACGTCGCCGTGGACGATCGCCACCTCGTCGCCGATGTGATCGGCAATGGTCTCCCACACGGTCGCGAAGTGCATCTCCATGCAGCCGAGCGTAGAGCGCCGGTCGCGATCGGGCCGCGTTTGCGCGGGCGGCCCCGGTGCAGCCCGGATGGGTCAGGCGGTGGCCCAGACGAGCACTTCGGTGCCGTCGGACGAGGCGGTCAGCGTGAGCGGACCGGCCGCGGTGAGCCGGGCCCCGGCGCCCTGCGCCAGCGGCTGGCCCGCGAGCTCGGCCGAGCCGAGAGCGACGAACACGTGGACGTGCTCGTCCTCGGGCAGGGTGACCGACTGACCCGCGTGGAGCCGTGCGCCGTACAGCATCGCGTCGCGCTGATGGATCGACACCGTGTCGGGGTGCCCCTTGCCCGATGCGATCGGGACGAGGCCGCCGCCGGCGAGCCGCTCGTTGACGTCCTGCTGCTCGTAGCCGGGCTGCACGCCGGCGGTGTCGGGCAGCACCCACATCTGGATGAAGTGGACGGGCGTGTCGGTGCTCGGGTTCTCCTCGCTGTGGCGGATGCCGCGACCGGCGGACATCCGCTGCGCGAGGCCCGGGTACAGCACGCCGTGGTTGCCCTCGCTGTCACGGTGCTCGAGGGTGCCGGACAGGACCCACGTCACGATCTCCATGTCGCGGTGGCCGTGCGTGCCGAAGCCTTGGCCGGGGGCGACGATGTCGTCGTTGTTGACGAGGAGCAGGCCGTGACGCTGGTGCTCGGGCGACCAGTGGTCGCCGAAGTTGAACGAGTGCTTCGAATCGAGCCAGCCGATGTCGGTGCTGAAGCGCTCGTTCGGCTGCTGGATGGTGATGGTCATGGTTGCTCCAACATCATTGCGCCCGCAACTATTCCGTCGGGGCGACTCGCGCGGGCAGGGCGGCGAACCGTGCGAGATCCGCGACCCCGACGCCGGCGAGCGTGGTCAGGCGGTGGGCACCCAGCACGTCGGGCACGTCGACGACGTGCGGCACGGCGAGCGTCGTGCACCCTGCGGCCACCGCGGATCGCACCCCGGTCGGCGAATCCTCGATCGCGATGCACCGTCGCGGGTCCACCCCGAGCCGGGCTGCGGCCGTGAGGTAGGGCTCGGGATGCGGCTTGCCGTGGGTGACGTCGTCGCCGGCGACGACCGCGGCGAAGGAGCCGGCCGGCAGTGACGGCACGACCGCATCCGTGAACCGCTTCCACGACATGGTGACGAGCGCGCACGGAATGCCCGCAAGCGCGAGCTCGGCGAGCAGCTCCCGCGCACCGGGCCGCCACGGAGTGCGCCGGTGCACCCGCTCGATCACGCCGTCGAGCAGCAGGTTGACGATGTCGTCGACCGGGAGGTCGACCTCGCCGTGGAGGCTGATGTAGCGGGCCGAGTCGCGGAGGTCGAACCCGACGAGCGCGTGCGCGTGATCATCGGTCCAGGCACCGTTGCCGTGCTCGCGGACGAGCTCGTGCTCGCGCTCGATCCAGTACGGCTCGGTGTCCACCAGCGTGCCGTCCATGTCCCACAGGACCGCAGCGAGCTCGTTCAGCGCGGGCCGCCGTCCACGTTGAGCGTGGTGCCGGTGGTGTACGAGCCGGCCCCCGACGCGAAGTACAGCGCGGCGCCGACGATCTCGTGCGGCTCGCCACCGCGCTCCAGCGCGAAGCCGACCTTCGCGCCCCTGTTGAACGCCTCGAGGTCCCATGCCTTCGAGATGTCCGTGAGGAACGGTCCGGGGACGATGCAGTTCACGCGCACCTTCGGCCCGAACGTCCGGGCGAGACCGTAGGTGAGCGCGTTCACACCCGCCTTCGCTGCGCCGTACACCAGCTCGCTCGGGCTCGTGCGCTGTGACGCCACCGACGACACGAAGATGATCGACCCGCCCTGCTCGGCGGCCATCTTCGTGCCGACGATCGCGGAGAGCCGGAACGGGCCCTTCAGGTTGACGCCCATCACCTTGTCGTAGAGATCCTCGGTGATCGAGTCGACCGATGGGTACAGCGGCGACATGCCGGCGTTGTTGACGAGCACGTCGATGGTGCCGAACTCGGCGTACGCCGCAGCGGCGAGCTGTTCGGCGCCGTCCCACGAACCCGCGTGATAGGCCACCGCGAGCGCACGCCGGCCGAGCGAGCGGACCTCCTCGGCGACGGCCTCGCAGTTGTCGAGCTTGCGGCTCGCGATCACCACGTCGGCGCCGCGCTCCGCGAACGCGAGCACCATCTCGCGGCCGAGGCCGCGGCTGCCACCGGTGACCACGGCCACCTTGCCGGTCATGTCGAACAGATCAGTCCCCATCGTCCGATCTTGTCAGGACGTCAGCTCGGCGAGCGTGTCGGCCAGCGCGTCGAGCGCGGTCGCGAGGTGCTCGTCGGTGTGCGCGAGGCCGACGTTCATCATCCCGCGGAAGGCGATGTAGACCCCGCGACGGAGCAGGCCGAAGTAGAGCAGTTCCTGCAGTTCCGCGTCGCGCCGCCCGACGTCCTCGATCCGCGTGGGCGCGGTGGGGAGGGCATGGAGCGACATCATCGAGCCGAACCCGCTGACGCTGACCGCCACGCCGGAGGTCGCGAGCACGGCGGCGACCTGTGCGCGGAAGTCGTCGCCGCGAGCGGTGTGGGCCTCGGCGACGTCGGCGGTGAACACCTCGCCGAGCACCGCGTTGCCGGCGGTCATCGTCGCGATGTTGTTGTTGAACGTGCCGGCATGGCTGATCGTCGAGGCGCGACCGCCCTCCGGTGAGGTGTCGAACTGGTCGAGCAGCTCGGCCCGCCCACCGAACCCGCCGAACGAGAAGCCGCCACCGATGTACTTGCCGAACGTCGTGATGTCCGCCCGCGCGCCGAGCAGGTCGGCCATGCCGCGTCGTCCGTGGCGCGAGGTCATCACCTCGTCGCAGATGCAGACCGCGCCGACCGAGCGGGCCGCGGCGAAGGTGCCGGCGAGGAACTCCGCCGTGGCCGGGACGCAACCACCGGAGCCGAGCATCGGTTCCACGATCACCGCAGCGAGATCGGCGGCGTGCTCGGCGATCACCGCCTGGGTGCCGGCAAGGTCGTTGTACGGCGCCAGCACGAACCGGTACGGCGCGTTCCACGCCGCAGGTCCGCTCGCGAAGTAGAGGACGCCGCCGTGGTAGCCGCCGAGGAACACGAGCAGTGTGCCGCGGCCCGTCGCCTGCATCGCGGTGGTGATCGCCATCAGGTTCGCCTCGGTGCCCGAGTTGGTGAAGCGAACTCGGTCGATGCCGAACCGTTCGCACATCAGGTGCGCCAGCGACGCCTCGGCCGGATGGATGCCGCCGACGCTGACGTTGTTGCCGAGTGCCTCGACGACCCGGTCGAGCACCCGTCGTTCGCTGTGGCCGAGGAGCCCGGCGGTGTAGTCGCCGAGGAGGTCGACGTACTCGTGGCGGTCGGCGTCGACGAGCGTCGCTCCCTGGCCGTGGACGAAGGTGAGCGGGAACGGTGGGTGGGTGAGCACGGTCCGGGTGTGTCCACCGGGCAGCACGGTGCGCGCATCGTCGTAGTGCCGGCGGCTCTCCGGGTTCCGATCGGCGAAGTCGCGATGTGCGTGCGCCAGTCGTGCCGGGTTGTCGATCACCATCCGTCGATGATGCCAGACGAGCCCCCGGCACGTGCCGGTGGGGGCGCGACCCGGCAGACTGCTGCGATGACTGTTCGCGTTGGCCGGCGCCCCGGCCGTCCACCGGGTGGGCGGCGTGTCGTCGACCGCGAGCGCGTCCTCGACGCGGCCGAGCGCGTGATCCGCCGCGACGGCTCGGCGGTGTCGTTGGAGACGATCGCGATCGAAGCCGGCGTGACCAAGCCGATCGTCTACGCCCGCGTCGGCGGCAGGACCGAGCTCGCGAACGCGTTGGCCGAGCGACTGTCCGACCGGTTGATGGAGGCGACGCGGAAGGCGATCGAGGGGCGCCCCTACGGGCGGACGATGCTGGCGGCGTTCATCGAGGCCGACCTCACCACGATTGCAGGGCATCGTGAACTGTTCCTGTACGTCACGGGCGGTTCGTCCGACGAGACACCGAGACGGACGCTGTACCTCGCCGAGCGCTCCGCGACCCCGCTCGCGCTGCAGCTCGCCGCGTGGCGCCGAGCGCAGGGGCTCGATCCGTCGGGTGCCCACACGTGGGCGTACGGCGTGATCGGGATGATCCAGATGGTGTCGCTCTGGTGGATCAGCGAGTCGACGGCGCCGGCGGCCGAGATCGCCGACCACGTCGCCGATCTGCTCTGGTCGGGCCTGTCCGGGACGTAGCCGGCGTTAAATTACTGGTGGTAGATTTCGGCCGCTGATCGTGTTACCGTCCGCGCATGATCGATGTACTCCCGTGGCACCTGCGCGACAACTGGGCGCCCGTGCTCGACGAGCTCACCGAGACGAACCTGCGCGTCGACGGCACGATCCCGTCCGAACTGGCCGGCGTCTACATCCGCACCGGCCCGAACCCTGCGTCCGGCACCTCGGCGCACTGGTTCTTCGGCGACGGCATGGTCCACGGGGTGCGTCTCGCCAACGGCCGGGCCGAGTGGTACCGCAACCGGTTCGTGCAGACGCCGAACATCTCGGATCCCGTCGACGATCCGATGGCCACGATGGGTGACCTCACGCGTGGCACCGCGAACACACACGTCGTCGCGCACCGCGGCGACATCCTCTGCCTCGAGGAGGGCCACTGGCCCTGGCGGATCGATCGCGAGCTGAACACGCTCGGCGTACAGAACTGGCACGGCGCGCTCACGTCGTCGATGACCGCCCACCCGAAGGTGTGCCCGGCGACCGGCGAGCTGATCGCGTTCAGCTACCTGAGCCCGGAACCGCCGTTCCTGCGCTACATCCGCATCGGCGCCGACGGTGTGCTGCAGCAGCTCGAGGGCATCGAGATCCCGAACATGGTGATGATGCACGACTTCAACGTCACCCGGAACCACGTCGTGTTCATGGACCTGCCCGTCTGCTTCGACCTCGGCGCCCTGGAGACCGGGTTGCCGTTCCGGTTCAACCGCGATGCGGGCGCGCGGCTCGGGGTCATGCCGCGCAACGGCACGAACGCCGACGTGCGCTGGTTCGAGATCGACCCGTGCTACGTCTTCCATCCCGTCAACGCGCACGAGGACGGCGACACGATCGTGCTCCACGTCTCCCGACAGCCCGAGGCGTTCGGCACGAGCAACGACGACTACGCCGAGGTCGGGCGGTTGTGGCGGTGGACGATCGACCTCGCGAAGGGCACCGTCACGGAACAGCAGATCGACGATCGTCCGGGCGACTTCGGCCGGGTCGACGACCGCGTGATCGGTCTCGACGCACGGTTCGCCTACCTGATGGCGATGGGCGGCGAGGGCAATGCCGAGGAGCCCGTCTACGGCTCGGCGCTGTGGAAGTACGACCTGCGCTCGGGTGAGTGCTGGGAGCACCAGCTCGGCGACGGAGTGCGCGGCGCGGAGCCCGTGTTCGTGCCGGCATCGCCCGATGCCGGCGAGGACGAGGGCTGGGTGATCAGCCTCTCGCACGACACCCGCTCGGACGAGTCGCGGTTGCTGATCGTCGACGCGCAGGACTTCGCCGGTCCGCCGGTCGCCGTCGTCCACCTGCCGCGCCGTGTGCCCTACGGCGCGCACGGCAGCTGGATCCCCGACTCCGCCGTGCACTGAACCACCACCGGATCGCTCCACGACCGATCGTCCACCACCCGACCACAGAAACGAGCTCACCATGTCGATGACCGAAGACCTCCCGCTGTTCCTGCGCGGCAACGGTGCGCCACTGCGCGAGGAGCGCACGCTGACGGACCTCCGCGTCGTCGGCGCGATCCCGCCGGAGCTGGACGGCCGCTACGTCCGCAACGGGGCCAACCCGTTCACCGGTTACGCCGACCACCCGTTCCTCGGTGACGGCATGATCCACGGCATCCGCCTGCGCGACGGCAAGGCCGAGTGGTACCGCAACCGCTACGTGCAGACGCCGTTCATCGCGCATCCGGACAAGGCCGTCATCGACATGAACGACAGCTTCGCCGACATGACCGCGTCGAAGGCCAACACCAACATCATCGGTCACGCCGGCCAGCTCCTCGCGCTCGAGGAGGGTCACTTCCCGTACGTGCTCGACGGCAACCTCGAGACGGTGGGCACCACCGACTTCGGTGGGAAGCTGCGCGGCTCGTTCACGGCGCACCCGAAGACCTGCCCGGTGACGGGGGAGCTGCTGGCGTTCGGCTACTCGTTGATCGAGCCGTACCTCACGTACCTGCGCGTGTCGGCGAACGGTGAGCTCGCGCAGGTCGAGAACGTCACCGTCGGCGGGCCGACGATGATGCACGACTTCAACATCACCCGGAACCACGTGATCTTCATGGATCTCCCCGCGGTGTTCGATCTGGAGATGGCCATGCGCGGTGAGATGCCCATCCACTGGAGCGACGCATATCCGGCACGCCTCGGTGTGATGCCGCGGGCCGGCACCGATGCCGATGTCCGGTGGTACGACATCGATCCCTGCTACGTCTTCCACCCGATGAACGCGTACGAGGTCGGCGACAAGATCGTCCTCGACGTCGCCCGCCTCGACCACATCTGGCGTGACAGCGCGATGGACTTCCCGTCCCCGGCGCTGTACCGCTGGACCATCGACACCGTCTCCGGCAAGGTCCACGAGGAGCAGGTCGACGACATGCCGGCGGAATTCCCGCGTGTCGCGGACTCGGTCGTCGGGCTCGAGCACCGGTTCGGGTACATGATGGCGAACGCGACCGAGGAGGCGTTCGGCGACCCGTCGGCGGCGAACGGTGCGATCCTCAAGTACGACCGCCGGACCGGTGCCCGCACGCAGATCGACATCGGCCGCGGGCGGATGCCCGGCGAGGCGGTGTTCGTACCGGCCGCCGGCGGCACGTCCGAGGACGACGGGTACCTGATGACGTACGTCTACGACGCAGCGACGAACGAGAGCGAGTTCGTCATCCACGACGCGTCGACGATGAGCGCGGAGCCGGTCGCAACGGTCCACCTGCCCCGGATCCCGTTCGGGTTCCATGGCAACTGGGTCGACGCGACCGTCGCCGACTGAGCGACGATCGTGCACGACGTGCCGACGAGGCTGGAGGATGTCACGCTCGAGTGGCTCGCGGACGCGCTCGCGCTGTCGCTGCTCGAGATCGACGTCGAACGGATCGGTGAGGGCGAGGGGTTCATGGGCGAGCTGGCCCGCGTGCGGCTGCGGTCGGACGACCCGGCCTGCCCATCGTCGGTGATCGTGAAGCTGCCGACCTCGGACCCCGGCGGGCGGTTCATCGGCGAGATGATGCGGGTCTGGGAGCGCGAGCACTGCTTTTACCGCGACATCGCGCCCCGGCTGAACATCCGCATCCCGCGGGCGTACGTCAACGTCGAGTCGCCTCCGTGCCTCGTGCTGGAGGACCTCGCGCCCGCCGTGCCGGGGGATCACGTCGCGGGTGCGACGCTCGATCAGGCGGAGCGCGCGGTCGACGTGCTCGCGCGCCACCACGCCACGTGGTTCGAACATCCGGAGCTCGCTTCGTTCACGTGGATGCCGGGCCTCGACGATCCCTCGATCCACACGCTCGCGCCCACCTTCGCGATCGGCTGGCCGATGTTCCTCGAACGCTTCGGGCATGAACTGCCGGCGCGGTGCCTGCGATGGTGCGAGCGGTTCGTGGAGGACATCCCGACGTGGCTCGCCGGCCACCTCGACGAACCGGTCACGATCACCCACGGGGACTTCCGGCTCGACAACCTGTTCTTCCTCGACGACCCCGACGACCCCGACGACGTCGCCGTCATCGATTGGCAGCTGTGCATGCGCGCGCCCGGCCAGGCGGATCTCGTGTACTTCTGTGCGAACAACCTGACGGTCGAGATGCGCCGCGCACACGAGGACCGGCTCATCGAGCGGTACGTGGATCGGCTGCACGCGGCCGGCGTGCCGGCCGACGCGGTGACCGTCGCCGGCGTGCGTCGCGGCTACATCGAGGGGATGCTGTTCTACGCCGTGTCGTTCGGGGCCAGCCTGCTCACGATCGATCCGGCGAACGAACGCGGGGCCGCGTTGTTCGACGTCCTCGTGCGGCGCACGTTCGCCGCCGTCGACGACCTGGACGCTGGCGCGGTGATGGGTTTCGACGGTTGAGACAAAATTACTGGCAGTAGATTTTCGTGGCGAGGCGTGCTACCGTCCGCCTGGAGTCGTTGCGGGGGCGACGACTCGAAGCCACACATCGAGCACACACATCGAGCCGGATGACGTCGGTCTTTGCCGACGCCCGGGGTCTGGGGGCGACATGAACCGATCGAGCAGGCGCGCACCGTCACGGACGCGCACACAGGGATGGCGGTGCCTCGGCGCTGCGACACTCATCCTGGCCACCGCAGCGTGTTCCAGCGACTCGACCGCCGACGTGTCGACCGCGGCGCCGGCGACCGCCGCGCCGACGACCGCTGCGTCGAACACCGAGCCGGCCGCGACGGATGTACCCACCACCGAGGCGCCGAGCGGCGACACGACCGCGGACACCGCGACGGCCGACACGACGGCCGACACCGCGGCGCCCGACACGACGCCGCCGGCCGCGGACTCGCCGTCCTCGGCG
>Ga0209023_10008604_pt1 | contig 10198 bp, 8 predicted proteins | sample LakOneMetagenome_FD_187468 | JGI IMG/M metagenome (GOLD analysis project Ga0209023, IMG submission 187468) | Freshwater and sediment microbial communities from Lake Erie, Canada (SPAdes) (version 2) | ecosystem: Environmental > Aquatic > Freshwater > Lentic | place: Lake Erie, Canada | collected...
TGCATCGGCCAATACATAAGCCGTTTTGTCTCTCTGGTAGATGTCCTGAACAGTTTTGCCGGTACCAATATCTACCTGGCGAATGTTCATCCATAAAAAATCATGGTTTCCATCTCCGGTTATTGCAAAGGTTTTGTTTGCATCCTGGGCGGAGACAGCGAGCGTTGTTGCAATAAATGATGTAGAAAGTAAAAGTTTAATGTTCATAAGACGAGTTTTAATTAGTTAATTGATACGTAAATTAGTCAAATTCCATAAATCGTCCAAGGATTTTTTATGAATGGTTATTCTCTAACGACTTTTTAACACTTCCCGATTTCAGCAGTAATGTTTTAGCAGCTTCGTAATCATAGCCGGGCATTTTTTCCATCAGCATTTTTACCCCTCTTTCAATCAGTTTTTCATTGGTAAGCTGCATATTTACCATTTTATTATCTTCTACCCTTCCCAGCTGTATCATTACCGATGTTGAGATCATATTTAATATCAGCTTCTGGGCTGTACCACTTTTCATCCGGGTGCTGCCGGTCACAAACTCGGGGCCCACAACTGCTTCTACCGGATAATCGGCGGCTTCGCTGATGGGAGCCCCGGGATTGCAGGAAATACTTCCGGTTACAATGTGATGTTCCCTGCATTTATTTAGTGCAGCAATAACATAGGGTGTTGTTCCGCTGGCAGCAATGCCAATCACTACATCCTTTTCGTTTACCTGGTATTCCTGCAGATCAAGCCAGCCCTGTTCCCGGTCATCTTCTGCAAATTCCACCGCCTCAGTAATGGCTTTACTGCCACCGGCAATAACAGCAATTACAAGTCCGTAGGGAACGCCATACGTAGGCGGGCATTCACTGGCATCTACCACCGCCAGGCGGCCGCTTGTTCCGGCGCCTATATAAAAAAGGCGGCCGCCAGCCAGCATTTTATCTGCAATAACCTGCACCAGCGGCTCAATTTGCGGAATCACTTTTTCAGTCGCTTCCGCTACTGTTTTATCTTCATTGTTGATATTGATCAATAATTCTCTTACAGGCATTTTCTCTAAATGCCGGTAATTTGAATCCGATTCGGTTACTCTTACAAACGCCATAGGCTATTGATGAAATTTTACCAACCCATCCATTGGTTTCTTAATTACTTTGCCCAGTTGCAGTTCAAATGAATTGCACATTTCTTTTAACACATCTTTGAATCCATAAGCAACGCCACCTGTAAAATTGATAGGCATCGTCCAGCTTTCCCGGTATTTATATACATGGTTAAAGAAGAAATCATTAAAGCTGTCTTCAATGATATTCTCTATCATATAATGTCCCCTGTTCTCAGCTAAAAAAGCTGTAAAAGCAGCCAGGTAACGGTTGGGTAGAGGTTTTTTGTAAACCGCGCTTAATATCTCATCGCTGTTGGTATTATATTTTGCATGAAAGCGGTCCATCAGGTCAGCGTCAAAAGTGTTGTACAAAAAATACTGGATCACTTTGCGGCCCATGTAAGCGCCACTGCCCTCATCGCCCAGTACATAACCCAGTCCGGGGCTGTTTTTGATGATCTTTTTACCATTGTAATAGCAGGAATTTGATCCGGTACCCAAAATACAGGCAATCCCTTTTTCATGACCACAAAGTGCTTTGGCTGCTCCCATCAGGTCGTGATCTACAAATATGGTTGCATCGTTAAACACTTTGTGAATTGCTTTTTTAACCAGTTTTACATTATCAGTATTACTGCAACCCGTACCGTAAAAATAAATTTCATCAGGCTCAATGTTTTTAAGTTTACTTTTCAGTTCTTCGTTTATGATGTATTCAATTTGTTCTGCTGAAAGAAAATACGGGCTAAGGCCCTGTGTGTAAAAGGTTTTAGCAGATTTACCGTTTAGTAAACACCATTCTGTTTTTGTAGAACCACTATCTGCTATCAGTTTAATTGCCATTATGTATTAATTGTATTACGGTTTGAAGTTAATTCATTTTACTTATAAAGATGCAAGCTACCATGCACAAAGGAGAAACTGAAATGATTAACTTTTAATTACAGATTTATTACATTTTCAGGTTATCGCTTTATTCTTAAGTTCTACTGTACAGCCTGCGTTACCCATGCTGCTTATTCTTATCTTCGCAAAATGAATAATAAAAAGATACAGGTTTGGTTACCCCTGCTGTTTAGCATCACCATGATTGTGGGTATGTTCTTTGGTTATAAAATGAGGGATAATATGCCCGGCAAAAGTTTCTTTTTTACAGAAAAACGCAGGCCGGTGCAGGAAATAATGGATCTGATAAATAACCGTTATGTGGATGATGTGCAGATGGATAAACTGGCCGATACGGCCATACAGGCGATACTGAGTAAACTGGATCCGCATTCTGTTTATATACCAGCCAAAGAGCTGCAGCAGGTAAACGAAGACCTGGCAGGCAAATTCTTTGGTATTGGCATCGAGTTCAATATTTTTAATGACACCCTGAATGTGATCAATGTTTTAAAAGACGGACCAGGCTATAAAGCAGGCCTGCTAACCGGCGATAAATTCCTTAAAGTAGATGATAGCCTGGTGGCCGGAAACAAAACCGGTGCTGAGGGTTTCAGAAAGATGCTGCGGGGCGACAGGGGCACAAAAGTTACCATCACTTATTTACGCAACAACGACAAAAAACAGGCTGTTGTTACCCGTGATGCTATTCCACTAACCAGTGTTGATGCTCATTATATGATGACAAAAGATATTGGCTATATCAGGCTCAATAAATTTTCATCAGTAACTTATCGTGAATTTATGGAAGCCCTGGAACCCATGACCAAAGCTGGTTTGCAAAGCCTGATCCTGGATCTGAGAGGCAATGGCGGAGGTATTTTAGACCAGGCAGTTGAAATTGCAGATGAATTTTTAGACGCTGATAAACTGGTCACTTACACAGAAGGCAAGCATGTTAATAAACAGGAATACCGCTGCAGGCGGAATGGTTTGTTTGAAAAAGGCAAACTGATGGTATTAGCTGATGAAGGTACTGCCAGTGCCAGCGAAGTATTGATTGGTGCGCTGCAGGATTGGGACCGGGCTACCATCATTGGAAGGCGCAGTTTTGGCAAGGGCCTGGTGCAGGAGCAGTTTGACCTGAGCGATAAAAGTGCATTGCGGCTTACCATTGCCCGGTATTATACGCCCATTGGCAGAAGCATACAACGCCCTTATAGCAATGGGGAAAAAGCATATTATGATGAGGTAAGCAACCGCTATCATGATATTGAAAGCAAATTTGCCGACTCGGTAAAGAACAATACCGGAAAAATGTTTAAGACAAAGGGCGGTAAAACTGTTTATGAAAAAGGTGGCATTGCACCTGATTATTTTATTCCTGTTGACACAGCGGCTTACAGCAGAAATTCTGCCAGGATATACGACAAAGAAATAGTTGGGCGGTATGCCTATAATTTTTACCTGCAAAATGCGGCACTCTTAAAAACATTCAAAACAGCAGCTGATTTCGCTAATGGTTTTTCTATAAGCGATGAGCAGTGGAAGCTGTTTGTTAATACAGCAGCGGCCGACTCCGTAAATATCAGTACCGCATCTGCCAGGGAAAGATCTGCCCTTACAAACCAGATCAGGTCATCCATTGCCAGGTTGCTTTGGCGGAGCGAAGGCTTTTTTGAAGTGATGAATAAAGATGATGAGGCAATAAAAAAGGCTTTGGAAATTATTGGTACAGCTAAGTGATCCCGTTTATAAAGATCATGCAGCATTTTATTACATGCAGGCATCTTTTACATGGTTCGGGCATGGTAATTGCGGATACTATGTTCTAAAAGCAATATTTTTGTATCATAAAATACGCATAAACCTGATATTTTTGCGTTCTACTTTAATAACCAATACTTAATTAACCGTTTATGAAAGACTTGAAATTCTACACACTCTCCTGCTGTTTAATGATTTGCCTGGCTTCCAATGCTCAAAAATCACCCGAAGGCCTTAATGGTGATGCAGGATCAAAATTCAGCGTACACCTGGGTGCAGGCACGGCTGCCTACCATGGCGACCTGATGCAGAGCAATGCCAATATGTTCAATCAGTTAAGTTATTCTTTCAATGCAGGTGCTTCTTATGCTTTTATTAAAAAATTAAGAGGCCGGTTTGATGTTGGGATCCAGCAATTACAAGCTGCTGACAAAAAGAATTCTGGTGCACAGTATAAGGCCAGGAATCTTAGCTTTAAATCAACCGTTATTGATCTGTCAATATCTGCCGAGTATTCTATCCTCAATCTTGACAGGTATATGGTTACACCTTATATATCTGCCGGTGTTGGTATGATGTTCTTCAACCCTTATACAAACGATGCTTCGGGCAACAAACAATACCTGCGTGAACTGGGTACCGAAGGACAGGGACTTGCTGCTTACCCCGACAGGAAAATATATAAAAAATCTGCCGCCCAGTTTCCCCTGGGTATCGGCGCAAAATACCCGATAAATGAAAATCTGACACTTCAGTTTGAATTAAATTATCACATTACAACTACCGATTACCTGGATGATGTAAGCCTGAACAGCTATCCAGATAAGACTTTGCTGGATGCCAGAAATCCGCTTACAGCCACTTTCACATGGCGTGGAAACGAAGTTGGCCAGGGAGGCTATCCTAAAAATCTGAATTTACCAAGGGGTAATCCTAAAGATAAAGATGGCTATTTAACCATGCAGGTAAAAGTTGCCTATAACTTTTAAACAAGAGCCGAAGCTGCAATAACTGATAAAAGATAACCGGCCCGGATGATCAAGCTTTATATGCTTCCCGATCATCCGGGCCCTTTTTATCAGCATCCTGGCCAGGTAGATAGTACTTCCATATACCCCCGCCAGTATCAGCCTGCAAAAAGTAAAATTTATTTAATTTCAAAATATCAGTATTACTCATTATTTTTAGTTTTACTTAGTACTACCAAACAACTATAAATTATGAGAATACCCAGGTTAAGTATATTATCCCTGGCAATGATGTTTGCACTTAATTCCATTGCCCAGCAATTACCTCCCAGCGGCACTCCATCGGTAGCTGCCAAAACAACCCAAAAGCAGGTAACCAAAAAGCCGGCAAAGTCCGATACAAAATCACAAGGATTAAGCATTACAGGAGGAATAGGAATTGCCAGCTATGTGGGCGACCTTATTAAAAGCAGTACCGCATTTCAGCAGGCAAGTTATTCAGTTAATGCAGGCTTAAGCTACCCCATTATACGGCACCTGAACGCCAGGTTTGATATTGGTTTTCACAATGTACAGGGCTACGATAGTAAGTCTGGTGGCGCACATCCCGAAAGGAACCTGAGTTTCAGATCTAATATTCTGGAGTTTTCTGTTGGCGCAGAATATACCGTAATGAACATGGACAATCACAAATTCAGCCCGTATATTTTTGCCGGCATCGGTGTTTTTCATTTTAACCCACGTGCCTATTATGGCTCAGGTGGTACGCATAAATTACGTGAACTGGGTACCGAAGGTCAGGGACTTGCAGGCTATCCCGGATTGTACAGCACCATGGCTGTTGAATATCCGCTGGCAATTGGTGTTAAGTACGTGATCAATAAAAAAATAATGCTGATGGGTGAATTCTGCTACCGCCCTTCCGGTACCGATTACCTGGATGATGTATCAACTTATTACCCGGATAAAACGCTGCTGGATGCAAGAAATCCAACCACATCTAAATTTACTTACCGTGGCGAAGGAGCTTACCCAAAAAACCCTTTACTGAAACGTGGAAATGCAGGCGACAAAGACGGGTATTATACAACCCAGATAAAAGTTGCCTACAAACTGCAAAGCAGCAAACAGAAAAAAGCTACGGATAATAAGGTAGCATTGCCTGCTAAAAACGGCGAAGCCGATAGTGATGGCGACGGCGTTGCAGATGCTCTTGATAAATGCCCGGCTGTGGCAGGCACCAAAGAAAACAGCGGTTGCCCGCTGCCTTATATTGAAGGCGCCGACCTGGGGGCAGTTTCTGCAGATTCAATGACTTACCGTATCTATTTCGACCTGGACAGATCCATATTACTGTCTGAAGCATTTAAAACTTTACAAGGCATTGTTAATATGCTGAAAGCAGATAACTCGCTATCAGTAAGTATTGCAGGACATTCAGATAATACCGGAACCAGTGCTGCCAATATGCAGCTATCTGCCGAAAGGGCCAATATTACCAAAGACTACCTGCTCAGTTATAACATTCCTGCAGAAAAAATAGCAACCTCCCATTTTGGAGACACCCAGCCGCTTGATAATGCACAACAATGGCGTAACCGGCGCGTAGAAATAACGATCATTAAAAAATAAAGAAAGAATCCTGAGTTACTAAAAAGGCTGCATGATGCAGCCTTTTTTTTACCTGTTACCCGGTATTTACAGGCATGGCTTTTTTGTTACACTTAAAAAATTACCTTTGCCGCAAATTAACGATTCTATATGTGGCTGAATAATATACTGGAGACCATTGGTAACACTCCCCTCATCAAACTAAATAAGATCACCAAAAGCCTTCCCTGCACCGTGCTGGCAAAGGTTGAGTACTTTAATCCCGGCAACTCCATTAAAGACCGTATGGCTTTAAAAATGCTGGAAGTAGCTGAGCAGGAAGGAAAGATAAAGCCCGGCGGCACCATCATTGAAGGTACCAGCGGAAATACCGGTATGGGACTGGCTTTGGCGGCCTGTGTAAAGGGCTACAAATGTATCTTCACTACTACCGACAAGCAGTCTAAAGAAAAGGCTGATATATTAAAAGCCGTGGGCGCCGAAGTGATTGTTTGCCCTACCAATGTAGAGCCCGAAGACCCTCGCAGTTATTATTCTGTATCAAAAAGGCTGGCTACCGAAGTACCAAACAGCTGGTATGTGAATCAATACGACAACCTGGCCAACCGCCTGGCGCATTATGAGCAAACGGGTCCTGAAATATGGGAACAGACAGAAGGAAAAGTTACACACCTGGTAGTGGCAACCGGTACGGGTGGTACTATTGTAGGTACCGGCAAATATTTAAAAGAAAAAAATCCCAACATAAAAGTATGGGCCATTGATAGTTATGGCTCTTTATTAAAAAAGTATTTTGAAACAGGTGAGCTGGATCAGAAAGAGGTTTATCCTTATATCAGCGAAGGTTTTGGGGAAGATTTTGTACCCGCCAATTATGATATGAGTGTGATCGATGAGTTTACCAAAGTTACGGATAAGGATGGTGCTGTAATGGCCAGGCGCATTGCCAAAGAAGAAGGTATGTTTTGCGGATACAGCGCCGGAAGCGTGCTACAGGGCCTGATGCAGCTGAAAGACCAGCTTAAAAAAGATGATGTGGTGGTGTTGATATTTCATGATCATGGAAGCCGCTATGTGGGTAAGGTTTACAACGACCAATGGATGCTGGAAAGAGGTTTCCTGGATGTAAAAACCTTTAAAGACCTGGTGGGAGGCCGTGGTACACAGCGTTTGATCAGTTTAAAGAAAGAAGATACTGTTGCCACTGCCATTGAATTAATGAAGAAATACGACATTGAAAATATACCCGTGATGGACGCAGAAGCCAATGTGGGCGCTATTTCTGCGGGAGGTTTGTTTGATAAGATACTGAGCAATCCGGATATTAAAACCCAAACAGTAGAATCGGTAATGGAAAAAGCCTATCCCGAAGTAACTTTTGAGACCCCGGTAGAGCGATTAAGCTCATTTATTACCAAAGAAAATGGTGCGGTTTTAAGCAGGGATGAAAGCGGCAGTTTTCATATTGTTACCAAATACGACATCATTCAAAGTCTTACAAAATAAGATAATAGGTTTTTACTATTCTCCAAAACTCAATACCATGCTGCATTTGAACAATGCAGCATTTTTTATATCTGAAATTTCACTATACCAAACACGTAGTTTTACGAGTGGTAAAAACGTATCTCTTCTATGCTTGTAATTGAAGAAATACGAAGCTGTCAGTAATTACAGTAGCCCGAAAAAAGGGCAATATCGCTCTATAAAGGAATGTTAAACTGTTGCATCTTTGTGTCAGAAGTTGATTGATAGGAATTAAATATCAATCATTATCCAAAATCCTGATTAAACCAAAGAATTCATCCAATGTTTGTGAAGAACCATCAAACGATCCAATATCAGTCAACTTCTATTTAAATTCATTGAAACAACCAATATACGCTTAAAGATCTTGTCCTATTGAAAAACTAAAATGGTCTAAAAGTAATAATGAAATTTTTAAGACCGAAAAACCAATATCCCGCCTATGCTGTAAAAAGCGATGATGGCAAAAACCGAAAAGTACCAATATCCTGGCCTATGCCCTAAAAAGCGATGATGGCCGAAAAACCGAAGAAAAACCAATATCCTGCCTATGCTGTAAAAAGCGATGATGGCGAAATTGAAGAACACTGAAACCAGGATAGTTTATTAACATCACGCTCATAAAAGGTAACCCCCTTTGAAAAGCGAACCTCAAAATCCTGATGAAACCGGCTATCGTGCTTGGCTGGTTAAGAAATTGACTTCCACAAAACCCCCAACGACAGGTTTTTGTGGAAGTTTTTTTATGTGCTTTCTTTTGGTAATGGCTAATTTTGAATATGATCTTACAGCAGACCGAAGACCTTACTTATCTCCCAAAAAGGATTGTTTCGCTGGTTCCTTCGCAAACAGAGTTGTTATTTGATCTTAGCCTGGAAGCTGAAACTGTTGGTATCACTAAGTTTTGCATTCATCCGCAAAGCTGGTTTAAAACAAAGGAAAGAATTGGTGGCACCAAAACGGTGAATATAGAAAAAGTACATCAGCTTAATCCCGATCTTATAATTGCCAATAAAGAAGAAAATGTAAAAGAACAGGTAGAAGAACTGGCAAAAGATTTTCCGGTTTGGCTAACCGATGTAAATAACCTGTCAGAAGCAATACAAATGATCACTGATATTGGGGCATTAACCGGCCGGCCATCTGCTTCACAAACCCTGGCAGCCAGCATCAGCAAGGCTTTTATCAGCATACCAACAATAAAAGACCCGCTTACTGCCGCCTACCTGATCTGGCGCAACCCCTACATGACTGTTGGCAGGGATACCTTTATACATGATATGTTGCAGCAATGCGGTTTTGAAAATATCTTTTCAGCTAAAACCAGGTATCCCGAGGTAAATATTGACCAGCTTCATGCTGCCAGCTGCAAACTGCTCCTGCTCTCCAGCGAGCCCTACCCTTTTAAACAAAAACATATTGATGAATTAAGCAGCCAGCTGCCCGCTACTAAAATAATATTGGTTGATGGTGAAATGTTCAGCTGGTATGGCAGCAGATTATTGAAATCGCCGGCATATTTTACGCAGTTAATTGCTCAAATTCAAGGCTTTAATTAATGGGGCATCTTCCTTACATTTGTAAAAAATAACTACTTATGAGTAAATACAGTTCCGGTGTTTTATTTGGTGCCGAATTAGAGGCACTTTACAACGATGCTAAAGAAAACCAGTTTGCGTTACCAGCAGTAAATACCATTGGTACCAATACCATCAATGCCACTTTAGAAGCGGCTGCCAAAGTAAATTCACCTGTTATCATACAATTTAGTAATGGGGGTGCTCAGTTCATTGCAGGTAAAGGAATGCCCAACGATAAACTGCAGGGCAATATCTCTGGCGGTGTTTCGGGAGCATTGCATATTCATAACGTAGCCAAATACTATGGCGTACCGGTTGTTTTACATACCGATCATGCTGCCAAAAAATGGTTACCCTGGGTTAGCGGACTGATTGATGCCGGCGAACAATTTTACAAGGAAAAAGGACAACCTTTATACAGTTCTCATATGCTTGACCTTTCGGAAGAGCCTATTGAAGAGAATATTGCCACTTCGGTTGAATTTTACAAACGCATGGCGCCCCTGGGTATGAGTATTGAAATTGAACTGGGTGTCACCGGCGGTGAAGAAGATGGTGTAGATAACAGCGATATTGACAATGCTAAATTATATACCCAGCCAGAGCACGTGGCCTATGCCTACACGGAGCTTAGCAAGGTTGGCAAGATGTTTACCGTTGCCGCAGCATTTGGTAATGTGCATGGTGTTTACAAATCGGGTAATGTGCAGTTAACCCCGGTAATTTTAAAGAACAGCCAGGATTATATTACCAAAAACCTGGGTACCGGC
>Ga0209023_10008605_pt1 | contig 10197 bp, 10 predicted proteins | sample LakOneMetagenome_FD_187468 | JGI IMG/M metagenome (GOLD analysis project Ga0209023, IMG submission 187468) | Freshwater and sediment microbial communities from Lake Erie, Canada (SPAdes) (version 2) | ecosystem: Environmental > Aquatic > Freshwater > Lentic | place: Lake Erie, Canada...
CGCGATTCGCAGCCCTTACAGGCCCTGTTCAGGCCGATGCGCCGGTCGCCGTGGCGGTGAAGCGCCAGCAGGTGGGCGAAAACACCCGGCTTATCTTTGATTTGTCGCGCGAAGTCGGCGTCACGGCCTTTGTTCTGGCCGGGCCGGACCGGGTGGCCCTGGTGCTGGGACCGCCGATCTGGGCGATCGTCGTGGTGCTCCGGCCGATCATCGTCGTCATCAACGCCATCGCGGCCGCCGTGCTCCGGCTGATGGGGGTGACCCTGCAGAAGGAGGTCAGCTCCACGTTCACGCGCGAGGAGGTGGCGGCCTTCGTGGAGGAGTCGCACGGCGAGGGCCTCCTGCAGGCCAGCGAGTACGACCGCCTGGCGGGTGCGCTGACCTTCACCCAGGACACCGTGGCCTCGGTGCTGATGCCGCTGGACACCGTCGCCACCATCACGCGCGGCTCCACCGCGGCCGACATCGAGGAGATCTGCGCAGAGACCGGGTTCAGCCGCTTCCCGGTGGCCGACGCCGACGGCTCGCTTGTCGGCTACCTCCACATCAAGGACGTGCTGGAGGTCGAGGAGGAACGACGCCAGCGCGTCATCGAGGAGAAGTGGATCCGCCCCTTCGCGAGCGTCCGCCGCGACGACGTACTCCATGACGTGCTGGAGACCCTGCAGCGTCGAGGCGCCCACATGGCCAAGGTGGTCGACGACCAGGGCACCGTGCTCGGGCTGGCGACTCTCGAGGACGTCCTCGAGGAGCTCGTCGGTGAGATCCGCGACGCGGCCCATCAGAGCGACAGTGCGTAGTGGTACGCCGGATAGGGTGAGGGCTGACCTCGGCCCGGACGACGGCCGCACTCGAGCAAGCAGGGGCAGGACAGTGGCGCAGGCTTCCTCACGCACCACGCGCGTGTGGACCATCCCGAACCTGCTCAGCATGGTGCGGCTCGCCGGTGTGCCCGTCTTCCTGTGGCTGGTCCTGGGACCGGAAGCCGACGCCTGGGCGCTCGTCCTGCTCATGCTCTCCGGGGTCACGGACTACCTCGACGGCTACCTCGCCCGCCGGCTGAACCAGCGCTCCACCCTCGGCGAGATCCTCGATCCGGTGGCCGACCGCCTCTACATCCTCGCGGTGGTGATCGGGCTCGCGCTGCGCGACATCGTGCCGTGGTGGTTCGCGGTGATCCTGCCGGCCCGTGACGCCCTGCTGTGGTGCCTCGTGCCGTTCCTGCGCAAGCGCGGCTACAGCTCGCTGCCGGTGCACTTCCTGGGCAAGGCCGCCACCTTCAACCTCCTCTACGCGTTCCCCCTGCTTCTCCTCGGTGACGGTGACGGCGTGGTGGCGGCGCTGGCCCGCGTGTTCGGCTGGGCGTTCGCGCTCTGGGGGATCGGCCTCTACTGGTGGGCGGGCCTGCTCTACGCCTGGCAGGTGTACAAGCTGATGGGCGACGACGACCGGAGAGCGCCGGCCGATGACCACTGACCACGCGGACCCGCGCACGGTCGACCTTCCGGACCGGGTCACCCTGCCGCTCCTGGCGCGGATCACCCAGCAGTCCCTCGACGAGGACTACCAGCACGCCGCCGACCGCCGCTCCCGGTCGGCCGGCGCTGCTCCGAGCGGCCGTCGCCTGCGCCGGAGCACCGCCATCGCCGTGGCGCTGTTCGGGTTGCTCATCACCACGGCCGGCGTCCAGACCTCGCGCAACGCCTCGGCAGTGGCCACCAGTCGGTCCGCCCTGGTCCAGGAGGTCAACCGACGCAACGACCAGGTGGCGTCCCTCGAGACCCGGCTGCGGGACCTGCGCGAACAGAACAGCGGTCTCTCGACCGCGCTCGACTCGGTGGTCCGGGAGCAGCAGGCGACCACCGCGAAGGTCGAGCGTCTCAGGGTCCGGACCGGCTTCCTGCCCGTGACCGGGCCGGGAGTCCGAGCGGTGGTGGACGATGCCCCCACCGGAGACGACTCCGGTAGGGTCCGCGACGAGGACCTCGCGATCATGGTGGACGGACTATGGAACGCCGGCGCGGAGGCGATCTCGATCAACGGTCAGCGGCTCACCGCGCTCTCTCCCATCCGCAGCTCGGGGATCGCGATCCACGTGAACAACCGGCCGGTCAGTCCGCCGTACGTCGTTCTGGCGATCGGTGACAAGAGCACGCTGCAGTCGCGCTTCGCGGACAGCACCCACGGACTGGAGTGGCTTGCGCTCGTGGATACCTTCGGATTCGGGTGGGCCATGCAGAATGAGGACGCGCTGTCCCTGCCGGGCGCCCGCCTGCCGCAGCTTCGGTCCGCGCGGCTCGCCGGCACCAAGCAGAACATCGGGAAGACGGAGGCCCTGCCGTGATCGCAGCATTGGGGTTGCTGGTGGGCATCATCCTGGGGCTCCTCCTGCAACCGGACGTGCCGCTGTGGCTTGAGCCCTACCTGCCGATCGCGGTGGTGGCGGCGCTCGACGCCGTGTTCGGGGGGCTGCGGGCCTACCTCGACGGGATCTTCGACGACAAGGTCTTCGTGGTGTCGTTCCTCAGCAACGTCGTGATCGCCGCAGCGATCGTGTTCCTCGGCGACAAGCTCGGGGTCGGCGGCCAGCTGTCCACGGGGGTGATCGTGGTCCTCGGCATCCGGATCTTCTCCAACGTCGCAGCGATCCGGAGGCATCTCTTCCATGCCTGACCCGACCCCTTCCGAGCCCGCACCGGAGCCGCCCGAGCAGCGCCCCGGACTCTGGGCGGCGCTCACCAAGCCGTCGCGGGCGCAGGTCGTGGTGGCCGTGCTGCTGGCCGCGCTGGGCTTCGCCGCGGTCACCCAGGTCCGCTCCAACGGGAGCGACGACACCTACGCCGGACGGCGCGAGCAGGACCTGATCGACCTCCTCAACGGCCTGGCGGGTGCTTCGGAGCGCTCGCAGTCCGAGATCGCCCGCCTGGAGAAGACCCGCACCGACCTGCAGTCCACCACCCGCCAGCGCGACACCGCCCTGCAGCAGGCTCGCACCGAGGCCGATGCGCTCAGCATCCTGGCCGGGATGGTCCCCGTGACCGGGCCCGGGATCCGGATCACCATCCGTGACCCCGAGGGCAACGTCGGCAGCGACATCCTGCTCGACACCGTGGAGGAGCTGCGCACCGCGGGTGCCGAGGCCATCGCCTTCAACGACAAGGTCCGCGTCGTGGCGCAGACCAGCTTCCAACAGGCCGACGGGGGAGTGGTCGTCGACGGCCAGCTGCTGACGGCGCCGTACGTCATCGACGTGATCGGTGAGCCCAACGCCCTGGAGGGAGCGGTCACGTTCCGGCAGGGCCCGAAGGCCGACGTCGAGGCCGACGGGGGGAGTGTGGGGCTGGAGTCGTTCGACAACCTCGACATCGAGGTCGTGCGGGACGCCGGGCGCTCACAGTTCGCCCAACCCGACGGCTCGTGACCCCACCCGGTAGCCTGCCGTCAGTCCGTCAGATGCCGCCCGAAGGAGAGCCCGTGTACCCCGACGACCTGAAGTACACCAGCGAACACGAGTGGGTCCGCTCCCCGGGCGACAGCGAAGGCTCGCTTCGCGTGGGGATCACGCACTTCGCCCAGGAGGCCCTGGGCGACATCGTCTACGTGTCCCTGCCCGAGGTCGGCGAGCGCGTCGAGGCGGGCACCGCCTGCGGCGAGCTCGAGTCCACCAAGTCGGTCAGCGACGTCTACGCCCCCCTGTCGGGTGAGGTCGTCGCCCGCAACGAGGCCCTGGACGCCACCCCCGAGCTCGTGAACTCCGACCCGTACGCCGGCGGTTGGCTCTTCGAGCTGGTGCCGAGCGACCCCGGGGCCGTCGACGGCCTCATGGATGCCGCGACCTACCAGGGATCGCTCGACGGCTGAGGCCCCGAGTTCGGCGTTTACCCCTTGATCGGTGGATGCCGGCTGATAGGTTCGTACAACCATCAACCTCGACCTCAAGGTCAGGGTCCCAGGAGGGTCGACATGCCGTTCTGCACCAACTGTGGAAGACAGAACCCAGACGATGCACGGTTCTGTTCACAGTGCGGCACCCGTCTGGTCAGCGACACCGCTGAGCCGGCCGGCTCGCCGCCGCCCGTGTCCGACGCGACGGCGACCATCACCTTCGGTGGTCCCGACAAGGCCGAGGCCGACGAGCGCCAGCTGAACCCCGCCGACTCGGCCGCGGTGGATGCGCTGCCGACCGGGCACGCCCTGCTCATCGTGCAGCGGGGCCCCGGGGCCGGCAGCCGGTTCCTCCTCGACGCCGACCTGGTGACGGCGGGGCGCCATCCCGAGAGCGAGATCTTCCTCGACGACGTGACCGTCTCCCGACGGCATGCCGAGTTCCGCCGTACGTCAACGGGCTACAACGTCTCCGACGTCGGGTCCCTCAACGGCACCTACGTCAACCGGGACCGCATCGACGAGGTCGCCCTGCAGGACGCCGACGAGGTCCAGATCGGCAAGTACCGGCTCGTGTTCTTCGCCAGTCACGCGAGCCAGAACCTCTGATCGTGCAGCCGTCCGCAGCATCTCGGGGGCGGATGAACATCGGGCAGGTGCTCGATCTTCTTCGTTCCGACTTCCCAGCGATCTCCATCCCGAAGATCCGTTTCCTCGAGGACAAGGGTCTGATCGCGCCTGAGCGCACGGCCTCCGGCTACCGCAAGTTCTCCCACGAGGACGTCGAGCGGCTGCGCTACGTGCTGCGCATGCAGCGCGACCACTACCTGCCGCTGAAGGTGATCGGCGAGCACCTCGACGCGATGGACCGCGGTCTCGAGCCGCCACCCATCGACGCGGTGGTGCCCACCGTCCCGAAGGTGGCGCTCTCCGACGACGGCCTGCCCAGCCCGGAGTCGTTCGGCCGGCGCAGCGACCTCCGGCTCTCCCGCAAGGAGCTGATCAAGACCGCCGAGGTCGATGAGGAACTGCTCGCCGCCCTCGAGACCTACGGCCTCATCAAGCCCCGGCCGGGCACCAGCCACTACGACACCGACGCCCTGGTCGTCGCGAAGACCGCCGCGGAGCTCGCCGAGTTCGGGTTCGAGCCCCGGCACCTGCGTGCCTTCAAGTCGGCCGCCGACCGCGAGGTCGGGTTGGTCGAGCAGGTGGTCTCCCCGATGCGTCGCAGCCGGGACGCCGGTGCGAGCGCCCGGGCCGACGAGGCCGTCAAGGAGATCGCCGCGCTCTCGGTGAAGCTGCACGCGACTCTGGTCAAGTCCGGCCTGCGCTCGTCCTGAACCTGCCCGGGTGCGGAGTAGGGTGGGGTTGTGCGCGAAGTGGATGTCATCGGAGTCCGGGTCGAAACCCCCTCGAACCAGCCCATCGTGCTGTTGCGCGAGGTGTCGGGAGACCGCTACCTGCCGATCTGGATCGGTGCCGTGGAGGCGACCGCGATCGCGTTCGCCCAGCAGGGCGTCGTGCCGCCGCGGCCACTGACCCACGACCTCATGAAGGACGTGCTCGCCGCCACCGGCAACGAGTTGACCGAGGTCCAGATCACCGAGATGAAGGACGGGGTGTTCTTCGCCAGCCTGGTCTTCGAGTCCGGGGTCCAGGTCAGCGCCCGGCCCTCCGACTCGATCGCGCTGGCCCTGCGTACCGGGGCCCGGATCGTGTGCGCCGAAGAGGTGCTCGACGAGGCCGGCCTCGATGCCCCGGCCGAGCAGGAGGACGAGGTGGAGAAGTTCCGCGAGTTCCTCGACCAGGTCACTCCCGAAGACTTCGAGAGCTCCGAGGAAGGCCCTCAGGGCTAACCCTCAACCTGAGGGTGAGGGTTGCGACACGCCGCCAGCCTCTTTGACCGACCCCTGCTCTGGGCTTACCTTGATGACTGTCTTCGATGTAACTCCACCGTTGTGGTCTCACCCCAGCGGCTTCCCCCTTTTGGAGCTACGGTTCAACGAAGTATTCGACGGAGGGTCGACGTGAACGTGAATGACAAGGGTCAGCCAGTGGCCGATCCCGACCAGACGGTGGCCGCCGAGCTCGCCGACGAACAGGGCCTGCTCTTCACCGACGACGTCTCGACGCTGCCCGCCGACACCGGTTACCGCGGTCCCACGGCCTGCAGCGCGGCCGGCATCACCTACCGCCAGCTCGACTACTGGGCCCGCACCGGCCTGGTCGAGCCCACCGTGCGCGGCGCCACCGGCTCCGGCACCCAGCGCCTCTACTCCTTCCGCGACATCCTGATCCTCAAGGTCATCAAGCGCCTCTTGGATGCCGGGATCTCGCTGCAGCAGATCCGCACCGCGGTCCAGCACCTGCGCACCCGCGGCACCGACGACCTGACTCGCGTCACCCTGATGAGTGACGGGGCCTCGGTCTACGAGTGCACCACCAACGACGAGGTCATCGACCTGCTCCAGGGCGGCCAGGGTGTCTTCGGGATCGCCATCGGTGGGGTGTGGCGCGAGATCGAGGGCAGCCTGTCCGACCTGCCCAGTGAACGTGCCGCCGAGGACGCCGCCCCGTCGGCTGCCGACGAGTTGGCCACCCGCCGCGCCGCCCGCAAGATCGGCTGACCGCGACACAGTCACCCTGCTTGCTCCGTCTACCCCATGTCCGTCATCGGACATGGGGTAGATTCCATTTGTCGACGATCCCGCTCGGGAGAGTCTTCGCCCGACACCCGGCACCAAGGGGGGCGGGAACGAAGCGCCGAAGGGGCAATTCCTCCCCGGAACCTCTCAGGCGCCCGGACCGAGCGGACCAGGCAACTCTGGAGCCACCAATGACGGCGGCGACAGAGGGGGAGGCAACCGTCCGATCCGTCGTCCCCGGGAGCCTCACCTTGTCTGACCACCAGCGCCTTGCCGACCTCGATGCCGCCCTGCCGTTCGTGGAGCGGCACATCGGCCTCGACGAGGCAGCCGTCGCCACCATGCTCGCGCTGCTCGGCTACGAGTCCCTCGACGAGCTGATGGAGGCCGCGGTCCCGGGAGCCATCCGCGCGAGTGCCGAGCTCGACCTGCCGAAGGCGCTGACCGAGGAGGCCACCGCGCGCGAACTGCGGGCCCTGGCCGCCGCCAACCGCCCGGGCGAGGCGATGATCGGCCTGGGCTACCACGGCACCATCACCCCGCCGGTGATCCGGCGCAACGTCCTCGAGGACCCGAGCTGGTACACCGCGTACACCCCCTACCAGCCCGAGATCTCCCAGGGCCGGCTCGAGGCGCTGCTGAACTTCCAGACCGTCATCGGTGACCTCACGGGGCTGCCGACCGCCAACGCCTCGCTGCTCGACGAGGGCACCGCGGCCGCCGAGGCGATGACGCTGGTGCGACGCGCGAACAAGAAGGCCTCCGGCCCGTTCGTCGTCGACGCCGACGCCCTGCCGCAGACCATCGACCTGATCCACACCCGCGCCACCGCGATGGGCATCGAGGTGGTCGTGGCCGACCTCACCGCCGGGCTGCCCGACGGCGAGCTGTGCGGCGTACTGGTCCAGTACCCCGGCGCCTCCGGGACGATCCGCGACCCCCGTGCCGTCATCGAGGCGGCGCACGCCCGCAACGCGCTGGCCGTCGTCGCCGCCGACCTGCTCGCCCTGTGCCTGCTCGAGGCACCCGGAGCGCTCGGCGCCGACGTCGTGGTCGGCTCCTCGCAGCGCTTCGGCGTACCGCTCTTCTACGGCGGACCGCACGCCGGCTTCATGGCCGTCTCGGCCGGGCTCGAGCGACACCTGCCCGGACGACTGGTCGGGGTGTCGGTGGACGCGGAGGGCCGGCCTGCCTACCGGCTGGCTCTGCAGACCCGCGAGCAGCACATCCGCCGGGACAAGGCCACCTCCAACATCTGCACCGCCCAGGTGCTGCTGGCCGTGGTCGCCTCGATGTACGCCGTCTACCACGGCCCGGCCGGCCTCCGGGCGATCGCGACCCGCACCCACCGCTACGCCGTGGTGCTGGCCAAGGCCCTGGCCGAGGCCGGCCTCCGGGTCGAGGCGACCGAGTTCTTCGACACCTTCACGGTGGCCGTGCCCGGTCGGGCGGACAGCATCCTCGAGGCTGCCCGCAGCCTCGGGATCCACCTGCGCAAGGTCGACGACGACCGGGTGGGGCTCTCCACCTCCGAGACCACGACCCGGTCCACCCTCACCAGCGTGCTGAAGGCCTTCGGGGTCTCGACGAGCTCCGTCGACGGGGTCAACCTCGACCTGATCGACCAGACCTCGGGGGACAGCCTGACCGACGGGCTGCGCCGGGAGACGCCGTACCTCACCCACGAGGTCTTCTCCGCCCACCACAGCGAGACGGCCATGCTGCGCTACCTGCGCCGGCTCTCGGCCCGCGACTACGCCCTCGACCGCGGCATGATCCCGCTGGGCTCGTGCACGATGAAGCTCAACGCCACCACCGAGATGGAGCCGGTGTCGCTGCCCGGCTTCGCCGACCTGCACCCGTTCGCGCCCGCCGCGGACGCGACCGGCTACCGGCGTCTGGTGGCCGATCTCGAGGGCTGGCTGGCGGAGGTGACCGGCTACGACCGGGTCTCGATCCAGCCCAACGCCGGCTCGCAGGGCGAGCTCGCCGGGCTGCTGGCGATCCGCGGCTACCACCAGGGCCGGGGGGAGGGGCAGCGCAATGTCTGCCTGATCCCGTCCTCGGCCCACGGCACCAACGCGGCCTCCGCGGTGATGGCCGGCATGAAGGTGGTCGTGGTGAAGGCCGCCGAGGACGGCTCGATCGACCTCGACGACCTCCGGTCCCAGTGCGACGCCCATGCGGCCGACCTCGCCGCGATCATGGTGACCTACCCGTCCACCCACGGCGCCTACGAGAGCACGATCACCGAGCTCTGCGAGATCGTGCACAGCCACGGCGGCCAGGTGTACGTCGACGGCGCCAACCTCAACGCACTGCTGGGCTTCGCCAAGCCCGGCGAGTTCGGCGGCGACGTCTCCCACCTCAACCTCCACAAGACGTTCTGCATCCCGCACGGCGGCGGTGGTCCGGGCGTCGGGCCCGTCGGGGTGCGCGCCCACCTCGCGCCGTACCTTCCCTCGCACGCGATGCACCCTGAGGTCGCCAAGCGCGAGGGCATCGGCCCGATCAGCGCCGCGCCGTACGGCTCGGCCGGCATCCTGCCGATCTCCTGGGCCTACATCAGGATGATGGGCGGCCCCGGCCTGGCCCGCGCCACCGCTGCCGCGGTGCTGTCGGCCAACTACGTTGCCGCCAGGCTCGGCGCGTCCTTCCCGGTGCTCTACACCGGCCACGGCGGGCTGGTCGCCCACGAGTGCATCCTGGACCTGCGCGGGCTCACCAAGGCGACCGGCGTGAGCGTGGACGACGTGGCCAAGCGGTTGGTCGACTACGGCTTCCACGCGCCGACGATGTCGTTCCCGGTGCCCGGGACGTTCATGGTCGAGCCGACCGAGTCCGAGGACCTGGCCGAGATCGACCGGTTCTGCGACGCGATGATCGCGATCCGTGGCGAGATCGATCGGGTGGCTGCCGGGGAATGGACCCCGGAGGGCTCGCCGCTGCGCGCTGCGCCGCACACCTCGCGCGCGCTCGTGGGGGACTGGGACCGTGCCTACTCACGCGAGGTCGCGGTGTTCCCCACCGGCATCGACCCGGACAAGTACTGGCCGCCCGTTGCCCGGATCGACCAGGCCTACGGCGACCGCCATCTGGTCTGCTCCTGCCCGCCGCCGGAGGCGTTCGAGGAATGAGCGCCGTCTCCTCGTCGACCGCCCACCGGCTGCTGGGGCACGTCGCCGCGGCCCAGGTCTCGGGACGGGTCCCGTCGCTGGTGGCCGGGGTGGTGCGCGACGGGACGCTGGCCTGGACGGGCGGCTACGGCGACGTGCCCGCCGATCCCACCGACGTGCAGTACCGGATCGGCTCGATCACCAAGACCCTCACCGCCGTGCTGGTCCTGCAACTGGTCCGCGACGGCCGGTTGTCCCTCGACGATCCCGCCGGGTCGGTCCTCGGCGACGTCGGGTACGCCGACCGCACGGTCCGCTCGCTGCTCGCGCACAGCTCGGGCATGCAGTCCGAGCCCGTCGGATCGTGGTGGGAACGCTCGGCCGGACTGAGCTTCGACGAGCTCGCGGCCGCGAACACCGGCACCGGCGCCGTCTTCGCGAGCCAGCAGCAGTTCCACTACTCCAACCTGGGCTTCGCGCTGCTCGGTGAGGTCGCGGCCCGGCTGCTCGGTGGCTCCTGGTGGGACGCCGTGGCGTCCCGGATCCTCGCG
>Ga0209023_10008606_pt1 | contig 10197 bp, 8 predicted proteins | sample LakOneMetagenome_FD_187468 | JGI IMG/M metagenome (GOLD analysis project Ga0209023, IMG submission 187468) | Freshwater and sediment microbial communities from Lake Erie, Canada (SPAdes) (version 2) | ecosystem: Environmental > Aquatic > Freshwater > Lentic | place: Lake Erie, Canada | collected...
CGACGGCTTGCGGGTGGCAGAAGAGCGCCGCTATTTGCGGCTTGCAGATATGGCGAAAAGTCTCCCGGCGTTTCATTTTCTTGTCACTTTGCGCTGACGAAGATGATAAGACAATACCTAACGGCGCCCCTACGGAAAGCTCAGGAAAAGTCCTTGCAAGTGCAGTTGCAGTGTCATTTTCCCTGAGATCCAGGAGGTTTTGTTCGGAGTAACGCGGTGTCGCTACGCGTTATGGCTTTTTGCCAGAATGCATACTTGATAAGGGCTTATCGACTATTTTGTGTAAAGTCGACTCATGCTCATATGCGCTGATAGCCCATATTAATAAACGCTTTTGACAAAAAGCTATAGGGCGTTACGTACACGGAAATGCGCGAAAAACTAAGTGTCCTGTTCGCGATTCATGACACGTTGCCGCGCCTGATCCAGATGAAACTGCATCGCCACGCGGGCGCGATCGCCGTCCTTGGCGCGGATGGCCTCGACGATCGCCGCGTGCTCTTCCAGTACTTTCTGTGCACGTCGCGCCGAGCCAGTACGCGTGAGACTGATCGACAAGCGCATGAAGCCGCTCAACGCTTCGTGCGTGCTTTCCAGCACTTCGCGGAAGAATTCGTTGCCGGTGGCGTCGGTGATGCTTTTGTGGAAGGCTAGATCTTCCTCTGCATTTATCTTGCCGTGCGTTGCGCTGGCCGCAAAGCGTAGGTGCGCCGCGTCGATGGTTGACATCTGCTCGTCGTTACGCCGCAGCGCTGCGAGCCGCGCTGCATCACCTTCAAGCGAAATGCGCACCTCCTGACAACGCATGTAGGAGGCCACGTTTTCCGCCATCGCGAACGACTTGACGCGGGAGGCTGGCTGCGAACTCACGAATGAGCCGAGTCCCTGTTGCGCTGTTACCAGCCCGTCCGCACGCAAACGCATGAGCGCTTCGCGCACGACGGGTCGCGAGACGCCGAAGCTCTCGGAAATGTCGTTCTCCGACGGCAACTGGTCGCCTACGTTGAGACGACCAGACACGATCTGGTCGAAGATCTGGCCGTAGAGCTGGTCGGACAGGCGCGTGCGGCGACCGGGTTCAAGCTCCTGTGTGGTGTCCGTGACGTCTGCCTTGCGCAGATCGAGCACTACGCCCATTCGCTTTCTACCGGCCATACGTCGCCCCTCTGTGCGGTTGCCGCACCTTGCACATCAATCGATCTTGATATTTCCTGCCTTGACGACTTTCGCCCACTTGGCAATCTCGTTCACCTGGAATGCTGCGAACTGTTGCGGCGTCAGCGCGGACGGTGCCATGCCAAGCTTGCCGAGGCGTTCCTGGATTTCCGGGCTCTTGATGATCGTCGCAACCTCAGCCTGCAGACGTTGCAGAATCGGCGCGGGCACGTTTGCCGGCGAAAAAATCGCCTGCCACGATTCGAGGTCATAGCCCGTCACGCCGCTCTCGGCCATCGTTGGCACATTGGGCAATTGCGGGGTGCGTTTGGCTGATGTCACCGCCAATGCTCGCACTTTGCCACTCTCGATGAACGGGCCGGCGACGACACTGGTATCGAACATCATCGGCACCTGTGCGCCGATCACGTCCTGCATAGCCGGCGCGCTGCCTTTGTATGGCACATGCACGAGATCAAGTCCGGCGAGCGATTTGTAAAGCTCGCCGCTCAGGTGTTGCGACGTGCCATTGCCTGCGGAGGCGAACGAAATCGAACCGGGTTTTGCCTTGGCCGCAGCCGTCAAATCCTGAACGGTTTTGTAAGGGCTCGACGCCGCGACCACCAGCACATTGGCGTTGGTGCCGATCAGCGCGACCGGGGAAAACGATTTCACCGGGTCATACGGTAACTTGGGATACAGGCTTACGTTGATGGCATGCGAGCTGATGGTACCGCCGAGAATGGTGTAGCCATCCGGTGCAGCCTTCGCCACGAAATCGGACCCGATGTTCCCGCCAGCACCGGCGCGGTTCTCGACGATCACCGTGGTGCCGAGCGCCGGGCCGAGTTTCTGCGCGATCAGGCGGGCGAGGATGTCAGTCGTGCCGCCAGCGGGGAAGGGCACCACATAGGTGATCGGTTTTGATGGCCACTTGTCTTGCGCCTGAGCCACACCTGTGACGGTAGCAATCGCAAGTGTGAGGGCGGTGAGCAGGGCTGAGCGTTTCATGAAGTTCCTCCGTGTTTTGCGAATCGGATCAAGCCGCGAGCTTTTCGGCTTTCGCGATGCCACCGTCAATTGCCAGCAACGCCTTCGCCACCGGCTCCACGCGAGCGCGTTCGGCCGCTTCGAGGCCGGTCAGCATGGGCAGCATCGGGCCCATGTCAGCAATTCCGGCGAGCGTGACGGCGTCATGCAAAACACGAATCGGACTGATGCCATCGCGGCAGTCTTCGAGCGGCATGTAGCGGGCACGAACGACCTCGGCTTCGGCGTATTTCTTCTGTTTGATGAGCGAGAGCAATTCCATCGAACCGCGTGGGCCGACGCAGACCGAGCCGGACGTGAAGCCGGTCAAACCGAAGTCGCGCAAATGCACGATGGCCGGACGCTCGCCGATGCCACTCACCAGCACGTCACGATTGACAACCTTTACAAGTTCCGTGAGGTAGGGATCGACGCTCGGGTTCTCCATCACGGCGGCGTACTTGATCGAGGCAACGCGCCCTTCTTCGCAGAGCTTGGCGACGGTTTCAGGTTTCAGGTAATTGGCGGTCTTGATGTAAACGACAGCCTTCTTGCCCATCGCGTCGGTCAGATGACGGATACCTGTCGCCAGACCCGCGTCGGTGTACGGGAAGGTCATCGGCAGCAGCATCGCAGTCGGATACGGGCTCGCCTTGATGACCTTGGCCTGTTCCATCATCTTGCCGTAGTCCGGGCCAACCGAGGGCAGCACCCAGGTGTCCGCGCCGACCGACTCCGCCAGAAAGTCCAGCAGGCCAGCGTATTCGGCCAACGGCGCATGGTAGAAGTTGGCGTTGCCGCCGTACATGATGTTCTTCACGCCACCGCTCTCAAGGTGCTTGATCAGTGCGACGTTCGCTGCCTTGTTCAACGAGAAATCGGCATTGCGCGCGAGCGGTGGCACCGCGATGACGGAGCGTTCGAGGTCGGCTTTGGTGATGGGCGTGGTTTTCATGATTTGTGCGTGTTTGGAGTGGGCAGGAGGTCGGTTAGCGAACAAGTTATGTTGGAAATTATTACTTGTATTACAAGTATTGTCAAATTCTATTTACAGGTAAGTTTTGCGTTGTTCGCTCACCTCACTTGAAGTTGCAGGTAACGGCCAACCAGCGCCAACAAGTTGTCGTCATCGTCGCCGCAGGCGGTGATCCCGAAATGCGTCGAGACGGAGCGGTGGTTGGAGGGAATGGAGCAGTTAAATTTTCCGGATTCCCGGCTGCGCCGAGAAATGAAGACGCCCGCCGAGCATGGCGCCGCTGCGCAGCGAACTACAACCCGTTATGTCGTTCACGCATCACGAAAACATTTCAGCGGATTTACACTGGCAGGCTAAGTTTCAACCCGGTTCAAACATGAACATGCTCTCTGCCCGCGAAGTCGCGGCGCCTCCGTACAAATTTTCCGACCGCGCCAACAAAATCACGAGTTCGGTCATTCGCGAAATCCTCAAAATAACCGAGCGGCCGGAGGTCATTTCGTTTGCGGGCGGTCTGCCTTCACCGGCGACGTTTCCGATTGAACTGATGCGCAAGGCGTTCGACAAAGTGCTCGATACGCAGGGCAAATCGGCGCTGCAATATGGCGCGACCGAGGGTTATGCGCCGCTGCGCGAATGGATTGCCGCCAACCTGCGCAAATCCGGCGCGAAGGTGGCAGCCGAAAACATCATGCTCGTGTCCGGATCACAGCAGGCGCTGGATCTGCTTGGCAAAGTGTTGATCAATCCGGGCCAGCCGGTGCTGGTCGAAACGCCGACTTATCTTGGCGCGCTGCAGGCGTTCAATCTATTTGAGCCGATTTATCGCTCCGTTGCGTCGGACGAAGAGGGTTTGATCCCCGAAGCGATTACCGCCGAACTGGCGAAGGATGCAGCCTTTCTCTACGCACTGCCCAACTTCCAGAACCCGACCGGTCGAACGCTGCACGAAGGCCGTCGCCGCGCGCTGATTGATCGTGCGATTGCGCTCAATCTGCTGGTGATTGAGGATGATCCGTACGGGGATTTGCGCTACCGCGGTGAGGCGCAACCGTCGCTGCTGTCGCTCGCGACGCAGGCCGGCTGCGAAAACGTGGTGCGCATGGGCAGTTTCTCCAAGACTCTGGCGCCGGGTCTGCGCTTGGGCTACATCGCTGCGCCGACCGCGCTGATCAGCAAACTCATTCAGGCCAAACAGGCGACCGATCTGCACACGGCGACGGTCACGCAAATGGCCGTTTACGAGGTCATCAAGGACGGTTTCCTTGATACCCACGTGCCGAAAACCTGTGCGCTATACCGCGATCAATGCGACGCCATGCTCGCGGCGCTCAAGGAGCACATGCCTGCGGGTGTGACGTGGACGACGCCAGAAGGCGGCATGTTCCTGTGGCTCACACTGCCCGCAGACAAGGGCTACGACAGCATGAAACTGCTTGATGCAGCCGTAGCGAAGAATGTTGCGTTTGTTCCCGGCGAGCCGTTCTACGCCAATGAATCAGTGCCAAATACGCTTCGCCTGAGCTTCGTCACGGTACCGCCGGACAAGATTCGCCAAGGAATCAAGGTGCTGGCTGAAGTGTTTGGCGCCAGGTAGCAGACTGCCCTAAACGCAACTCAAGTCGTGTCGAACGGGTGTCGCGCGGTCGTCCGCCAGGCGTGAATCGCCTCGTCGGCTGGTAGTGGTGAAGGCGGCAGTGAGCGAACGGCCTCAACCTGCCATTCGCGACTTTCGCTAACGCCCTCGGGGAAAGGGCGACACAGCATCAGGTGCGGCGGGAAGCGCCGGAATAACCCAAGCTCGATCCACTGTTTCTGCAGGCCACGAATGCCCGCAACCGACCGGGCCACCACGTCCGGTCGCGCCTGTGCCTGCTCTGAATGAATGCGAAAGCGGCTGAGCCGCTTGTGGAAGAACACCGCGTTGCCCTGCACCAGCAAACGGAACCACATAGCCAGATCAATGGCGCCGCGAACTTCTTCCCCGTTGAAGTGAAACGGAACGCCGACGTCGATGTGCGGGCGATGGTCGAACGAGCGCCTCTGGAACATTGCCGTGCTCGGTTCGCCAATGAAGTTCAGTCCATACATGACCACGGCGTTCGCCAGCGTGACGCCGTCGACCAGCAGATCGCGATCCACAGCCGGTCTCGTGGCGGGCATGTCATCCAGCACCCGTGAATTTGCGTCAATGCGCCAGCGATGCGACGTTGCCAGCATCAGGTCGGGCACCTGCCGGAACGCGTTCAACATTGTGGCAACGCAGTCCGGCTCCAGCAGGTCATCGTCGTTCAGGAATTTGACATACTCGCCTCGAGCCACTGAGAGGCATTTTTCGTAGTTCTTGCGTGCTCGCAGCCGTTCCGGATTGCGGTGGTAGCGAATTTCGATGCGACCGCCACGTGACGTCGCGATTCGTTCGATTTCGTCGGTTTGGCAGTCATCACAAATAACGATTTCGATGTGTTGCCAGGTTTGCGCGAGCGCGCTGTCGAGCGCGTCCGCAAAGTATCGCGGGTTGGATGACGGCATCAGGATGGACACAAGCGGCGAAGCATCCGCGAGGGCTGGCTGCTTTCGCCAGCCGTGACCTGTTTCCGGTGGATCAAGATCGTGCAGGCCAACAAACTCTGCCCACCGCGCGAACGATTCGTATAGCTGCGCCGCGTCGCGCTCCACGCACAGCAACTGGCCGCCCGGCCGCAGCACTCGCCGACACTGGATCAGCAGTTGTACCTGGTCGCGCACAGAAAGCGCTGCGGCAGCGTCGCCCAGCAGCATGCATCGTGCGCTGCGATCGGGAAATGGCAAGTCGCCACCCGCCTCAAAGGAGGCGCGCGCATCAGCGCGGGCGCTGATGTCGATGACGCCTGCTTGCGGCGCAGCCAGCAGAACCCCGAAGACCTGCGCTGCACCATCATCAGGCATCAGCCATGTTCCCGCTGCCAGTAACCGTGCGTTGCGAGCGCATTGATATTGGCGGGGCCGGCAGCGAGCGCGGCGAGGCTTTCCACTGCGACAACAGGCCAGTCGTGGGCGCGGTTATCCTGCACGATATGCCGTCCAGCAAACAGGCGAATTGCAGTGCCAATTTCGTCAATGCCCAGCTGCCAGCGTGCGGACGTAGCCCCGGTAAATCGCGCGTTGAATTCATGAATTATTAGTTCACCATTCGGCGCAGGTTGGCACTGAATGTTGAGGGGGCCGCGCCATCCGGCGTCGGCAAATACGCGGGCACAGCGTTCACCAATGCGGCGAGCCTCTGGATCATGATCCCAGGCAATCGACCGCGAGATGCGTCCGCTCATCTGATTGAGAGTACAGGCGATGTAGTCGATAGTGCCATCAGGGGCAATCATTATCTGGATTGACCGCTTTTGCCCGAGAAAACTATGAAAGAGCGGTACCCCGTCATCTGCCACCGATTGCACGTAGTGGTGAAGAGCGCCTGCGTCGCCTAGATATTGCTGCAACACGTAGTCGTGCAACAGTCTTGCGCGATCAACCTGCGCCGATGTCGTCAGCAGCAAAATTCCCGCAGCGTTGACGCCATGTCGCGGTTTGGCCACCAGCGGCAAACCCACCTGCGCAACAAACCCGGACGTCTCAACGGACGCATCAAGCAACAGCGATTCGGCGAAGGGCAATCCATGTCGCCTGCAAAATTCGTAGCTCAACCACTTGTCATTGACGACTTCCGCAACGTCGCGGTTGCCGCAAAGCAGCCGCGTCGCGAGATCGGGCCGTCGCTCCCGCAGTCCAGCGAGCCATTGCACATCTTCATCGCGGCATGGCACCACGAGCTGCGGCTGTTCACGCTCAATGATGTCGAGAATCCGTCGCTCAAAGGCTTCGGGATCCTCCGCAAGCATTGGTGCGAGATAAACCGCATCGAAGGCAAAGAGCGACGGTTCGTGGGCGATGTCGCTGGTCGCAACCAGACGCAACGATTCACGTCTGGCGATCAGGGTCGCCATGATGTTGGCGCCTGTATGACCGCCACCCGACAACAGCAACAGGGTTAGCATCGATGAAGCTTTCGTGCCCTGGTGGCGGCGTGAACTCCAGCGCGAGCCGGGTTGCCCGTGAAAAGGTATGTGCGCTCAGGCGCGGAATGGAAAGAGGCAGAAGTATCGACGCCAATGCTCTTCAGTATTTCTTAAGATAGAGAGCATATCGGAATAATCCTCGCCACCTGATGATCATTGACTGTCGATGCCGCCTGACCGTTGACGGCGCTGCGGACTACTTTTTGGATCGCGTTACCCATGCCGGCAAGCTAGCTGGCGTGCCTGCGCTTACGGAGCGCACGTACGACGCTTTCTTTGCTGAGCTCGATGTAGCCGGAGTCACAGCGGCGGTGTCTGTTTCAGGCTTTAATCCGGGTGCCAGACTTGGACGCTTTGATTTGCCGGCGCGAACCACGTCGAATGACGTTCTCGCGGATGTGCAGCGTGATTTTCCCGGTCGTTTCATCGGTGTTGCCGGGATTGATGTCAGCAACCAGATGCATGATTCGATGGACGAGCTTGTGCGCTGCGTGGAAGAGCTCGGGCTGTTTGCAGTTTTCATTGAACCGGGTAGGGCGCCCGGGTGCAATCTGGATGATCCGCTGCTTTATCCCATCTATGAGTATTGCGAGGCGAAGCGTGTGACGCTGATCCCCCAGACATCGGGTTTGCTGGGCGGGAAGCTCGTGGATTACGCTAATCCCCGGTACATCGAACGCGTGGCGGACGACTTCCCCGCGCTCAACGTCATCTGTGGCCACGGTTGCTATCCGTATGTGCGCGAGGCCATCGTCATGGCAAGCCGTCGCAACAACGTCTGGCTCGCCCCCGATTCTTACCTCTACCATCTGGGCCACGCCGACTGGTTGCAGGCGATCAACTTCAATGCGCTTGGCTTCGCCGACCGCTTTGTCTTCTCAAGCGCCTATCCACTCAACGCGTTGAAACCGCAGGTTGAGCGCTTTTGCGCTTTGCCGTGGAGCGACGATCGCCTGCCGCGTCTTTTGTATCGGAATGCGATTTCGGCGCTGCGATTGAACGAACGGGCAGCATTCGTCAATTCGCCGCAATGGGCGCCGGTGTTCGCGGCACAAGTCCTGCCGTGAACTGCCGGGCCGGCGACAAACGATCAGCCGGGCGCCAACTTCCGAGACTTGCCCATCAGCTTTTCATTGAAGCCACCATCGCGTAAGGGGAAAATGCACTTTACAGCGAAAGTCAACAAGCAGCGAAAACAGCATGTCAGCCCATAGCAGACGGGCTTTTTCGTTAAAAGTTGTTGATCAGACATTTGCGGTTTGCACAGAAACGGTCAGGCCTGACACTTTTCCTTGATATCAGCCGGCACCTCAATCGCCTTGAGGCGATCTCCGTCACGAATGCAAAAGGCGCGAATCTCCGTGCCCTCGCAGATCAGTGTTTCATCGCGTGTGACGATGTGCTGCATCACGAACACTTTCGGTCGCCATTCGGTGATTTCCGTCTGAATTTCGATCGTTTCGCCATAGGTTGCGGGCTTCATGAAGCGCGTGTTGATTTCCAGCAACGGCGTACCGATGATTCCAGTTGTCTTCACCAGCTCGCGCCACGGCGGTACGCCATGACTCACAAAGAAGTGCAGCGAGGCCGCGTCCATCCATTTTGAGAAATTGGGAAAGAAGACGATTCCTGCGGGATCGCAGTCACCGAACTGGATATCTACTTTGAAAACGGTTTTCATATTGCCTGAACATTAACGCAGTCACCCATCAACGCGCCGCGAGTAGTGACAGGCGACAACCGGCAACGTTTGGTGCGCTGACTCCAAAGCCGACTCATCTACATGACATGATCGTCAAGAGACGTAAACTCTCAGGCTGACCGGATGTCGCGCATACCGCGATGTCGAAACGCACAATCACTGGAGGACTGTTCTGTCATGACTACCCGCTACGAAGTTCGCGATGGCGTTGCCATTCTCACGCTCGACAATCCTCCGGTAAACGGACTTTCCTACGCGCTGCGCACCGCATTTGCCGAAGGCCTCGACAAGGCCAACGCCGACGCATCGGTCAAGGCCATCGTCGTGACCGGCGCCGGCAAGGCGTTTTCCGGTGGCGCAGACATCAAGGAATTCGGCTCGCCACGTGCGACGGCTGAACCGAATCTGCTCTCCCTCATTCGCGCCTGTGAGCTGTCCTCGAAGCCTATCGTGGCAGCGGTTCACAGCGTGGCCATGGGCGGCGGCCTTGAGCTGGCGCTCGGTTGCCACTATCGCGTGACCGCGCCCGGTGCCAGCATCGCGCTGCCCGAGGTCAAGCTCGGCCTGATTCCCGGCGCTGGCGGCACGCAGCGTTTGCCGCGCGTGATCGGCGTTGAAGCCGCGCTCAACATGATCGTGTCCGGCGAGCCGGTCAAGAGCGAATTCATCGCGAGCTTCCCCGGACAAAAACTGTTCGACAAAGTGATCGAAGGCGATCTCATGGCGGGCGCGATCGCGTACGCGCTTGAGAAGGCGGACGTGCGTCCGTTGCCGCTCGTACGTGACCTGCGCGTTGGCCACCCAGAGGCTGATGGTTACTTCAAGTTCGCGCTCAACACCGTCACCGCAATGGCGAAGAATTTCCCGGCGCCTGCTAAGTGCGTTGAGGCTGTGCAAAACGCGACGAAGATGAAATTCGACGACGGCATGAAGGCCGAACGCGAAATTTTCACCAACCTCATGTTCACGCCGGAATGCGTGGCGCTGCGTCATCTGTTCATCTCGGAGCGCGCGGCATCCAAGATTCCTGACGTACCGGAAGACACCAAGCTACGCGACATCAAGCAGGTCGGCATCATCGGCGCAGGCACCATGGGCGGCGGCATCGCCATGAACTTCCTGAACGCGGGTGTGCCAGTGATCGTGCTCGAAATGAAGCAGGAAGCCATCGACAAGGGCTTCGGTGTCATTCGCAAGAATTACGAAGCACAGGTCAGCAAGAAGAAGCTCAAGCAGGAAAAACTCGACGAGCGCATGGGCATGCTCACGAGCACGCTCGACTATGC
>Ga0209023_10008607_pt1 | contig 10195 bp, 5 predicted proteins | sample LakOneMetagenome_FD_187468 | JGI IMG/M metagenome (GOLD analysis project Ga0209023, IMG submission 187468) | Freshwater and sediment microbial communities from Lake Erie, Canada (SPAdes) (version 2) | ecosystem: Environmental > Aquatic > Freshwater > Lentic | place: Lake Erie, Canada | collected...
GGTGGAAGTGCGGCTGGAAGTTGGTGATGACCGTGTTCTCCTTCAGTACGGTGAAGCCTTCGGTGTAGGCGATCGAGTTCGGTCGAATGTCGAGCGCCGCCTGACCCGGCAAGCCGCGCTTGATCCCGCTGAACGCCACCAGGTAACTGTGCTTGGTCGGCTCTTGTCCCTTGGGGTAGAACCAGAGACCAATCTCCGTGCCGCCCGAGATTTCCTCTCCTACCGCGTGGATGTGCTGATCCCAGGAAATCTTCTCGCCTGGCATGACCAGCTTCCCGGTGCCTTCCCTGTAGCGGTCGTAGCCTTTGCCGATGGCCCACTCCATCAACTGCGGACGACGGTTCACGAGGTCGTCGACGGCATCGTCACCGCCGAATGAGCCGATGCCGGTGTTCACCTCCGCCGTGTTGTCCGGGCTCAGCACGTGATACGCAATGGCGTGGTGGACAATACGGCGGGCCTTCAAGCTGCTCGGCCGGATCTCGACCATCCGAACCCAACGTGGTTCGGTCACCGGAATATCGCTCATGGGCCGCCACCACATGTCCTGGTGCTGCGCCGGCATGACGTACTCGGGCGACTTGATGACGAGGTCGGGTGGACCGAATCCGTCCTTCACCCCTTGCCACTCGTTGTCCGTCACCAGTGGCTTGGGCGGCGGCATGTCCTTCGGATCGCCCTGCACGGCGCCTCCGTCGACCCAGCGCACAATCAGATCAATCTGCGCCGGCGTGAGCGAGATGTCGTTCTTGAAGCGTTGCACCCCGACACTCGGATCGATATGCCACGGGGGCATCTGCCGCGTGCTTACACGGACGCGGATCGAACGCGCCCACGGACGCGCGTCCTCGTAGCTGATGAGAGACATTGGCGCGATCGAATTGGGCTGATGACAGGACTGGCATTTCGCCTGAAAGATCGGCGCCACGTCTTTGGTGAACGTCACGGTCTGAGGCTCTGCAGCAGCAAATGCTGGTGCCGCCATCGCGAGGGCGCCGGCAACCGCCAGCGTTCCAAACGGTAGACGCCGCATACAGACAAACATGGGTCCCTCCCGCTCTGGTTTCGCACGACGCGCCGCGGCGTCACTTGGGGCGCCGCACAACTCCATCCTACGCCGGCCGAGCGCACTGCGCGTCTCAGGTAACAGATATGAATACCAATTATCTGCTGCTGAGCACCGCTTTGACCTCCAAGTACTTTGCACAGCACCATACGAGCTGCGCCGGCGTTCACCGACACGGCACATCCAGCACGGCAACTGGCGGGCGACCGCGCGCCAGCCGCGGCTGTGCCCGGGCGGCGCAATCACCCGCCGCCGCACCTCGGCGGTTGAAGCGTTCGGGGTGGCACAGATGGACCGACACAAGACGTCGACTGTCCTCGCCCTCGCCTCCGCGACCGGAGGAGTTCCGCACTGATCACCAGCCCGGCCCCGCCAGGACCAGCCGCCCGGCGCGCGGTCCATCCCGCGTCAAATCCTTGCTGGAGCCGGCGCGGCGGATATGGCAGCATCTCTGGTGTGCCGGTGCGGCACGACACTCGACGACCGTTGCGACGACCGCCCAGTTCCACGTTCGATCAACGGAGATAGCCATGCGCCGTGTGTGTCCTCTCGCCGTCAACATCCGCGCTGCCACGTCACCCAACTCCAGGGCTGTGCAGCGCGACGCTCGTCTCGACTGACCCGACCTCCGACTCGACGCTCTGCCGACCTGGTCCCTGATGGGACGCCGTCGACCATGCTCGCGCTGTCACCACCCTGCGCACCCGCATGTGCTGGCGAGAACGACGCGTTCGCGAGTCCGCACGAGTCGCCTGTGGCAGCTCGCTCACCACACAAGGAGAAGCCTTGAGCTTCGCGATGTTCGCGCTCGCCTTCATTCCGGCCGACACTGAGCGATCGGCACTCGCGCCACGACTGGCGATCGCGCTGATTGGTAGACCATGAGCGCGCTCAGGTCCCGCGTGTCGCGCACATCAGACACTCGTTGGCTGAATCGGTACGCTGCGGCGGCACTCTTCGTGGCCATGGCGGCCGCTGCCGCGCTGGCGTTCCCCGCCGTCGGCGAACAAGCACCCTACTCGCCCTACTTCCTGGCCACCATCGCCGTCGTCTGGTACACCGGCGCCACCGGGCCGGCCCTTGCGTCAATCGTGCTCGGCTCCCTCGCGGCACGGTTCACGACCCACGTTCCGGTCGCCGAACTCGCGCTCCGTCCGTCGCCCGTCGCCCGCTTTGTCAGCTTCGCGGTCGTTGCGGGCGTGGTCGTGCTCTTCACCCGAGCCCTGCAGCGTGCCAGACACCGTGCCGAGCACGCAGCAAACGAATACGACGGACAGCGCGAGCGCCTCGAGGTGACCCTGTCGAGCATCGGCGACGCCGTCATCGTGACCGACAGCAATGAAACCGTCACCTATCTGAACCCCGTCGCTGAACACCTGACCGGGTGGCGACTCGGAGACGCCACGGGCACGCCCGTCCAGCAGGTGTTTCGCGTTGTCCACGAAGCCACCCGCGCACCGGAGGACAGTCCTGTGATGCGCGCCCTGCGTACGGGCGTGGCCTTCAAACTTGGTCAGCCGAGCGTCCTCATCGCACGCAACGGCCTGGAACGGTCGATTGACGACACAGCCGCTCCGATCCGCGATCGTCAGGGCAAGGTCGCGGGAGCCATTCTCGTGTTCCGAGACGTCACCGAGCGGCGAGAGTCCGAGCGACGGATTGCCGAGGCCCGCGCCTACGCCGAACGCATCGTCGACACCGTTCCAGAACCGATTCTCATCCTTGACTACGATCGGCGCGTCGTGCGGGCGAACCGCAGCTTCTATCAGACCTTCGCGTGCACCCCCGGCGAGGTCGAGGGGCGCGCACTTCACCTTGTGGGACAAGGCGAGTGGAATCTCCCGCGCCTTGATGCCCTGCTGGAACGTGTGATCGCGACTGAGGACGGGTTCGACAATCTCGAAATCGAGAGTCGCTTCGGCTCGCTTGGCTCACGCGTCATGCGGCTCTTTGCACGACGCCTGATCGCGGAGCCTGGTCAGCCGAACCTGCTCCTTCTCATGGTGGACGACATCAGCGACCGGCGCGCGACGGAGAACGAGCTGCGCGAAAGCGAAGAGCGCTACCGCCTGGTGGTGGAGGGCGCGACGGGTTTCGCACTCGTGATGCTCGATCCGACCGGACAGGTGATGTCCTGGAACGTCGGCGCCCAGCGGCTCCTCGGCTATACCGACGCGGAGATCATTGGCGAGAACTTCGCTCGGTTCTTCCTGCCGTCGGACCAGGCCGCCGGTCTCCCGCAACGCGAACTCGCGATTGCGGCGCGTGGTGAGGAGGGCCCCGACGACAACTGGCTGGTGCGCAAAGACGGCTCACATTTCTGGGCGAGCGGCGCCACCACCGCTCTTCGGGACGATACCGGACAGTTGCGCGCCTTCACGAAAGTGGTCCGCGATATCACCGACCGCCGCCGGGCGGACGAAGCGCAGCGCGAAGCGGATCGACGCAAAGACGAGTTCCTGGCGACGCTGGCTCACGAGCTGAGGAATCCACTCGCACCGATGCGCACCGCGCTGCAGTTGATGCAGCACGCAGGCTCGTCCAACGAAGACTGGCAACGCGCGCGAGAGATCATGGACCGGCAGACGCGTCAGATGACGCGGCTCATCGACGACCTGCTCGAGGTCAGCCGCATCACACAGGGACGCGTGGTGCTCCAGCGTCAGACCATCGAGTTGAACACCGTCCTCGAGCACGCGGTCGAGACCATTCGTCCGCTCATCGAGCGTCAGCATCACACATTGACGGTGAATCTCCCGTCGCCGTCGCCGGTCATCGACGGCGATCCGGCACGACTCACCCAGATCTTTGCCAACCTGCTCGACAACGCGGCCAAATACCAGAACCCTGGTGGCACTATCAGTCTCGGTGTCGACGTCTTCCGCGAGCGCGCCATCGTCGAAGTTCACGATGAGGGTATCGGGATGACGCCGGAGCAGCGCATGAGCGTGTTCGAGATGTTCGCGCAGGTCGACTCCGGTGTCGATCGATCGCAGGGCGGCCTGGGCATCGGCCTGTCGCTCGTCAAACGTCTCGTCGAACTGCACGGAGGAACGGTGTCCGTGGAGAGTTCAGGCCTTGGTCAGGGCAGCACGTTTTTCGTGAGCCTTCCCGTCGTTGCGGACATGCAGGCAGACGCAGGGACGCTGACAGAGACGATGGATGCGGCAGTCCAGCCGCGGCGCGTGCTTGTCGTTGACGACAACGAGGACGCGGCCGCCACGCTGGCCAGGCTGCTCGAATTGCGCGGACACGCCCTGCAGGTCGCGCACGACGGCGAAGAGGCGCTGATCACAGCGGAAACATTCCGCCCCGACGTGGTGTTGCTGGACATCGGTCTGCCAGGACTCAATGGATTCGACGTGTGTCGACAACTGCGGGTGCGGCCGTGGGCGGACGCACTCACGATCGTCGCATTGACGGGATGGGGGCAGGCGGCGGATCGAAAACGATCGGAAGATGCCGGATTCGACAGGCACCTGGTGAAGCCCGTCGATCCTGATGTCCTCGCCGAGATCATTCAGTCGCCCGGGATCGGACAGCGCCGGTAAGGGCGTCGCTCGAGTCCACCGGAAGGCGAACACCAACGTGGATCCGAAATCAGCACGTCCGAACCGGTTCCGGCTTATCCTTGCGCTCAGCACACCATCGCCGACGCCGATCGCGTGATCGGCGGTCCGACGACAGCGTTCCGAACGCGAGTAAACCATGACCACGAGCCGTCGCCTTCTGTCGCGCGGCTCACGACACCTCCAATTCGCCTGAGCGACAAATTGAAATCATCGTGACGCTCCCGCTTTTCGTCGCCGGTCTTCAGTTGTCTGTCGTCCTCGCAGGGGCGCCTGTCGCGCAAGCGGCAGAACCTGTGACGGCGGTGGAAGCAGTGCGCGCCCTCGCGGGACTTCCTGATGCCATTCCAGGTGTCGGGCGTTCGGACGGATCTGACGACCCCGTCGAGGATCGGCGCGCGGCTGTGTATGAACGTCTTCGCACACTCGGGTCAACGGCCCTTCCAGCAGTCCTGGACGGACTCAAGGATCGAAACGTCTCGATTCGCCGGAATGTCGCGCTGTTTCTCGGCGTCGGAGCACCATGCCATTCGATGGCCGACACGCCCAAACAGGTCCAGACGTGTGTCGCGAAGCTCGCGCTCGCACTTCGAGACTCAGACCTGCGCACGCGTCACCTGGCTGGACAGGCGATCGGTGCCGTTGGGCCCGCTGCGAAATCCGCCGTACCCGCTCTCATTGACTTGCTGGCCAGCGACGATGAGGGTTCGCGGAACTCGGCGTGCATCGGCCTGGCTGGCATCGGTCCGGGAGCTGCGACGGCGCTGCCCGCACTGCGACGAACCCTGACCGGGTCGAGTCCGACGGTGCAGCGCTTCGCGCAAAGCGCCATCGACAGCATCGAGACACAGCGTTGATGGGTGAGCCACACTACGCCCATGTCTGATTGGAAGCTTGGTGACCGCGTCGCGCACGCCACCTATGGTGTCGGAACAGTCCTGGAATCCAGCGACCAGCACACGGTCATTCACTTCGACCAGCACGGACGCCGCAAGTTCGCCTCGAACCTGGTCGTCCTGCGCGAGTCATCGCAGTCGGTAACCCCGCGCCTGCCTCGCGGGATGCGGAGTGCATCCGAGAGAACGACCGACGTTGGCTACGAGAACCTGAATGAGCAGACCGTCGTTCGTGCCACGAGCCTCGAAGGAAATCTCCCGGGCCAGAAGGTATACGTGCTGAAGTGCGGGCGATGCGGGGTCGAATACGGCGCGAACGGCTGCGACATCCATCTGCGGCGCTGCCCGACCTGCATGGGTGGCCAACCAGCCCTCGCCATCTGACCGGTTCACACACACGCGCGACGCAGCCGTCACCCGTGCGGCCGACCGTGCGCGGGCGTGTCGTAGCAGCGAACAGGCTCAGCGGTCAGGCGCGAAGCATGGCCGCAATGCCGTCGCGGTATGCCGTCGGCGACAGCGCGAACGCACGTTCAACCTTGGTGCTGTCGAAGCGATAGTCATGCTCGAACTGGTAGAGCATTTCCATGTTCTCGCGCAGCACCGGCACGAACAGACCCATGAGCGACAGCATCCATCGCGGCGCGACCTGAAGTCCATACGGTCGCTGCGATAGCTCGCACGCAATGCGTGCGAGGGCCTCTCCCGTCATCGCGTCCTTGCTGGTCAGTGCATGCCACACCTGACCGTACGCGGACGGAGTGGTACCGAGTTGCGCCAGCGTGCGGCCCGCATCCGGTGTGTAGGTGAAGGTATGCACGGCCCTCGCATCACCAACCCACTGCGGCGTCTTGTGCGCCTTCAAACGGTCAACCACCGTCGACTGCACGAGACTCAGCACCGCGCCCGGACCATAGAAGTCCGCCGACCTGACGATCATCCCGCGCAGCTCACCTCGCGTCACTTCGTCCATGAACATCGTCGCGATCCGTGCACGCACGTCGCCCTTGCGGCTACACGGGTTGTACGGAGTGTCTTCCGTCATGACGCCGTCCACACGACCGTAGGCATAAACGTTGTCAAAGAACACCAGCGCCGAGCCGTGTCGCTTGCACGCGTCAATCGAATTGCGCATGACAATGGGCCACTGGGCCTGCCAGACCTTGGTGTCGTACGGCAGACCGGCCACCAGATAGGTCACGTCGCTGCCGGTCACGGCATCGGCCGTGGCGCGCGCGTCAAGCAGATCGGCAGTGACCAGTTCATCGTCGGTATTGACCGCACGTGGCGTCCGGCTAACCTGGCGAACCCGCTGGCCATGCGTGGGGAGCTGACGCGACAGCTCGCGGCCAATCACACCGTTCGCGCCAAGAACGGTGTGGAGCGTCGACGAAGTATTCGAAGTCGAAGTCATCGTGTGCCTTGTGGCTGCATCCTGAACAGGTCACGCCTGACGTCGTGCAACGACGACGGGCGGGTTCCCCCGGCGTTCATGCCCAAAGGTAGTCCGATATGTTGACATTGTCAACACTGTATCCCGGCGTTTGACTGCGCGGCACCGAAGGCACTCGACACACGCCTCAATTCGTTGATACGCTTTGACTTGCAGCCGGAATTCACCTGGCCGCCACATCAGTACGGAATCGACCTCGAGGTTCGCTTCCCGCCTCCATCGTCTCTCGCGTCGCTCGATCCGGTGTCCTGACGTCTTTCGCCACGAGGCTGTGCCCAGCGCCCTGCCTCTGTGAGCGTTACCCGCGCTGCGCCCAGGCGTCAGCGTCCACCGCTGCCAGCGACGGGTGCGCACTCCTGTCATCCATCCCCCGAGACCGCGGGGTTCTTCAGAACTGGGTAAGGGTCATGCAATTCAAGGTCGGCTACGAGCTGATTTACAACTTTCCACAACCGACGCCGATCATTCTCGTTGTCAGCGTTCACGACTCTCGCCGCGCCGACCTCGTCGTTGCTGACGATCCGGTCTCGGACCCTGCATTGCCGATTGCCGCCTATCGCGACGCGTTCGGAAACCAGTGTCACCGCGTCCTCGCACCTGCCGGTCGTCTCCGCCTTTCAGCCAGCGGCATCGTCAATGACTCGGGACTTCCGGATGAACACATCTTCGCGGCCGGGCAGGATCTGGTGGAGGACTTGCCAGATGAAAGCCTCGTGTTCCTCCTCGGCAGCCGCTACTGCGAGACCGATCTGCTGTCAGAGACCGCGTGGCAACTCTTCAGCAACACACCCCCTGGTTACGCGCGCGTCGAAGCCATCTGCCAGTTCGTCCACACGCACATCGCGTTCGATTACCAGAATGCCCGCGCCACTCGAAGCGCGACGCAAGCCTTCAACGAGCGCATTGGTGTGTGCCGCGACTACGCGCACCTGGCCATCACGTTCTGTCGCTGCATGAACATCCCGGCGAGGTACTGCACCGGATACCTCAGCGACCTGGGCACACCGCTTCCCTATCCGCCGGGCGATTTCGCCGCGTGGTTCGAGGCCTGGATCGGCGGGCGCTGGCATCTCTTCGACCCGCGCAACAATGTGCCGCGCGTTGGCCGCATCCTGATGGCGCGTGGGCGCGATGCCTCCGACGTGGCGATCGCCACAACATTTGGTCCCAACACGCTCGAGCGCTTCACCGTCTGGACCGACGCGTGTGCCGAGGGCGACGAGCCACGGGTGACGAGCTGATGTCCTTCCTCACGGTGAGCCACTCGACTGTCTACCGCTATCGCGAGCCCGTTCGTCTCGGCGAGCACCGCATGATGTTCCGGCCCCGAGCCAGCCACGACCTCCGGCTGATCGAGACGCGCCTGGCCATCACGCCGCGACCCGCGCATCTTCGCTGGCTGCACGACTCCTTCGACAACTCCGTCGCGATCGCCACCTTCGAAGGGACCACGTCGGTCCTCAGCTTCGAGAGCACCATCGCCCTCGAACACTTCGAATCGACGATGCTCGACTATCCACTCGAAGAGCACGCCCGCACGTACCCCTTCCGCTATTCCGACGAGGATTTCCCGAATCTCGTGCGCGCGCTGGCGGCCCACTATCCGAACACGAGCGTGCGGGAATGGGCGTTGCGGTTTCTCGACCCGTCGGATTCGACCGCGACGATGGCGATGCTTCGCGCGATGACGCGAGGCATTCGCGACGAATTCACCTACGTCCGTCGTCTCGAGAAGGGCGTGCAGACACCGGATGAAACACTGAACAGCAAGCGTGGCAGTTGCCGCGATCTTGCGGTGCTCATGATGGAAGCGGTCCGATCGCTGGGTGTCGCGTCGCGGTTCGTGAGCGGCTACATCTACACTCCGGAGAGTTCCGATGTGGCCGGCGGTGGGGCCACACATGCGTGGATGCAGGCGTATCTGCCAGGCGCCGGGTGGATTGATTTCGATCCCACCAACAGCATCATCGGCAACAGGAACCTGATCCGGGTCGCTGTGGCCTGGGCGCCGGAGTATGTGTTGCCCTTGTGGGGCACCTATTACGGTGCGCCTGACGCCTTCGTCGGGATGGATGTGGACGTCAGCGTGAGGGAAGGGGCCTAGTGAGCGAGACCGATCTCGATGTGCCGATGAGTCGCGAGTCAGCCGATTCCGTGTCGCGCTACTGTCGTGCGCAGCTTCCGGCGACGCTGGAGTTCCTGCGGCAGATGGTGGCGATCAACAGCTTTACGGAGAACGCACCGGGCATCGACCGGCTCAGCGCGCACATTGCCGCGCACTTCGCGCCGCTCGGATTCGAGGCGCTGTTTGAGCCGGCCGGCCACGTCGGGTTCGGCAATCATCTCGTGCTCACACGTGCGGCACATCCTGGCGCGCCGACGGTGGCGCTCATCTCCCACCTCGACACGGTCTACACCGAGGAGGAAGAGCGGCGCAATGACTTCACGTGGCGCGAAGACGGCACGCGCATCTACGGACCTGGTACGAATGACATCAAGGGCGGGACGGCGTTGCTGCATCTCACCCTCAGCGCACTGCGTGACGTCGCGCCGGCGGTGTTCACCGGGACGAACTGGGTCGTGCTGCTCAATGCATGCGAAGAGGTCATCTCCGAGGGTTTCGGGCAGCTGTGTCGCGCACATCTACCTGCCGACACGCGCGCGGCGCTGCTCTTCGAGGCGGATGGCGGTGAGCGGCCGGACGACTTCTCTGTCGTCACCGCGCGGAAAGGGCGAGCCACATTCCGGGTCACGGTATCCGGACGCGGCGCACACGCCGGCGGACAGCATCATCGCGGAGCGAATGCCGTCGCGCAGTTGGCGCAGGTCGTCACAGCCCTGGAGCGGCTCACCGACTACAACGCCGGACTGACCGTCAATGTCGGCTCGATCCAGGGCGGCACGGTCACCAACCGCGTCCCGCACTTCGCGTCCGCGGATCTCGAGATGCGAGCGTTCGACCCTGCCGCCTACGACACCGCCAGGCGCGCGATCCTCGCGTGGAACCGCGAGGGTGACGTCGGCCCCGCGGATTTTCGTTGCCGCGTCTCGGTGGAGCTGACAAACGAAACCGTACCATGGCCGCGCAATGCGGCGTCACAGCGTCTGTTCGAGGTGTGGCAAGAGGCCGGGCGCACGGTGGGTCTCGACGTGCGCAACGAACAGCGGGGCGGCTTGAGCGACGGCAACGTGCTGTGGGATTTCTGCCCAA
>Ga0209023_10008608_pt1 | contig 10195 bp, 8 predicted proteins | sample LakOneMetagenome_FD_187468 | JGI IMG/M metagenome (GOLD analysis project Ga0209023, IMG submission 187468) | Freshwater and sediment microbial communities from Lake Erie, Canada (SPAdes) (version 2) | ecosystem: Environmental > Aquatic > Freshwater > Lentic | place: Lake Erie, Canada | collected...
AACAATGTGCCGGCACTGCAATTTGAAAAACATCTTTACGATACTACTCAGCTTTTTCTCTTTACTGGTACTTGCCCATAAAGACGACGAAACCAATAAAGCCAGTTTTTCGCCTGTGCTGAATGTGGTTACATTTCAACTGGGCAACAAAACCATTTCTATTAAAACATATCAGTACGGCATCAGGAAAGATGTGGTAATGATTAACCTGCATGGCAACGAAAAAACCTCGCTACTGGCTGCCATGCAATGGCTGAAGGCCAATGGTGGCCTGCTTATTAAGCTTGAAAACGGCGACCAGCGAAATATCAGTTTCAATTTGGATACCGCTGCATTTCAATTTGACCCCAACCATATTTTTTCAGCAGAAGGCATCCGGAACGATTTTGTAAACAATAAACACCAGCTGGCAAAAGCAAGCAGCTTAACACAAAAGCTGGGCAAAAAAATTTTATCGCTCATTCCGGAGAATGCTACTATCCTGGTGGCGCTGCATAATAATTTTGATGGCGATTACAGCATCAACTCTTACCTGAAAGGACATGAACGGGCCATGGATGCCCTAAAGGTTTTTAAAAACCCTGCCCGTGATGAGGACGATATTTTTTTAACTACCAATGCTGGCTTTTACCAGCAACTAAGTGCCGAAGGCTATAACACTATTTTGCAAAATGCCAGGACAGTAAAAAAAGACGGATCGCTGAGTGTGTATTATAAAGACAAGAAAACCATTTACCTCAACTGCGAAACCGAGCATGATAAAAATGCCATGTATTTGCAAATGCTCAACGCCGCCATGAAGTATATAGAACGCCGTAGCAACAATGAAATGCTGCTGGTCTATACCTGCGCCGATACACTTGGCCTGCTGCAAAAAAGTATGGCCATTTACCAGGACAGTTTGTATATGGGCGAAATAAAATCGGCTTACCGAAGTAAAGACGGCAGCCTTACCACAGGAAAATTTTCGTGGCCAGAAAAAACAAAAACAGCTGAAAAGCTGGTGCTGAATACTGTGATTGGTAATGATGGAAAACCTGTATGCATCATCCAATCTATGGTGCCTGTAACTGGCAAAAAAGAAACAACAACTGTACAGATCGAACTTGTAAATATTGGCCTTGGTAAAGACGAGAAAGCTAAAGAACTTGTAGACTCCACCATTCAGCAGTAAGTGGTTAAAAACAATTTTCAAACATCCTTCTTCATCTCAAACCAAACCGGTTTTTCGTCGTCCCAATCGGCACTATAGTTAATGGTTAGTTCTTCATCGGGTTCAATATTTCTTACAGTTCGGATGATGATGGTTTCAGTTTCGAACACCATCAGGTATTCGCAGTTGGCTGGCGAGGCATGGTTGTAGATACTCACCAAACCCAATGCCACACAGCATCCTGTGTAATCATCGCCCCATTCAAAAATGTAATTGTAGAGCTCAGTTTGCTCCAATAGTTTCCGCTGTGCGGCATCAAACACAATCACCGGCGATTGTTCTATCACCGTATCGGCATCAATAAAACTTTCCGTAAAAACACCACGCCCCTTGTGCTCAGTATGTGCTACAAACAGCGATGGATGAATCTGGTGGAAAGACATTGTTGATTTACGATTTACGATTTCTGATTTACGATTTCTGATTACCAATGTCGCTCACTACTCCCAACTCACGTCTCACCACTCACTTCTCACGTCTCACGACTTCAGGTTCTCAAACATATCATTCGTCATTTTTGCAAGATCGTATTCTGCCTTCCAGCCCCAGTCTCTTGCAGCCACGCTATCATCAATGCTTTGCGGCCAGCCATTGGCAATAGCCTGACGGTAATCGGGTTTGTAATCGATGGTAAAATCGGGCACATGCTTTTTTACTTCGGCAGCAATTTCTTTTGGCGAAAAACTCATGCCCGAAAGATTGTACGAATGCCGGATGCTGATTTTCTCTGCCGGTGCTTCCATCAGTTCTATGGTGCCGCGGATGGCATCGGGCATATACATCATGGGCAGGTAGGTATCTTCCTGTAAAAAGCAATCGTAGTGCTTGTCGCCCAGGGCTTCATGAAAAATCTCCACACTGTAATCGGTAGTGCCACCGCCGGGTGCACTCTTGTAGCTAATCAAGCCCGGGTAGCGGATGCTCCGCACATCCACCCCGTACCGCTGAAAGTAATAATTGCACCAAAATTCGCCGGCATATTTGCTGATGCCATATACCGTAGCAGGTTCTATAATGGTTTGCTGCGGACAATTTTGCTTGGGGCTCGTAGGTCCAAAAACCGCTATGCTGCTGGGCCAGTACACTTTTTTTATTTTCTCTTCACGGGCAATGTCCAGCACATTCAGCAGGCCCTGCATGTTCAGGTGCCAGGCCAGGTTGGGGTTCTTTTCGCCGGTGGCACTCAGTATGGCTGCCAGCAGGTATATCTGTGTAAAATTTTGCCGGATCACCTGCACATGCAGCATCTCTTTGTTCATCACATCGAGGCTCACGTAAGGGCCGGTGCCTTTCAGCAGTTCGTTTTCTTCACGTAAGTCGCTGGCCACCACATTGGCATTGCCATACATATTCCTTAGTGCCAGTGTAAGCTCAACGCCTATCTGGCCCGATGCACCAATCACCAGTATTTTATCTTTAGCCATAGCCCTTATTTTATGGCCAAAGTAAAATGAATTAGCGGAGTAAAAAACATTTCGTCCATTTACCAATTTACTGTTTGCAAAAATTTTTTCTCTTTTTGGAGACCAGCTGCTGTACTACTATGAAACGACATTGGCGACGCTCCGTTCAGGAGTTGTGCTACTATTGGGCTTTTAACGACAACCTTAAAAATGGATTGTTACTACCTGTTCGAAAATAAATCAACTCAAAAATTCATCGTCATTGCGAGGGTTCCTGCCCGTGGCAATCCCCAGCCAATAGTCAACCTGGTATTCGTTTAATGCAACCAAACCTTACAAACGGCCGGGGATTGCCACGGCCGGCAGGAACCGGCCTCGCAATGACGGGCAAGGTACTTAATCGAAAACCCAACACCCTCCACCCTACCCCTTCCGCCTTATATTTGCCCCATGGAAAAATTCTTAACCGCCCTTTTTGCGAAGCAACAATACAACCCGAATAATTTCTTTTTGATAGCCGGCCCCTGTGTGGTAGAAGGCGAAGACCTTGTAATGGAGGTAGCCGAAAAAGTTTCGGCCATTTGTAAGCGGCTGGAGATTCCCTATGTGTTCAAAGCATCGTACCGCAAGGCCAACCGCACCAGTGCATCATCCTTTACCGGCATTGGCGATGAAGCAGCTATGCAACTGATAAAGAAGGTTGGCGACACCTTTGGCCTGCCCACCACCAGCGATATTCATGCACATGAAGAAGCGGCCATAGCAGCAGAGTACATCGACATTTTACAGATACCCGCCTTCCTGTGCAGGCAAACAGATTTGCTGCTGGCAGCGGCTGCCACCGGCAAAATTGTAAACGTAAAAAAGGGCCAGTTTGTAAGCGGGCCTTCCATGAAGTTTGCCGTAGAAAAAATTAAAACCCATGGCAACGATAAAGTAATGCTAACCGAACGTGGCAACAGCTTTGGCTACCAGGATATGATTGTAGACTATCGCAATATTCCGCTGATGGCCGCCCATGGTGTACCCGTAATAATGGACTGCACACACAGCCTGCAGACACCCAACCAAACCAGCGGCGTTACAGGCGGAAACCCGCAACTCATCAGCACCATTGCCAAAGCTGCCATAGCTACCGGCGCCGATGGATTGTTTATTGAAACCCACCCCAACCCATCCATAGCCAAAAGCGATGGTGCCAATATGCTGCGATTGGAACTGCTTGAAGAACTGCTTGAAAAACTGGTGGCTTTGAGAAAAGCGGTGGTGTAACTTTATAAAAAAATTGAACCATGAGCATTATTAAACTTCCTGTAAGATTCGAAGGTTCGCAAGGCGAAAAAACATTGTATGCACTTTTTGATAGTGGTTCTACATTTTCCTGCATCAGCCCTGATTATGCTGAGGAGATAGGGCATTTGGAAAAAATGTTTCGCCCCCTGGAACTTGCAACAGCAAATCAGGGACATTACATGAAGATTGAAAACCGAATCAGTTCTGATTTCTACTTCAACGATGTGCGTATGTCAGATGAATTTATGGTTGTGCCGAATCTAAGTGAAGACGCAATTATTGGTGTAACTACCATGCAAAAGTGGCGAATCAAATTAGATTTTGAAAACGATACAGTAATCATCGACCCAAAGATTGCTAAAGCAATTTTGAAAGAATTGAAATAGTATTAAAGTAATCATTTCCTACTACCTGCTCACCGGCATCCACACCGCCATTTCGCTATGACCACGATTGGCCCAGGCGTAGTAAGGAATCAGTTTTAAAACTCCAGATTGAGGAGTGCTGCTGGTAACAGGCTGATACAATTTCTTATTCCAGTTTGTATTCGTGTTCCAGTTTACATTGGCCCTTAGTGCCTGTACTTTACTGTTGTCTATCGTCACAGTTTCGGTCGTCCATTTTGTATGTAAAGGAATAGAAACGCTGCTTATTTTTTTACCAGCAGGCAAATCAACCGACTCGGCACAATACACTATTGGCCCACGCTTTACCGCTACCTGGTTCCTGTTTTCTTCCACCAACGGATTGCTTTCCATCAGCTTTACTTCCATGGGCAGGTTCAGTTTTATCACATCACCCGCTTTCCAGATACCACTAAGTTCAGCATATTGGCCTGGGATTAGTTTAACGGCAGATGGTTTTCCGTTTACCATCAGGCTTGCATTGCTGCACCACTCGGGTATGCGTAGAAAAAACGAAAATACAGATGGCTGTATTTTAGCAACTGTAAAACTGACAGCACCGTCCCAGGGATAATTTGTTTGTTGAGTCAGCTTCAAGGCCATTCCGTTTCCAAGTTTAGTATCCAGTACATTGGCGCCATACAGATTTACGTACAATCCTTTACTGTTAAGGCTATAGGCATAATCGCTCACCTCCGATATTGTGCGTATGGTATTGGGCGGGCAGCAATTGCTTAACCGGATATAAGGCACCCTGCCACCACTCCACCGCATACTGTAAGGATAATCATCCGAGGCTGCCAACGGATTTGTATAGAAGAAATTATTGCCATTTAAACTGATGCCGGAGAGGATGCCGTTGTACAATTCCAGTTCTATGATATCAGCATATTTGGCATCGCCGGTTATCTGCAGCATACGCCAGTTCCAAAGCAGGTTACCGATGTTGGCACAGGTTTCGTTGTGGGCTGTTTTATTGGGCAGCTGGTAATCCTTGCCATAAGCCTGCTGTATTTTCTGAATGGAATCCGGTTTGTACGATAAGCCTTCAAGCGAAAGGCCATCGTATAAAGCACCACAGCCACCGGTAATGTACATCTTGCGGTTCACCACATCATCCCACATTAAATCAAGGGTTGACAGCAGCGATGTATCACCAGTTTCTGCAAATACATCAGCCACACCAGCAAATAAATAATTGGCCCTCACGGCATGACCGTTCACTGTTTTCATTTGCCTGAAAGGCACCCTGTCGGAATTGTCATCGCTGCCTTCGGAAAGGCCACGTATGTCGATAAGTTTCTTTACAAGCTCCAGGTATTTTTTTTCACCTGTTGTTCGATACATTTCTGTAATGCCCATATAATGCGACGGGCAAATGGCATTCCTTGCCTGCTCCGGCGAAGCATTGTTATAGAAGTCAATCAGGAAATTCGTAGCCTTCTTTGCTATGTCCAGCAGCGTGGTTTTTCCAGTAGCACGGTAATGTACACAAGCCGCTGTCATCAGGTGGCCAAAGTTGTAGGCTTCAAAACTGAGCTTATCATCAAACATCTTTTTCTCACCGCTTTTCTTTTGCTGTATGATGGCCTTGGTGTAGATATAACCATCGGCAGTTTGTGCCTTTCCAATCACTGCAATTGCATGGTCCATCATAGCATCTATCCTGGGGTCTTTTGTAGTTGCATAAAGACCGGCAACGGCTTCCAGCGTTTTATAAAAATCGCCGTCATGAAAAGAAGGGCCCTTAAAATTACCCGTATCGAGCCCTGCGGCTATTTCAAAATTATTAAAGGAGTGGCTTATTTTTTTATCGGTATACGTAGCCCACAAATGTGGCACCATAGAATCCTGGCACACTTTCATCCGCTCTGCCCAAAAACCATTTGTCCATTGCACATGGCCTATATCAATGCTTTGCAATTTTGCAAAAGAACTGTTGACCGTGTTGGTGATGCCATTGGATTGCGCCATCACTTTTATGGATAAAAAAGACACAACAACCATAGCCATACATCCCCTTAAAAATCTATTTGTCTGTTTCATGTTTTTCATTTTTTTCATCAGCATTTATTGTCGGCAGTTCCACTGGCCGCTTCCTCCAGAAATTAGCCAATATAGATCCTGAGATATTCATCCACGGGCTAAACACAGCCGCCGGAAGCCCCACTGTGCCCAGCTTTCCCATACTGCCTGCAATGCCCGATGCCATGCCGCCGTTTTGCAAACCCACTTCGAAAGCGATGGTACGTGACGAGTTTTTATCGAGCCTGAAAAGGCGGCTGAGCCAGTAACCAAAAAAATACCCTGCCGCATTGTGCAGTACCGAACAGAGGAATAACAGCCAGCCCACTTTCACCAGGTTATCGTGGCCCGCAGCCGTTGTAACTGTTGTAAAATAGATAATGCCAAACATCGAAAAATAAGGCATTAGCTTGTCAAGGTTAGGAAAACGCTTGGTAAGCAAGTGATACAGAACACCGACTACAAATGCTGCCAGCAAAAAGCCAAACACTTCGATACTTTGTAGCAATTGTGGCGAAGCAATATTTGCTTTAACCACATCCCACAAACCCAAGGGAAGGGCAATCAACCAAACAAGGCAAGCGGCAAATATTATCCACACATTCCTGAAACCCTTTGCTGTAGCAGTTTTCAGGTAGTCGTGCAGCAAGGCAGCTCCAATAGGCACAATTACAATCTTGATAATTTCCATCATCATATCCATCACTTTTACCTGTATCAAGGCGCCGGCAAAAAGCTTCATAAGCAGTGGAGTCAAAAACGGTGCGGCCATCGTAGTAATAGCCGTAACCACCACCGACAATACCAGGTTGGCCCTTGCCAGGTACACCATCACATTGCTTGCCAGCCCACTGCTGCAAGAGCCAATCAATATAATGCCAGCAGCTATCTCTGGTTCAAAATGAAATATCCGCGTTAGCGTAAAACCCATAATCGGCATGATGGAAAAATGGCAAAGCAAGCCCACCAGTACCCCTTTGCCCGTAGTAGCAATGCCCGTAAAATCTTTCAGGCTCATTTGTATGCCCATGCCAAACATCACCAACTGAATGATGACCAGCATCAACATTTTATTGCGCAATTCAAAACTGCCCCATCTTGTAAATGCCATCGGGAATAACATGCCAGCCACAACCGCTACAACAATCCATGCAGTGTATTGATAGCCTTTAAGTGCAGGAAATTTACCGATACCCAATGCACCAAACACAGCCAATGCCACTGCCGCCGGCCGCCAAATAACTACCTGCTGCATGACTAAGCCAATGGCTAAAACAACAGCAGCAATACAGGCGGCAACAAAACTTAAAGATGCAATTTTTTTCATGTATGGCAAGGGAGCGTTCAGTTATAAAATAGCAGCCAGGTGCTTAATAGCAATGGTGGGGCTTGCCAAAATAGGAACCTTTCTTTGTTCAGGGGCGAGTGTATCCACCACCCTTGCCATCGATGCCTGGGCCAGCAAAATCACGTCTACCTGTGTGCTCAATTCTATTAAAGCTGCGGCTACCATGGCGTCGTGTGTGGCAGTATCGCCGCTCATTAAGGCCTCGAAGGCACCTTCGCATAATTTCGATGTAAGTTCAATTTCCTTGCCTGCTATTGCCGCCCTTCTTTTTACCAAATCGCTTGTGGGGCCAAGAGTTGTGGGCAGCGTTGCTACCACGCCAATCCGGGTTCCGGTTTGCACGGCGAGGTCGGCCATTGGTTGGTCTACCCTCAGTACAGGTACATTGGCTAACGCAGCACCAGCCTCAACTGCAGCGCCTATTGAGGAACAGGTAACCAAAATAAAATCTGCTCCGGCTAATTCTGCGGAGGCGGTATAATTTACCACTCGCCTTGCAGTTGTGGGTGTTAATTCGCCACAACTGATTACGTTTTTGATCAGGCTGTCGTCTACGATGTTGAATACTTTTACGTTGGGCAAATACTCGCTGCACAATGCCTGGAAAACCGGCACCAGTGTAGCCGATGTATGTATGAGCCCCAATGTTTTTTGTTGCATGTTGTATGTTTTTATTTTTTATTTTATGTTGACCAGCTAATACCTCCGATTGGGCGATATTGGCGACGCTCCGTTCAACGATGAATGTCTATTTGGCAAACCGCATAATCCAAAATATTCAACCCCATTCGGGGTTGCCGTGTTCCGTTTTTTTATCCCCCGGGTTTCACCCGGGGCTATTTTTATTCAACTCCTTCGGAGTTGAGAATACACTTTTGCATCCACCAAAGCCCGAAGGGCTTAAACAACAATAGCCGTGGGTAAAACCCACGGAAAAGGAAGAATCAATGCATCAACCCCGAATGGGGTTGAACAGACTCGACGCAATTTTCCTTGTCATTTAAAAGAACTTAAAATCGTTTTTTGCTGTTGCATTTTTATCTACTATAGGGAGACGCCATAAATGGCCGTCTCTACACATCAAACCGAAACATCCATCTTCCCTTCCATCAAAATCCCGAAATAATTGGCTGCCCCTACCTGCCCACCCTTAAAATTTACCTCCACGCCTTCGAGTGATGAACCGGGTGCTGTTGCTTTACATAATGGTGCTCCTGCCACCAGTGCGGTAATCATTTCCACCGCTTCGATACCCATGGCCCTTGCTGCATAACTCGATGTGTCGCCACCAGCTACCACCACTCTTTTTATACTTACTTTCTCTAAAGCCTTTCTTGTAATTTCCCCTAATGCACCACCCAGTTTTTCAGAAGATAAATTACCCACTGTTGCATCAGCCCCGCCATTTGTGTGGACGATGATACTTTTGTTTTGCTGCAAAAAATCAACAACCTTTTGTGTTGTAGATGTTAAGATTGCTGAGGCATCATCCACCATACAAACAGCCGAAGCATCCAGCACCACCTCTTCAAATCCGTGAGCTTTTGCCCATGCAATCTGCGCCACCGTTACCGGTGAGCAACTACCCGAAATAACCAGCAATGGCGTGGCTTTTCCGGGATTGGGCCAGTGGTCAACAGGCTTCAAAACCTGCTTGCTTATCCAGTATTTACCCAAAGCCATTTCGATGCCTGATGAACCTACGGAGAATAAAGTGATGCCCTTAGATACCTGCCCATCTATCATTGTTCCTATCGTCAGCAACTGGCGTTCTTCCAGTGCATCTATTAAAATAACCTCCGATTTTTCGGATACAAGTTTATCAACTAATGCTCCCAGTTCTTGCTGTGGTTTTTCAATTTGCAGGATATCAACCAGGCCGGTTTTCTTTTGTGTTTGCTTGCCCAAATGCAAACGCAAATCACTTTCATCAGCAGGCGTAACCGGGTGCTTACTCATCGACGGATGCCTGTCTATCCTATAAATTTCACCACTGCTTCCGATACCCATTCTTGCAAATAAATTGCCAAACAAACAATAGCGGCCCAGTGCAGGTGCTGCCACCAGCAAAGGAACAAACCGGTTTGTAAAAATGGATGCACCCACATCAATGGCCTTACCAATACTGCCCACGGTAGGTGAAGAATCGAAAGTGGAGCAAACTTTATAATGCACATGGCGGGCACCCAAACGGTTCAATGCTGTAAATGACGGTATCAAAACTGCCTCCATTTTTTCAGGCGACAAACTGCGGGTATTGCCAGCCACACCGATGGCATCGAGGTGCGGATATTTAGCCAGTTGTGCTTCGGTAGGTGGCTCTATAAACAATGCTGTTTTAGCACCAGCACGGCTCATGAATTCAAGGGCATCGGTAGAGCCAGTGAAGTCATCGCCATAGAAGGCCAACAGTAAATTGTTTTTAGTTGCCATTTATTGATAATGTTTAATCGCTCCGGTTAACCAGTTGCTAATCTTTTATTACTGGCGTAAATGATGCCCAATGATA
>Ga0209023_10008609_pt1 | contig 10194 bp, 8 predicted proteins | sample LakOneMetagenome_FD_187468 | JGI IMG/M metagenome (GOLD analysis project Ga0209023, IMG submission 187468) | Freshwater and sediment microbial communities from Lake Erie, Canada (SPAdes) (version 2) | ecosystem: Environmental > Aquatic > Freshwater > Lentic | place: Lake Erie, Canada | collected...
CCGATCTAGGCACCCAATCATTCTTTCGCATAGAACTACCGCATGCAGCCTAGTGAATTTCACCATCCCGCTGCCGCCGGGCGCACGTTGCCGAGCCCCGGGGCAGCCCTTCTTCCGCTGGCAGCGGCGTGGCTCCTGGCCGGCTGCGGCGCGACGGCTCCGCAGCAGGTCCCTGCGCCACCCCCACCTCCTGTGGCTGTCGTGGTGGCAGTGCCGGTCAAGGTGAAGGCGGAACGCAGCCCGCCCGCGGAGCTGCCCCCGGCGCCCGCGCCCCACCCGGTGCAGCAGGTGCTGGCCCAGACGGATCTGATGCTGCGCATGCCGCCGGCAGATTTGCCGAAGGAAATCGCGCGCCTGAGCGATGCCGAAGACGCCGCGGCCGAGAACCCCTTGCTGCTGGCCACGGCGCTGGCGCAGACCCGCCAGGCTGTGGACACGGCGCGCGCGCTGGGGCTGGTGCAGCGCGTGCTGGCCAACCAGAGTGCAGCGTCGCAGGCCCTGCACCCGCTGGCGCGCCTGATGGAGGCCCGCCTGCTGACCCAGCGCCGGCTGGAAGACCAGCTGGAGCGGCAGACGCAGCAGCTGCGCGACGCCCAGCGCCGCAACGACCAGCTCAATGAACGGCTCGAGGCCGTGCGCGCCATCGAGCGCAGCCTGACCACCCGCCCGCCCGTGCCGGCGGCGTCCGCGTCCTCACCCGGCAGCAGCCCGCAACGGTCAGCCCCCTGATCCCGATCCTGACACCACCATGGCATCCACCTCCCCCCCTGCATCCCGCGCTGGCGCATCGGCCCGCATTCTTGTGGTGGACGACGATGCCGACATGCTGCGGCTGCTGTCGCTGCGCCTGAATGCCGCAGGCTACGAGGTGATCGCGGTGGGCTCTGCCGAAGCCGCGCTGGCGCAGCTCGACATCGCGCGGCCGCAACTGGTGCTCAGCGACGTGCGGCTACCCGGGCGCGACGGGCTGGCGCTGTTCGACGAAGTGCGGGCCCGGCACCCCTCGCTGCCGGTGATCCTGCTGACCGCGCACGGCACCATTCCTGACGCTGTCGAAGCCACCTCGCGCGGTGTCTTCACCTATCTCACCAAGCCCTACGACGGCAAAGACCTGCTCGAGAAGATCGGCCAGGCCCTGGCGCTGAGCGCCCCCGCCGTCACCCACGCCCACGCCAACGAGGCCTGGCGCGCCGAGATCGTGAGCCGGTCCAACCGCATGACCGACCTGCTGGCCGAGGCCTACATGGTGGCCCAGTCGGATGCCAGCGTGCTGCTGCTGGGCGACAGCGGCGCAGGCAAGGAACTGCTGGCGCAGGCCATCCACCGCGCCAGCCCGCGCGCCGCAAAGCCGTTTGTGGCGGTGAACTGCGGCGCCATCCCCGAGGCCCTGCTCGAGTCCGAGCTCTTCGGCCACGTCAAGGGCGCCTTCACAGACGCCACCAGCAACCACAAAGGCCTGTTCCAGGCGGCCGATGGCGGCACGCTGCTGCTGGACGAAATTGGCGACATGCCGCCGGCGCTGCAGGTCAAGCTGCTGCGCGTGCTGCAGGAGCGCGCCGTGCGGCCCGTGGGCTCGAGCCAGTCCACGTCCATCGACGTGCGCATCATCTCTGCCACCCACCGCGACCTGGAAGCGGCCATGGCCACGGCCCAGTTCCGCGAGGACCTGTACTACCGCCTGAACGTGGTGACGCTGATGCTGCCCACGCTGGCCGACCGGCGCGAGGACATTGCGCTGCTGGCCAATCACTTTTTGGACCGCCTGGCACGCAAGTACGACAAGCGTTTGTCGGGATTTGCGCCCGAGGCCCTGAAAGCCCTGACCATGGCCGCCTGGCCGGGCAATGTGCGCCAGCTGTTCAACGTGGTGGAGCAGGTGTGCGCCCTGTCCACCACGCCGCTCGTGCCGCTGACCCTGGTGCAGCGTGCGCTGCGCATCCCGTCGGCCCAGGTGCTGAGCTTTACCGAGGCACGCCAGCGGTTCGAACGCGAATATCTGGTGGGGTTGCTCAAGATGACGGATGGCAATGTCGCAGACGCATCCCGCCTGGCCCAGCGCAACCGCACAGAGTTCTACCGGCTGCTGCAAAAGCATGCCCTCACCCCCGGTAATTTCAAGAACGAAACGGCCGGCGGGGATGATGTCGCTGAAGAGCGACACGACTAAGCCGTTGATTTTCAACAGTTTTCTCATCGAAGACTCCGCACTTGTCGCCACACGGCGACAAATACACGGCTTTTCGGGCAGCATAAACTGCTTGCACAATCGCTTACATGTACATCGAGGCCTAAGTCGTTGATATAGAACAGTTTTTCAGAGCTGGCACAGGGTTTGCCCTAGATGCTGCATGCAAGCTGTTTTTTCATCATCTCTGCCTCTCCTGCGGCGTGCCAAGTGGACCGTCGGTCTGCTGGCGCTGGCCCTGGTGGCTGCGAAGGCCCAGGCACAGGGCTTCGACTTCGACAGCGTGACCCAGCTGGCGCGTGAGCGCGCCGAGAAGCCCTATCGGGCAGCTAGCGACAAGTTGCCTGCGGACCTGGCCAAGCTCAATTACGACCAGGTGCGCGACATCCGCTGGCGCCCCGACCGTGCCCTGTGGCGTGCCGAAAAGCTGCCCTACGAGGCCATGTTCTTCCACCTGGGCCTGTACCAGAAGGAGCCGGTGCTGATCAACGAGGTCACGCCGCAGGGCGCGCGCCACATCAGCTACAACCGCGCCGACTTCGACTACGGCAAGAACCAGGTCAAGCCCGAGGCCTGGGGCGACCTCGGTTTTGCGGGCTTTCGGCTGCACAACCACCTGAACTCCAGCGCCTACAAGGACGAGCTGGTGGTCTTCCAGGGCGCCAGCTACTTCCGTGCACTGGGCAAGGGCCAGCAGTACGGTTTGTCGGCACGCGGCCTCGCCATCGACACCGTGGGCGCAGCGCCCGGCCAGAGCGAAGAGTTTCCGCGCTTCACCGAGTTCTGGCTGGTGCGGCCCGATCCCCTGTCGACCCAGGTCACGGTGTATGCGCTGCTGGATTCGCCACGTGCCACCGGTGCCTACCGCTTCGACATCCAGCCCGGCACGCAGACCACCACCACCGTGCGCAGCCGCATCTTCGTTCGGCCCGGCGCTGGTAAGCCCATCGGCACGCTGGGCGTTGCCCCGCTGACCAGCATGTTCTTCTTTGGCGAGAACCAGCCCCGCAAGGACGACTTCCGCCCCGAGGTGCATGACTCCGACGGCCTGATGATCGCCACCGGCGAGGGCGAGTGGCTGTGGCGCCCGCTGCAGAACCCCAAGCAGACCCTGGTCACGTCGTTCGCCACCAAGAGCCCCAAGGGCTTCGGCCTGATGCAGCGTGACCGCCAGTGGGCCAGCTACGAGGACGTGGAAGCCCGCTATGAACGCCGCCCCAGTGCCTGGGTGCGCCCCCTGAACGACTGGGGTCCTGGCCGCGTGGAACTGGTGCAGCTCAACACCCCTGATGAAACGCACGACAACATCGTTGCGTACTGGGTGCCTGCCCAATTGCCCGCGCCGGGCCAACCGCTGGAATTTGCCTACGAGCTGAGCTGGCAGGGCGAAGAGCAGCAGCGCCCGCCGGGTGGCTGGGTGACGCAATCGCGCCGCGGCATGGGCTACACCAAGGAAACCGCTGCCGCACTGCGCCAGCAGGCCCAGTTCGTCGTCGACTTCGACGGCCCTTCACTGAAGGCGCTGCCACCCGAAGCCGCCGTCAAGGCGGTGGTGAGCACCGATGCCAACGGCAAGGTGCTGGAAAACATCGTCTACCGAAATCCCGCCACCGACCAGTGGCGCATGACCGTTCGCGTACAGCGCCTCAAAGCCGATCGCCCGATCGAACTGCGCGCTTTTCTTCAACACGACAACAACGCTGTGAGTGAAACATGGACGCACATCATTCTTCCCGAGTAAGCCCCAAGGCGCCCCATCGCTCTCCAGCCCACCTGCGCGCTGTTCCCAGCCTGCGCAGCGTCGTGCGTGAAGAGCGCCATCCCAACGCGGTGACGGCACCGCCGCTGCACCGCGGGTCGATGACGCCCGTGCCCTGGCGCGGGTTCTGGAACAGCATGAGCACCGCCGTGCTTCTGCGCCTCACCGGCCGCGCCCGCAATGCCGGCCCTGCAGAGCCGACAGACGAGCACACGCAGGCCTGGCAGGGCGCAGCGCAGCGCCGCCGGTGGACCTTCATGGTGCTGACCGTGCTGGCCACGGCACTTGCCAGCCTGCTGTTTGCAGGCGTGCAGCCCACGTATGACAACCCTTGGCTCGGCTACGGGCAGATCGCCTTGTTCGCGCTGCTGTCGGCCTGGGTGGTCACGGGCTTCTTGACCGGTCTGATGGGTTTCTGGGTGATGGTGCGGGGCGACAAGCATGCGCTGTCGGTGCGCAGCGTCACCGAGCACCAGCTGGCGCCGGATGCGCGCACCGCGATCATCATGCCGATCTGCAATGAAGACGTGTCCACCGTGTTTGCCGGCCTGCGGGCCACGTGTGAATCCGTGGCCGCCACCGGCCACGGCGCCACCTTCGACGTGTTCGTGCTGTCCGACAGCTATGACCCCGCCATTGCCGCCGCCGAGCGTGCGGCGTGGGAAGAGCTGCGCAGCGCGCTGGCCCAGAACGGCCAGCAACCTCAGGTGCAGGTCTACTACCGCCTGCGCACCCGCCGCACCCACCGCAAGGCCGGCAACGTGGCCGATTTTTGCCGCCGCTGGGGCAAGGACTACCGCTACATGGTGGTGCTCGATGCCGACAGCGTGATGAGCGGCGACTGCATCGTCTCCATGGCCAAGCTGATGGAAGCCAACCCTTCTGCCGGCATCATCCAGACCGCCACGCAGGCCATCGGCCACGTCACGCTGCATGCCCGTGCGCAGCAGTTCGCCTCGCGCGTCACCGGCCGCCTGTTCACGCTGGGCATGCAGTACTGGCAGCTGGGCGAGTCACACTACTGGGGCCACAACGCGATCATCCGCGTGGCGCCGTTCATGGAACATTGCGCGCTGGCGCCCATCAAGGGCACGGGCGGCCTGGCGGGCGGCATCATGTCGCACGACTTCGTCGAAGCCGCGCTGATGCGCCGCGCCGGCTACCACGTGTGGCTGGTGTCCGACCTGATCGGCAGCTACGAGCAGCAACCACCTGACCTGCTGGCCGAACTGCAGCGTGATCGCCGCTGGTGCCAGGGCAATCTGCAAAACGCCCGCCTGATGGCCGAGCCCGGCATCCACCCCGTGCACCGCTCGATGTTCGTGACGGGCGCCATGGCCTACCTGTCGGCCCCGCTGTGGCTTGCGTTCCTGACGCTGGGCACGGCGCTGTGGCTGTCGGGCGCCAAGCTGGTGGCCGACTGGCACATCCTGCCTGCCGAGTTGCTGGCCCTGTGGGCCTGGACGCTGTGCCTGCTGTTCCTGCCCCGCATCCTGGGTGTGGCCGCGGTGTTCATGCGCCGCGAGCAAGCGCAGTACGGCGGTGCTTTCAGCCTGCTCAAGAGCGCGGTGCTGGAAAGCGTGCTCGCCATCTTGCAAGCCCCCATCCGGATGCTGGCGCACTCGCTGTTCGTGGTGATCGCGCTGACGGGCCTGAAGCTCGAATGGAAGTCGCCCCCCCGCGAGGCCCATGCCGTGCCGTGGCTCCATGCCATGCGCCAACTGGCCCCCATGAGCGCAATCATCGCCGCGCTGGCGCTGGGTGTGGCGTTCATCGACAGCAGCGCGCTGCTGTGGCTCATGCCCGTGGGCCTGCCCCTGGCGCTGGCGATTCCGCTGGCAGTGTTTACCAGCCAGATTCGCCTCGGCAAGGCGCTGCGCGCGCAGCAACTGCTGCTGATCCCCGAGGAATCGTGGTCGCCCCCGGTGCTGCGCCGTGCTTGGCTGCACGCCAGCCGCCTGGCGCAGCCCGCACTGCGCGCGGCCTGACCGCCATGTGACGCACTTCACGCCCCACCCCCACGAAGCCGGTGCATGCACCGGCTTTTTTACGGCGAGCCCGCGCAGGCGGCATCCAGGGCCCACGCGATCGGGTGCTCAACGATGCAAGCACTTGCAACACTGCCCCTTCAACTGCGGCAGGGGTACGGCACTCCTTTACGATACGCACGCTTTGGACACGGCCGGACGCATGCCGCCACCGGGCAGCGGTCACCTCTCCATCCGTCTTAGCTTCTTGATCACCATGCCCATGTCTTCCCCTGCCCCTGACACCCTGAAGCGCTTTTTTCGAGTCGGCATCCTGACACTGGCCATCGCAGCCGCAGGTTGCATCGCGCCACCAGCGCCGATGGCCGAAGCTCCCGCCGCGCCTCCAGCCGCGGCCGCGCCAGCGGTGCCCGCAGAACCTCCAGGCCGCATCATCTTTGCCGGCTTTGCGATGCACTCGCAGTCCAAGGCCTTCCGCAACGACGTGTTGCTGGCTGAAAAGTTGGTCCGCGAGCTCGACTCCAACGCCTTGATGCTCAAGCTGGCCAACCCGGCGCGCGGCGAAAGCGCAGAGTGGCCACAGGCGACGGTGGAGAACTTTGCCCTGGTGATGTCCAAAATGGCCGAGGTGGCGCAACCTCGGGACCGGGTGTTGCTGCTGATCTCCACGCATGCCAACCCTGGACTGCTCAATGTGACCGTGGGTGGCAAGAACCAGTCACCCATCACACCCAGATTGCTGAGCGATGCGCTGGTGCCCCTGGCGAAGGTGCCCACGCTGGTGGTGCTCTCCGCCTGCTACAGCGGCGCATTCGTCAAATCGCTGAAGGCGCCGAACCGCGTGGTGCTCACGGCATCCGACACGCGCCTCACCTCGTTCCGGTGCCAGTACGAGGGCACCCACACGCCGTTCGCCGAAGCGCTGTTCGGCCAGGTGGATGCCGAGAATTTGTCCGTGACCGACTGGATGGATGAGGCCAGAAAATCCATCGCCGCGCAGGAAAAGCGCCGCAAGCTGCCCGCATCCAAGCCGCAGGCCTTCGTTGGCGACGAAGCCAAGGCCTGGGCAAGCCAGCCATTGAAAGACTGGCTGCAGGCGCCTTGAGCGCTTGCCACGCCCTATGCGCGCCAGCCTCTGACCAGCTGGCCACTAACCGCTAGCGCAGCAGATACGGGATGCTGCGAGGGACGGAAGAGTCAACTGCGTTGAGCTCGCCCCGCACAAGGTCAGGTGGCTCGCAGGAGCCAGCCTTCCACTGACGCGAGGCCGATGTGCGAAGCGGCTCCAGGTCAGTCAGCTCCGCAAGGTGATCTCAAAAAGGCATCTTCGGCATGCCGCCGCCGCCCAGGCCCTTCATGCCGCCCATGCGCTTCATCATCTTCATGAGGCCGCCGCCCTTCATCTTCTTCATCATGCCCTGCATCTGCTCGAACTCCTTGAGCAGGCGGTTGACCTCTTGCACATGCACGCCTGCCCCACCGGCAATGCGTTTCTTGCGGGTGGCCTTGATGAGGTCGGGCTTGCGGCGCTCCAGCGGCGTCATGCTCTGGATGATGCCTTCCTTGCGCTTGATGTCTTTCTCGGCCTTGTCCATGTCCACCGCGCCGGCCTTGGCCGTGAGCTGGGACGGCAGCTTGTCCATCAGGCTGGACAGGCCGCCCATCTGCTTCATCTGCTGGATCTGGGACAGGAAGTCATTGAGGTCGAACCCGTCGCCGCTCTTGACCTTGGCAGCGAGCTTTTGCGCGGCCTCCATGTCCACGCCGGCCGTGACCTGCTCGACCAGCGCCACGATGTCGCCCATGCCCAGAATGCGGCCCGCATGGCGCTCGGCGTCGAACACCTCCAGCCCGTCGATCTTTTCCGAGACACCGGCGAACTTGATAGGCGCACCTGTGACCTGCCGCACCGACAGCGCTGCACCGCCGCGCGAGTCGCCGTCGAGCTTGGTCAGCACGATGCCGGTGAGGGGCAAAGCCTCCTTGAAGGCCTTGGCCGTGTTGATCGCGTCCTGGCCCTGCATGGCGTCGACGACGAAGAGCGTCTCCACCGGGTTCAGGGCGGCGTGCAGGTCCTTGATTTCCTTCATCAAGGCTTCGTCGATCGCCAGGCGCCCGGCCGTGTCGACCAGCAGCACGTCGAAGTAATGCTTCTTGGCGTAGTCGAGTGCGGCGAGCGCGATGTCCAGGGGCTTTTGGTCCGGCGTGCTGGGGAACCACTCCGCACCCGCCTGCTTGGTGACGGTCTTGAGCTGCTCGATGGCCGCCGGGCGGTACACGTCGCCCGAGACGGTCAGCACCTTCTTCTTGCGCTTTTCGATCAGGTGCTTGGCCAGCTTGGCCGTGGTCGTGGTCTTGCCGGCGCCCTGCAGGCCCGCCATCAGGATGATGGCCGGGGGCTGGGCGGCCAGGTTGATGTCCGCCACGCCCTGGCCCATGGTGGCTGCCAGCTCGCGGTTGACGATGGAGACCAGCGTCTGGCCGGGCTTGAGCGACCCGATGACTTCCTCGCCCAGGGCTTTTTCCTTCACCCGAGCGATGAAGTCGCGCACTACCGGCAAGGCCACGTCGGCCTCCAGCAGCGCCATGCGCACCTCGCGCAGCATGTCCTGGACGTTGGATTCGGTGATGCGGGCCTGGCCACGCATCTCCTTGACGAGGCGCGAGAGTTTGTCGGTAAGGGCGGAGGCCATGGGCAATGTTCCGGTGTTGCCTGCGCGCGATCAACACAACGGTTGTGGCTGGCAGGCCCGCCAAGGTATAGGCGGTGGGGGCAAAAGGCTAAACTGCGATCCATGATTTTAGCGAGTAGCTCCCCCTTCAGCTGGCTGCTGGCCCTGGCCGCCGCGGTGGCATATGGCGTTCCCGCCGTCGCCGCCAAGCGCCTGGGCACCACGGCAGCCCGCAATGCGCTGCTGGTGGCGTGGGTGCTGCATGGCGCCGTCCTGGTGTGGGGCCTGTGGGGCGACGCACCGCGCTTCGGGTTTGCGCCCGCCCTGTCGATGACGGCCTGGCTGGTACTTACCGTCTATGCGGTCGAGCGGCAGCTCTTTCCCCAGATGCAGTCGCGCTGGGTCCTGGCTGCGCTGGGGGCGGTGGCCGTAGTGCTGGCCGTGGTGTTCCCGGGGCAGCCGCTGCACGTCACGGCCTCTGCCTGGCTGCCGCTGCACCTGGCGCTGGGCATAGCCTGCTACGGCCTCTTTGGCGCTGCGGTGGTGCATGCCTGGCTCATGACCCGCGCCGAGCGGCACATCCGGCAGGCCGAAGACCCGCACAGCGGCATCCCGCTGCTGACGCTGGAGCGCCTGACCTTCCGCTTCGTGACGGCGGGCTTCATCCTGCTGACGGCCACGCTGCTGGCCGGCTGGCTGTTTGGCGAAACCCTGTATGGCCGCGCCTGGCGGTGGGACCACAAGGCCGTGTTCTCGCTGCTGTCCTGGCTCACGTTCGCGGCGCTGCTGATAGGGCGTGCGCGCTTTGGCTGGCGGGGCCGCAATGCGGTGCGCGTGCTGTATGCGGGCTCGACCCTGCTGCTGCTGGCCTATGTGGGCTCCCGCTTCGTCATGGAAGTGGTGCTGGGGCGCAGCGCATGAAATACCTGGTCCTGCTGATCGTCCTGGTCGTGGCCATCGGCATCTGGCGCAACCGGCGCGACAAGGAGACCGAGGCTCAATCACGCCGGCCGCCACCGCCCCTGGCTGGGCCGCAAGACATCCTGGCCTGCGCGCATTGCGGCGTGCACATTCCGAAGGCAGAGGCCCTGATGCTGGGCAGCCAGGCCTATTGCTGCCCGGAACACCGCAGCCTGGGCCCGGCCTGAGCCATGCAGGTACCACCCGCCGGGATGTTTACGCCCACTGTGGATGCACCATTTGTCAGGCTGTGGCGCGGTTTCCTGACCGGCCGTGTGGTGGTGGCGCTGGCGTTGTTGATGCTGCAAGGCATCGGGCAGATCGTCAACCAGGCACCGGAGCCGGCAGTGCTGGGTGTGTGTGTGGCTTACCTCGTCGCCACCGCCATGCTGCGCGTGCTGGCAGGGCACGCCCCGCCGTCGCCGCGCGCCGGGGCCCGGTGGCTGCCCTCGATCGGTGTCGACCTGCTGGCCATCGCCCTCGTGCAGTTGCTGCACGCGGGCATCATGAATTTCACGCCCCTGTTCGGCCTGCCCATTCTCATGGCGGCCGTGCTGGGCACCTTGACGCTGGCCTTGGGCACCACGGCGGCCGCCACGCTGCTGCTGCTGGCCTGGGCCTGGTGGCAAG
>Ga0209023_10008611_pt1 | contig 10192 bp, 13 predicted proteins | sample LakOneMetagenome_FD_187468 | JGI IMG/M metagenome (GOLD analysis project Ga0209023, IMG submission 187468) | Freshwater and sediment microbial communities from Lake Erie, Canada (SPAdes) (version 2) | ecosystem: Environmental > Aquatic > Freshwater > Lentic | place: Lake Erie, Canada...
GCCCCAGTTCGCGCCGGCCTCAGGCGTCATCGTCGCCACCCCCGACGCCAAGGCGCTGGTCGCTTATCTGCTCGCACTGAAACACGATTATCCGGCGCCTGCCCACGACGCATCCGGTAGTCGGGAGGATGACGATGACCAATGAGGACCAGCCGCGCGAGGCGCCGGCGATCGAAGGGGAAGCGTCCACGCTGGACATCCACGAGGCTATCATGCGCGAGTCAGCCGACCCGGACGAGGGTGTCGATCCCGGTCCGCGCTGGTTCTATGCCTTGCTCGTGCTTGCCTTGGTCACCGGCGGCGTGTATTTCAGCCGGCACTACGGCAGCCTGGGTCCCGCGCCGCATCTCGGCTTTACCGAAGCGTTCGATACGATGCGCAAGGATCCCCGCTCAGCACAGCAGACAATATCTGGCGCGGCGATCTACGCTGAACGATGCGCGAACTGCCACCAGGCGTCCGGCTCCGGGATTCCCGGAGCCTTCCCTCCCCTGGCCAATTCTTCCTATGTGCTGGGCGACCCCACCGTCCCTACCTGGATGGTATTGCACGGCCTGAGCGGTCCCCTGACGGTGGAGGGCCAGGATTACGACGGCATCATGCCCGGCTGGGCGGACAAACTGAGCGATGGAGAAATTGCTGCGGTGATCAACTTCATCCGCAACGAGCTCGGCAAGAACAAGGCGCCCCCGGTGAACGCGGCATTCGTCGCTGGGGTGCGCCGGCAGACGCTCGCCTCCGCGCCCCTCTCAGGCGCACAGCCGCACCCGAGTACAGGAGCGCCGCAATGAAACCAGCATCGCCCGGCCGTGCTGCCGAAGAACAGGCATCGTTCACCGTATCGGCATTCTTCTGCGACGAGCGGCAAGCGCACGATGCCATGTGGGCCTGCCTCCGCCTCGGAGTTCCGCGCGACCTGATGGACGTGGCGGTCTCGGAAGACGCAGCAAAACAATTTTTCTCCGGCCAGGCCCAGCCCTACCGCGACGGATGGTTTTCCTGGGCCGGGCGCGGCGCGCTGGCCGGCCTGTTGCTGTCCGCCGCGTTCACGCTGGGACTCATCCTGTTCCCCGGCCTGAACACCTCGGGGTGGATGGCCATCGTGCAGTTCCTGGGGCCGGATATAGGCGTCATCGTCGGCGCCGCGCTCGGCGGGCTGTATGGGCACCTGCGCAAGACAGACGTGAAGCCCCAGATGAGGCGAGCGCTCGAACGCGCGGACGCGATGCTGATGCTGGTCCATCTGCAACCGCAAAGGGAAGCGGAACTGATCGGCCGCACCCTCGAGGCGCACCATGGCGAAAGCGTCCGCATCGACCAGGACTCGGCTAAGTCGGTGGGAGCTGAGTAAGCAGCGATGTCGCAAACACCACCAGTGCGGCAAAGAATACCTCGGAACTGAGTCCATTGTCGTAGCGCCGTTCCCACGACAGGTCGCCACTGTCCCGCAGCTGCCGCCGCAGCCCGGCCGCCGCCACGACAACGCCGAGCACGGCGCAAAGCTTCAAGCCGAGCATCAGGAGGTAGGCGCCGCCGAGATAGCCGCCCTGGTTCTCGTATTGCACATACAAGCGCACCAGCCCGGTCAACAGGATGGCGCCGAACATGGGCAGGGCGATACGGGAAAAGCGCAACAGGGCGTCCCGCTCCGGCGCCCATGTCTTCCCCAGCCGGCCCGCCACCAGCAGCGCGAGTGCACCAAGCCACATCAGCGCAAACGTAAGGTGCAGCAGGTCGATCCACAGCGCGGGCCCCGACCAGCCATATTCGCCAGCGTGGCCTGCGAGTGCCAGCGCAAGGCCCATCCCGAGAACCGCCGCCCATGCGACCGGGCGGTAATTCCCGAAGACCGTCCCCAGCACGAGGCATGCGGCGTAACCCAGCCACGCGTTGCCGAAGGTGGTGCCGAGGAGCACTGTGTGGAGCTCGGCCAGCGTCGCGATTCCCAGGTCCTGCCCCTGTGGTCGGAACGGCGCCGCCAGCTCGACCGCGGTTGCGTTGAGCGCGATCAGCATCCCCACGAGCCCGCAAGCGGCTGCCGACACGCGCAAGCCCACCAATGATTTCAGGTCGACATCCCGGACCAGGTCCGGCCACACCCGGATGCCAAAACACAGGGCGAGGCCGAAGTATGCCAGCGCCCGGCCCAGCCCCCCGTCCAGCACGTGGGGATGGGCGCCGAGCGCCTCAGCGAACTGTAAAGTCCAGTTTCCCATCTTGGGAGTGCCCATCGCGAGACAATACCCGCCATCGTACCCGGTAAGGCCCAGGCTTAAGCGCAGGTAGCGCGGCACGCAGGCGCGGCCCCTCCTGACGGGTCGCCAGGGCTTGCCACTGCCCCCCGCGGCGCAGTTCGATCCGGTTGAAACGGGGCTCGGGCGGCGCGGAGAACACGAGTACGATCGCCGCTGGCGGTGGATGGACAAGCGCCCCCGGCTGTGGAACGCTGCCGAGCAGGCGGGTGTGCCCCAACGCGGGCAGCAGCACCGTACAGGAAAGCAGGAAGAGAAACCACTGTTTTGTCAGCCTTGCCGTCGAGCGACGCCCCATGGCGTGCCGTGCTGGAAAAACAGCCGGCACTGCAGGGTTTGCTGAGGATTCTTCCATTCCCAGTGGCTTTCCAATGATTCCGATCGACCGGCTCAGCATACCCTGCTCAGCTGACGAATGGCGCACCCGAAGAAGCCTGGCAGAAGTCCGCCAGGCTCATGCGCACTATGCGCTCTTCAGCACAAAACGGATTAGCAAGGCGAGCACCGCGAGTACACCGACGCTCGTGGCCCATATCCCCACCATCCATAGCAAACGGACGGCGAGTGGCGCCGGCCTTCCTTCCTGATCCTTTCGCCCGCTTCTCGGCCATTTCATCAGTGGTATCCCTGGCTGTCGACTTTTCCGCGGAAAACCCAATATGCCCACGCCATGTAGGCAAGGATCATCGGCATGATGATGACTGTGCCGACCAGCATGAATGCCTGGCTGCTCGGGTCGGTCGCTGCATCCCAGATCGTCAGGGCGCCGGGTACGATATAAGGAAATATGCTGATTCCAAGGCCAAGGAAGCAAAGAAAGAAGACAAACAGGGCCAGCAGGAAAGGCGCCAGTTCCCGGCCAGACTTCATACTGCGATAGAAGGCATAGCTGGCAAGCGCGACCAGCAAGGGCACCTGTGCGACCAGCAGAACGTTCGGATAGGCGAACCAGCGTTCGAAATACGCACCTTGCAGGAATGGTGTTGCGGCACTTACGAGCACGACGGCTGCCAGGGTGCCGGCACCTGTTTTCCAGGAAAGACGGGTGGCGCGCTGCTTCAGGCTTCCTTCCGTCTTGAAGATCAGCCACGTCGAACCGAGCAAGGCATAGGCCACGACAACGCTTATCCCCGTCAGTATCGAAAAGGGCGTAAGCCAGTCCCACCAGCCGCCGCCGTATGCGCGTCCGCTGAGTTTCATCCCCTGCAGCAGCGCGCCCAAGACGATTCCCTGCGAAAATGCCGCAACAAAAGAACCTCCTGTAAATGCAAGATCCCATGTAGGACGGTGGGCGGGATCTCGCCATCTCGCTTCAAATGCCACGCCCCGGAACACCAGCGCAAGTAGCATGGCAATGATAGGGGCATACAAGCCCGAAAGAATCACCCCGTAGGCCAAAGGGAAGGCGGCAAGCAGCCCGCCCCCGCCCAGCACGAGCCAGGTTTCATTTCCGTCCCACACAGGCGCAATACTGTTCATTGCCGTGTCGCGATCGACGCCAACTCGAAAGCACGGAAAAAGAATGCCGATGCCCAGGTCGAACCCGTCCATCACCACGTACACGAAGACCGAAAAAGCAATGATGAATGCCCACACGATTGTCATATCAAGATTCATGGAACACTCAGCTCGGGATGTGGGTGGAAGTATGCGCAATGGCTGGCGCCGGCGTGATGCCGGCCGTTCGAACCGGCAAGTCCGGCAGCTCAGGCTCATGGGAGACAGGCGGCTTGGACAAGAGCTTGAATATGTAGAGCACGCCAGCCCCAAACACCAGAAAATAAATGACCACAAAGGCGGCCAGCGAGGCCGCTACGGCGGGAGCCGCAAGCGGCGACGCCGACTCGGCAGTGCGCATTAGGCCATATACCGTCCAGGGCTGGCGCCCAACCTCGGTTGTCACCCAGCCTGCCAGTACCGCAATCAGACCGGACGGCCCCATCGCTACGGCAAATTTTAGTAGCGGACGTGATACGTACAATCTGCCCCGATAGCGGGCATATAAACTCAATAGCCCGAGACCGGCCATAAAAAAGCCAAGCCCCACCATGATGCGGAATGACCAGAACACAATGCCGACAGGTGGGCGGTTCTCGAGGGGAACCGTATCGAGGCCCGCCAACGGCGCATTCAGATCGTGTTTCAGGATCAAGGACGAGGCCTTGGGAATTTGGATGGCGTAATCGACCCGGTTCAACGCTGAATTTGGAATGCCAAAAAGGATCAAAGGCGCGCCGTCCTTGTGACTCTGGAAATGACCTTCCATCGCCATCACCTTGACAGGCTGATGCTCGAGCGTATTCAAGCCATGCATGTCGCCGATGAAAATTTGCAGCGGCGCAACAATCGCCGCCATCCACATCGCCATCGAAAACATGATCCGGGCCCGTGGGTTGCCGCTGTTTTTCAATAGATGAAATGCGCCGATACTGCCGACAATGAACGCCGTGGTCAGGTAAGCGGCGGATACCGTATGGACGAGCCGGTATGGAAAACTGGGATTGAAAATAATATCCAACCAGCTCCCGTCGGGAATGAACTGGCCGGCGGCGTTGATTGCGAACCCGGCCGGGGTCTGCATCCAGCTGTTGACCGACAGGATCCAGAAAGCTGAGAAGAAGGTACCCAAGGCAACCATGAGGGTGGCAAGGAAGTGCAGCTTCTTGCCGACACGATGCATACCGAACAACATCACCCCAAGGAAACCCGCTTCGAGAAAGAAAGCAGTCAACACTTCATAGGCCATCAATGGGCCGATCACCGGGCCCGCTCGATCGGAGAAAACAGCCCAGTTGGTGCCGAACTGGTAAGACATCACGATGCCGGACACGACTCCCATGGCAAAGACGAGTGCGAAGATCTTGACCCAGTACTTAAACAGGTCCATGTACTCCGATCTGCCCGTTTTTAGCCATAGTCCTTCGAGCACGGCCAGGTAGCTCGCAAGTCCAATCGTTATTGCCGGAAAAAGGAAATGGAAACTGACTGTGAACGCAAATTGCACACGTGCCAGCAACAAAGCTGTCGGAAGCTCAAACATGGGTATCTTTCATGAATATGGCGCGCCTATTCTCGCCGCCTGATAAGCTTCTATGGCGGAAGGCGATACTCCGTTGTGCTTTGACACACAGCAATGATATCGGCTCGAGTGACATCGAAAAGCTAAGCACGACTGCATTTGCAGCGGCGACAAAAAGCAAGTGCCGAGCTCATTGCTCAGCTGTCAATCAAGATTACGCAATTAACACTCCTTCCGCAAGCGGACAAATTGTCCTAGGGTGGAGCTGTATAAGCAATGGGGGGCAAATCGCTACCGAACGTGAAATATTCTCAGGTTGCAAGTCAAGCGGCGGTCTTTGCCAGTGGTGATACCGAGCGGCGGCGTTCAGTGCGAAACCAAATAGCGAAAAATGCGATTGCAAGCAGGATTTCGGCCAGATCGCCCCCGTAGTACATCAATTTGGCAGACTCTTCAATTTCGACCAGGTCGCGCCCGGTTCCGCGCGGGAAGCTATACGCATACATTAATTTGGACAGGGTTGCGTGAACAGCTGTGCCGATGAAAAGCACTCCCAAACGCAGGACAAGGCTGGGTCGGTTTGGCGCCGGGTCGGGTCCGGCAATAGACCAGGTATAGAGGTAACCAGACAATACGAAATGGAGGTGAACCAGAAAATGGATTGTTGGGCTGGTCGTGCTTATCACATAAAGAGGGCTCAGGTAAAGTAGACACATGCCTCCCATGTCCAAAATGAGCGCGGTGATGGGATGAATGAGAAACCGTACTGGCCTTGTATCGAGCAGGGCGACCAATCGCCTCGCTACTTCCGTTTGTATTGAGCGTAGCAGCAGGGTCCCGGGGGCGCCGAGCACGAGCGCCAGTGGTGCGAACATGCCCAACAGCAAATGCTGGACCATGTGCCCGCGCAAGTCGGAATGGGCATAAGCCATGACAGCGGGCGACAGCGCAATTCCAAGGAGGATAATGCCAATTGAAAAGCTGGCTGTGCGCCACAGAGTCCATCTAGACGATGAGCTTCGATTTTTTGTAGCAGCCGTAAAATAAAGTAATAAAAGAGCTCCCAACAAGAAACTCACCACATAAGATTCTGGGCCGCTTACCTGATCGTGCACATGCAATGGAGCGTGCTCAACCACACGGTATGTGTGCATCTTTTTTTATAGAGCAATGGAAGAAGTGCGAACCCGCGCTGCCAACACCAGGCCGACCAGCAACAGTACCGCCCCGACGGCATTCCACATTACGTCATAGGTCAGCAAATTGTCGACGCCATATCGAATTTGATGAAGACGGAGAACTTTGTGATCAATCAAGCCATCGAAAAGCTGAAATGCGCCCAAGCCCAAGAACAACCCTGCCCACCCTGCACGCGAAGAAAAAACATGCTGGGACCGCAAGTTCGATAACATGAAAGAACCCAAGATCAAGAAAATCAATTCAGCGGAATGAAGCAAACCGTCGGAGACCAAGCCAATTACAGGTGTTGCCCGATCATAAAAATGATGCCAGCTGAGGATCTGGTGAAATATGATCTCATCCACCGCCCCCATCAAGCCTATACCGATCAAGGTTGTGGCGACCATGGATTTCTTAATATTTTGATAGCGTGCAAGCGGTTCATTTGCCATAGCAAGATCTCGTTTGGAGCGAAACAGATACAGAAATAACCGTGGGAACTCCGTTATTATCGAGGGCGATGCACCATTACCAAGCCCGGACGGCATAATACAGGGCTTCGCTTATTGGAGCTTCTAGCTCAAGCGTGACGGTGTCCCATGTCAGTCGGCAAGCGGTGCGGCGGTACTATTCCGCCCGCTCGCGCCACCGCTGCGCACAGGCTTCATGGCGCCAGGCGACAGATTGCAAGAGTCAACTCCAAGTATTGCGTAAGTGGGGCAAAAGCGGATCAAGCCCGACAGGACCGGCACGGCTCCAAGCCACCCCCACCGGCCGACGAGGCCCGTAGCGGCAAGTCCCACGGCGGTAGCGCCGACGACAACACGCAGACGTGCGTCGAATCTTCCGACATTGGCTTTCATGTTTTACCTTTCTTTACGACAATAAAATGGTAGTGTAAACTTCAGTTCGGGCCTCCGGCAGCACACCATCTCACCCTTGGGGGCTCTCCGTCATTTCCCGACAATATTCTCCTAAGTGCTCGGGCAAATCGTCCGGACATACCCCGCAGTGCCGGTTCCCAGGGACGGCATGGTCGATAAACTTCGGATACGGTAGGTTTAGCCCTCCCATAATCTCCCTGAAGCGCGCCAGGTCGGTGCCCTGCTTCAGCCGTGGATTGCGCTTGCGCTCCTGCTCGATGGTCGACACCCTGCGGTCCTGGTAGTCGTGCGCCGGGTACACCAGCGTATCGGGCGGCAAGGCGAACAGTTTGTTGGCCACGCTGTCGTATAGGGCATCGGCGCTGCCGTTCTGGAAATCGGTTCGGCCACAGCCGTCGATCAACAGCGCGTCGCCGGTGAACACGCGGTCGCCTAACAGGTAGGCGAAGTGGCCATCGGTATGACCTGGCGTATGCAACGGTTGCAGCAGCACGCTCCCGACCTGGAACGGTACCCCTTCCTCGATGCCGACATCGGTGCAAGGAAGGCGGTCATACGCAGGGGCGGCGATGCTGCTGCCGGCACGCCGCTTCAGTTCGAGTGCAGCGGTGATGTGGTCGGCGTGGATGTGCGTATCGACCGTATACGCAAGCTTCATCCCCAATTTCGCGATCTCGGCGAGGTCGCGCTCCATGCTCACGATGACCGGATCGATCAGTATTGCCTGACCGGTCTCTTCGCAGCCGAGAAGATAAGTGTAGGTGCTCGACAGCGGCTCGAACAACTGGCGAAAAATCATCGTTTCTCCTTTTTGCTAACAGCTACGGCAAGAGCTAGGCGCGAACCGCGCGGACGATCGTGTCCGGATCCTGCGAGCGCACGACCTCATCGAAGTCGCCACGCAGCGACTTCAGTGCAAAGCGCTCCTCGGCGATTTCTCTGGCCGTGCGCACACCCAGGCGGCGCAGTAAGGGAAGCGGCGGACACCAGCCTTGCAGCGCGTGCTGCACCATGAAGGCAGGAACACCGGCTGCCAGTACCAGCCAGCGCTTGTCGCTCTTGAGTGCGAGCGCGAGACCGATGAGCGAGAGGGTAGCAAAATTGGTCTGAAGGGTACGCTCGACATCCCACTCGTGCTCGAGTTCCTTAAGGCGACGGGTGATCAGGGCCTTCCTGTCGTTGCCTTCGTATTCGGCGATCCGTTCCTCCGTTGCGTGCCGAATGTGCTCATTCAGATGCGCGGAGGTGTGGCCAGATACTTGCGTCGCGGTGGCTGCGAACATGATGGGCTCCTTAATGAACTGTGGTTGCCAGCGTGGATTTTTCGCCTAGCAATGCCTTCAATGCCATGCGTTCCTGTTCGATCTCCTCGGCGGTACGCAGTCCTGCGGCACGAAAGACGGGCAATAGTGGGTACCAGCCCTGCAGGTTGTGCAGAATGACCATGCTCGCCGCCATCGCAGACACCGCGAACCATTTACGATTGCTCAGGCTGCCCAGTGCTAGGCCGAGCAGAATCATGCTCGGCGCCTCAACCTCGATCGCCCTCTCGACATTCCATTCACGGTCGAGTTCGCTCAAGCGCTGCTCTATCGCCTGCTTGTCCGCCCCCTTGAGTCGCGCGATATTTTCTCGTAACTGCTGGTCGAACCGCTGCATGGCCACCGCTGACGTATTACGTTCGGCTTTTTCAGTTGTTGCAGGAAACATCGGAGCCTCCATTTCATGGTTGAAGACTGAACAGCTCTGTCGCCAGTCCGGGATAGGTCTGATTGCGAATACTAACAGGGCCGAATGAGGCCTTTACAACCAATCTTAGACCAGTTTATGGGAATGGCATGTACCGTTCCCCGTTGCAAAATCAGTGGTTTTCCTGGTCAAGTCGTGGACGCCGACGCGGGTTTCATTTGCCTATGATCGCTGATGACTAATGTACGCTGCGTATCTTGTAAGCAAACACATAGGCCTTTTGGGATTTTCCTTTTCTCGGGGCACTCCCTGCTGCGGGGCTGGTGTCCAGAGAAGCGTCGTGTTGAGCAGACGCGCGTACCCCAGCGATCTGCATCGACCGGCGTCATGTACGCCTCGCAAGCTGAGCTCGCGATAATTATGCCTGGTGCGATACTCGGACACAGGACGCGGCAGTGGCCGCGCCGTCCTTGTCGCCCCGGATAACAATCAAGTTTTCCATCCCCACTTGGCAAAGATCCGTGCGCCCTCCTTCGATTGCAGGAAGTCGACGAATTGCCTGGCCAGTGGCTTTTTCACGCCTTGCTGCGACAAGGCGACGCCGGTGTCACGGTAGATCGCATAGTCCGGCTCGATCGGCACCGTGTCGGCCAGCTTCGGGTTTGCTACCTGCCAGATATTCCAGATCAGCCAGACGTCGATGTCGGTCTTTTCCGTCCAGATTGTGCGGGCCGCCGCGCTGTTCGGTGCGTAGCTGACGATATTGCGCCGCAACTGGCGTACCGTGCCGATATCGCCTTTGCGGCCGGCGACGTCCTCCCAGGCGCCGTTCTGGCCGGCGCCGTTGACGACCAGGATCTTCATGCCCGGCTTGAGCAAATCCTGGAAACCGGCAATGCGCTTCGGATTCCCGGGCCTTACCAGGATCGACATCGGACGAAGGTACAGGGGCATGATCGTCTTCTCGTCGATACGGCCCTCCATCGCCACCACGAAGTCGGTCATCATGGTCTCTGAACCGCTGTAGATGACGTCGGCGTTCTGCCTGGCCTTGTCGATCCAGCTCGGCGTGGGCCCGGCAGTCACTTCGACTTGCACGCCATGCTGGCGCTGGAAGGCCGCGGCGGCTTCCTTCATTGCCGGCGCCGGTCCACCGGGACCGTAGACGA
>Ga0209023_10008612_pt1 | contig 10191 bp, 4 predicted proteins | sample LakOneMetagenome_FD_187468 | JGI IMG/M metagenome (GOLD analysis project Ga0209023, IMG submission 187468) | Freshwater and sediment microbial communities from Lake Erie, Canada (SPAdes) (version 2) | ecosystem: Environmental > Aquatic > Freshwater > Lentic | place: Lake Erie, Canada | collected...
TGGCGAAGGTGGCCGCCAAGGTGATGGCCGGCCACACGCTGGCTGAACTCGGATTCACCAAGGACATCGAGGTCGCTGGTGTCTTCGTGAAGAGTCCTGTGTTCCCGTTCGTGCGCTTCCCGGGGGTGGACACCATCCTTGGCCCCGAGATGAAGTCGACGGGCGAGGTGATGGGCGGCTCGAGCAACTTCGGCGTCGCCTACAACAAGGCGCAGCTGGCGGTCGGACAGCGCCTGCCGGAGACGGGCACCGCGTTTGTCAGCGTCAACAACGACGACAAGGTGAACCTGCTGCCGATTGCTCGCGACCTCGCCGACCTCGGGTTCCGCCTCACCGCGTCGCGCGGCACGGCCGTCTACCTGCGCTCCTACGGGCTCGATGTCGACGTGATCTTCAAGGTGAACGAAGGTCGTCCGAACATCGCCGACGAGATCGTCAACAAGAAGATCGATCTCATCGTCAACACGCCGCTGGGCCGTGAGTCGTTCTTCGACGACCGCGCGGTGCGTCGCGCGGCGATGATGCACCAGGTTCCCTGCATCACGACGTTGACTGGCGCCGCTGCTGCCGTGTCCGCGATTCGCGCCATGCGCCAGCAGGGCGTGACCGTGCGGGCCTTGCAGGACTACTACGCCGGAGTCATGCCGGAACCGGCCTGATACCGCGACGGCCTGCCAGCCAGGCCGCGTTGACGCGCTGCGGGCTTGCCTCGCAGCGCACACCATCTGTGGGCACGAACGCCTTGCGCGTCGTGCCCATTTTCTTTGTGTGGGTCGCGCCTGCATCGTGTCTGTGCCGCGCCCGCGGCGTGCGTTGAGTGCCCGAGCTTTCACGAGCGGGCTCTGAACTCGGCTGTTCGCGTGTCACGCCGTCGCGAATCCCCGCCTACCGATGGCTGCGCGTGACGCGGATCCCCGCGTGTCGATCGCTGCGAGTGATCTGAGCACGGCGGCGCACGCGTGCAGTTTGTGCCATCCCGCGGCGTGACGCTCGCGCGTCCGCGCAAGCAAATCGTTGGTGCAGCGCACCTTGCAGCGCTGGTCGTGGTCACGCGCGATGCGGCACCTCGCCTGCAGGTCGACTGGCGTGCGCATCTCGCTGGCGTATCCCGTAGTTGGTCTGCTGATCGGGGCGGGGCTTGGGTTGCAGTGGCCCAACGTCCCAGCGTCGCTGACGATGGCTGTTGCGTGCGGATGGGTGGTCTGCGGCCTGCACGCCAGACGTGTGCGGCATACGACGACCATGGCCGTCTGTATTGCCGGCGTGTGCGGCGTCGCGGGGGTGGCCATGTGCGCGAGCGCGTGGCAGCGAGCGTGGCGTCCAACGACTCGCCTGGTGTTCGAGGCAGCGGCCAGGGACGCTCGGCGCGATGCGCTCAAGGCTGGACGCGCACTGCCCGACGACGATTCGGCGTCGATGGTCGTCGTTGGCAGGCTGCGCGCCGACGGCATGGTGGGTGCCACCGGCACAGCATCGCTGTTGATTGACGCGGAGTGGATGGGGCGCGTCGCCAACACACGTCCGGACGCAGACGCTGCGAGCAATCCCGTTCACGGCGGCATTGCGGTCACCGTCGTTGGCGCGCTGGCCAGAACGCACGAGGCAGAGTGGCGTGCGGGCCGGCGAATGCGAGTGACCGCCGATCTTCGGCGTCCAGCCAGGTATCTCGACCCCGGCGTGCCAGACCAGGAGCGTCTGCTCGCTCGACGCGGCACGTCGCTCGTCGGTGTCGTCAAGAGCGCCGCGCTCGTGGAGGTGCTCGCGCCGGGTTCCTCGGTGGATGAATGGGCGGCGCGCGTACGCGACCACACACGCGTTGCCATCAACGCGAACGTTGGCGTCTGGAGTCCTCGCGCGGCGGGTATCGTCACCGCGATTCTGATTGGCGATCGCACCGGACTCGAGGACGTCGTCGAGCGCAGGCTGCAGGAGTCGGGCACCTATCACGTCATCGCCATCTCTGGCGGCAACATTGCCATTCTTGCGGGATTGACCGTCACGGCGTTTCGCCTCGCCGGTCTCCTGGGACGTGTGGCGATGTTGACAGCAGCCGCGGGTCTCGTGGTCTACGATTTCATTGTCGGTGGCGGTGCGTCAGTGGACCGTGCGGTACTCATGGCCGTCGTCTACTTCGTTGGACGAGCGTGGGACCTGCGAGGACCGCCGTATCAGGCGCTGCTACTCGCGGCTGGTGTGCTCACCATCAAAGATCCGCTGTCGGTCGCCGATCCGGCATCGCTTCTCACCTTCGGGGCAACGGCGGCGATCATTGCCATGTCGCGTCTGGCCAGCGCGTCGACGGTGCCTGCAGCCGCGCGGTCCGCGGTTGCCATGCTGGTCGCGTCCGCGTCCACCGAGGTGCTCTTGCTGCCGGTATCGGCGGCCATCTTCGGTCGCGTCACGTTTGCCGGCCTCGTGCTGAACTTCGGTGCGATTCCGCTGATGGCTGTCGCGCAATTGGCCGGTATGGCCGTCGTGCCGGTGTCTGCCGTGTGGCCGGCCGCGTCTCGCTTGATTGGCTGGCTCGCCTTCGTCGGCGCGGAGGGTCTGGTCCGAACCGCAGACCTCGTGATGCTCGCGCCGTGGTCCACGTGGCGCGTGTCTCCGCCGGGTGTAGGCGTTGTCGCGATGTACTACGCCGCGGTGGCGAGTGCGTGGTGGCTGTGGCGTCGCGCGCTGGCGGAGCCGGCAGAAGATCAGAAGAACCGCGTCCAGGCGCGGGGCGTTGGCGTACAGAGCCGTACCACCGAGCGTCAGGCCGGGTTGCAGACTCGCGCGCTGACCACTCGCGTCCGAATGCGAGCGTTCGCACCGCTCGCACACGTCGCTGCCACCCTGGCCGCGGTGTCAGCCGGGCTGTGGATCGTCGGCGTTCGGCCGACTGGTGGTGCCGCGGGAGATGGTCTGCTGCATGTCACCTTCATCGATGTGGGGCAGGGCGATGCCGCGCTCATCAGGTTCCCGCGTGGTTCAACCGCGCTCATCGACAGTGGCGGACTTGGAGGTGGGGGCGGCTTCGACATCGGCGACCGCGTCGTCGGCCCCGTGCTGCGTCAGGCAGGTGTGGCGAAACTCGGGACACTGGTGCTGACGCACGGCGATGCCGACCACATCGGTGGCGCGACATCGGTGCTCCAGGAGTTCCGTCCGTGGGACGTGTGGGACGGCGTGCCTGTACCGCCATTCGAACCTCTGAGCATGCTCAAGGCACACGCGGCAGCAGCGGGCAGCCGCTGGACGACCGTCCAGCGTGCGGACGAAACCGTCCTGGACGATGTGCGAGTTACGGTGAGGCATCCACCAATTCCCGATTGGGAGCGGCAGGACGTGCGAAACGACGACTCCATTGTGCTGGAGCTGCGCTGGCGCGACGTCTCGTTCGTGTTCACGGGCGACATCGGTCGTCCGACGGAGTCCGAGATTGGCTCGCTCTTCGAGCCGGCCCGCCTGCGCGTCGTGAAGGTTCCGCACCACGGAAGCATCACATCGAGTACCGCGACCCTCGTCGAACGCCTGGCGCCCGACGTGGCCGTGGTGAGCGTCGGTCGGACCAACCCGTTTGGCCATCCATCAGCGCGCGTGCTCGAGCGATACCAGTGGGCAGGCGCCGCTGTTTTTCGTACGGACCGCGACGGTGCGGTGGAGGTCGAGACCGATGGACACGCGATGACCGTTCGCGGCTTCACAGGGCGCGAGATGCACGTGACTGCGCGCGGACGAGCCAGGGGAGGGTAGACGCTGTAGAGTGAGACGTCGCATGGCGTTGGCGTCTCGTTCGCTCCTGTTCGCGTTCCTGTTCACACTGATGGCTTCGGTGTTCGCTGCCGCTCAAACGGGCTCCATCCGCGGTGTCGTTGTCGATACCGAGAACGGCGTGCCGCTCGAGGACGTGAGCGTGCGCCTGCAGGGTGTCGGCGCGACGGTTGTGACGGACGAACACGGCGCGTTCTCGTTTGCCGAGGTGACGCCGGGCGCGCACGAACTCTACGTCTCTGTCGTCAATTTCCAGCTTGCCAGGCGTCAGGTGGAGGTGTCTCCCGGCACGACCACCGACGTCACCATCGTGCTCACCAAAGGCGCCGGCACGTACTCGGAAACGGTGGCGGTCGTCGGCTCATCGCCAGGCACGCGTGCTGGCGGAGCACCTGCTGAAACGCATCTCGATGCCGTGGCCCTGCAGGAGCTGAGCGGCGTGCTGGCCAATGATCCCCTGCGAGCCGTGCAGGCGTTGCCCGGTGTCACCGCGAGCGACGACTTCCGCAGCGATTTCGCCGTGCGGGGCGCGGGCCCGCATCTCACCAGCTTCGTCTTCGACGGCATTGCCACGCCCTTCATGCTGCATACCGTGCAGCAGATCCGCGACGGCGGGTCCATTGCCATGGTCAGCAGCGAAGTGCTCGACGCCGTCTCGCTGCGGAGCGGGTCGTATCCGCAGCAGTACGGTGACCGGCTCGGCTCGGAACTCGAGTTTCAGATGCGCGAAGGATCGCGTGACACGGTCCGCGCGCACGTGTCGGTCGGCGCCGTTGATGCCAGTGCCGTCGCTGAAGGTCCGCTTGGTCGCGAACACCGCGGCTCGTGGCTGGTGTCTGGTCGCAAGAGTTACCTCGATCTCCTGATCAGCCGTCTCTATCCCGATCGCTCCCTGAACTTCGGTTTCGGTGACATGCAGGTGAAGCTGGCGCACGAACTCGGTGCGAATCAGCGTCTCGAGTTCTCGGGCACTGCCGGCCATTCGAGTCTGGAACTCGGCGCCAACGAGGTCACCAACCCGAGTGACCTTCGCGACGCCTTCAACGAGTCGGCACTCGGCGTGCTCGCGTGGCGCTACACACCGTCGTCTACGCTGGCAATCACGCAGCGTGTTGGTGTCGTCGCCAACAGCTTCCGCAACACCGCCCGCGATGGTCCAGTGCTGGACGATGGGGCGACGCGCGATGTGGTGTATCGAACCGAGTGGATGTGGTCCGCGTCCCGGCTGGCGACGCTCGAAGGTGGAACAGAAGCCCGGTGGACCGACGCCTCAGCAAACGAACAACGACTGTCGGGGACGCGATTCACGGCTCGTGAACACTTCGATGTGCCAAGCCGGCGCATCGGCGGCTTTGTCAGTGCACGTCTGCGCGTCGGCAGCGCCACCCTCGCGCAAGGCATCCGCGTCGACGACTGGTCGTTGGTTCATCGAACGGCGGCATCGCCGTGGATGGAAGCGACCGTTCCACTCAGTTCGTCGGTCGGCATTCGCGCCGGCGCCGGCATCTATCACCAGGCGCCCGACACCGCTGCTGTGCGCGGCTTCCGAGGCACCTCCACGCTCGGTCTGTCGCGGGCGACGCACACCGACCTCGGCGTGGAAGGACGCTTGACGGGACACCTTCGCTGGCAGGTCACCGGCTACAACCGGAACGACCACGATCTCGGTCGCCTGCCGCAGAGCGAAATCCGTCTCGTGAACAACGTCGTTGTCTCGGCATCCACGAGCTCACTGTGGGTGAACTCACTGAGTGGCTATTCGCGCGGTGTGGAATGGCTGCTCGAGCGGCGCAGCGAGCGCGGCATCTCAGGATGGGTTTCCTACGCGCTCGGCTACAACCGCTACGCCGATCGCCTCACGGGTGAGCGTTTCTGGGGCGATTTCGATCAGCGCCATACGTTCAACGCCTTCGGCACCTACCGATTGAGCGACCGGATGAGCATGACCGCGCGACTTCGCGTCGGCAGCAACACGCCGGCGGTTGGCTACTGGACTGAGCGCGCCGGCGTCGACTACGCCGCTGATGTTCGCAACACGCTGCGCATCCCGCAGTACTCGCGGCTCGACCTTCGCGCGAACCGCGTATTTCCGCGCCGCCACGGTCGGCTGACGCTGCACGTGGAAGTGCTGAACCTGCTCGGGCACGACAACATGCGCGTGATTCCGGCGAGCGTGAATCGACGAACCTTCGAGGTCAACGGCCTCTTCGAGTCGATGCTTCCGCTGGTGCCCTCGGCCGGCGTGCTCGTCGAGTTCTGAACCCGCTGCGCTGTCGGCCAGCGTTACTGCCCGTCCTTCTCCTGCGCCTTGCTCACACGCCACTCGTCCTCGAGTTCATCGAGCGACATCGCGGCCATGGTCGTTCCCTTCGCGCTGATACGCGACTCCATCGCCGTGAAGCGTCTGGTGAACTTGTCGTTCGCCTTGCGCAGCGCCGCTTCCGGCTCGATGCCCAGGCGTCGCGCCAGGTGCGCCATCGCGAAGAGCAGATCCCCCATCTCCTCTTCCGCGCGTTCGTGGTCGAGCGGCCCGTCTGCACAAACGACCTCAGCGACTTCTTCGACTTCCTCGCGAATCTTCTCGATGACGTCGGCGGGCTTGTTCCAGTCGAACCCGACCGAGTGCGCGCGAGCACCAATCTGGTAGGCGCGCAGCAGAGAGGGGAGCGCCCGCGGAATGCCGCTCAGGAGCGTCTTCGGCTTCTCCTGGCCGCCGCGCTCCTGGGCTTTGACTTCTTCCCAGCGCACACGAACCTGGTTCGCGGTTTCGAGCGCCGCCTCACCCTCGTCGCGCTTGAAGACGTGCGGGTGCCGTCGGACCAGCTTGTCGGCCACAGCCTTCACTGAATCGGCAATGGTGAAGTGACCGGCCTCCTGTTCGAGCTGCGCAACGAACACCGCCTCGAACAGGAAATCGCCGAGCTCTTCGCGCAGCGCTTCGTGATCGTGCGCGTCGATGGCTTCGAGCAACTCGTAGGTTTCCTCGAGCACATACTTCTTGAGCGTGTCGATGGTCTGCTCGCGGTCCCACGGACATCCGTCTGGCGCCCGCAGGGCCGCCATGATCTCGATGAGGCGCACGAATTCGCGTGCGGCAGCGGCGGTGGGTGAGTCTGTTAAGCTGGGGTCCGGCACCGGACCATTTCACCACACACGTGCGCTGTGGTGCACTCACACACCTTTCCCATGTCTGATCTGTCGTTCACCGCGTTCGTGTTGTCACTGGCGAGTTCCGCCGCGATTCACTTCGGCGACGTGCCCGATCCGTCCGGCCAGAAGCGTTCTGAGCCGAATCTGGAGGGTGCGAGTCAGATGATCGACATCCTGACGCTGCTCGACGCGAAGACGAAGGGCAACCTCACGGCCGAGGAGCGCCAGGTGCTGGAGCAGGTGCTGTACGAACTGCGCCTGCGCTACGTGCAGGCATCCGGCGGTATCAAGACGCCGTAAGCCCGCACGCGCGCCGCGTTCAAGGGGTCTGGCCCGGTCAGTACGTCCAGCTCGTCACGTACACGTTTTCGAAGGCTGCGCCGGTCGATCCCGTGAAGCCGATATACGCCGCCGGTCCGCCGATGGTGGCAGGGATGTCGATGGTGCGTGTGAGCGTCGCGAATTCCGGCCGCGTGCTCCCCTGCACCACGCGCACTTCGAGCGTCGTGCCGTCGTAGTCAACCCACGCCGTCCACAAATTCCCATCGTCGAGCACGTAGACGGACCCGGCTTGAACCGAGGTGACGCTGCCATTGAGGTCGATGCCGACGTGGCTCGAACTCGGATCGCTGACTTCGCTGTTCAGCCACGTGTCGAATTCGACAGCCACACTGCTGCCGATGTTCAGGTAGCCCAGGCCGCCGCCGCCGCCCCCAACCTGCGCGTTGCCTGCACGTTGGACCGTGAAGGTCAGGCCATCAGCACCCAGATTGAATCCGTCGCTGCCGCCGCCAGGGTTCGTCATCCTGAACGAGAACTGCGTGTGGATCTGTCCGATGTTCACCATGTTGGTCGTGAACATGGCGCCTGCCTGACTTGGCGTCGCCGCAGCAAGCCGGAGCACGTTACCGTCGCCCGTCGTGGTCTGCGCAGCGGTGCCGTTGAGGCAGACGGTAGTGCCGAACACCGTGGCCTGTGTGCATCCACCTGCCTGCACGTCGATGGACACCGTCGCCGTGTTGCTGTCGGTGAAGCCATCGTTCGCCTTGAACGTGAAGCTGTCGGCGCCGATGTAGGTCGATGCGGGTGTGTAGGTGACCTGTGCGCCGCTGATCACCGACAGCGATCCATGAGCGGGAGCCGACACCACCGAGAAGGTGAGCGGCTGATTCTCAGGATCGTTTGCGGACAACACGATCGGCTTCGGTGTGTTGCTCACCGCCACGACGTTCTGCCCCGCCGCGACCGGCGGACGATTCACGACGATGTCGACGCGGGCGATGTTGGAGTCGGCACTGAGCGGCGCCGAGTTCACGCCGTCGGTCCAGGTGCCTGGACGAACCTTGTAACGGAAGCTCACCGAGCCATAGTTCGCGGCGTTGTAGGTGAACCCGCCGGCCGTGGTCAACGTGAGACCCGCGGGTGCGGCCACTGGTGTGCCGGTCGCATCGACGATCACGGCGCTCCATCGTGACTTGCCGCCTGGACCAAGGTCCGTGTCGCTATCGGGTACGCCGTCTTCGAACAGGTTGCCCTGCAGCACACCGCCGGGAATCAGGTAGCTGTTGTTGGTTGCCACTGGCGCATCGTTCTGCGCCGTGACCTTCGCCTGAATGGACGCCATGCTGGTCTGTGTGCCGAACACGGCTTGCGACCAGTACGTGAACGTCTGGCCATCAGGCAGTTCTTCCTGATCGACGCGCGTAGTGGCCGTCGCACTGGCGCCAATGGCGGCTGGCACGATGACCTTCACGCTCGTGGGCGTCGCATTGCTGCCGAACACGCGCGAGACCGTCGTGCCGTCGGGACTGTCTTCGTTCGACGGACTCCACGAGAGATACGTCCGATGTCTCGGCGTGGTGGGCTGACTGCCCGTGCACCCGCTGATCTGATTGCCGGCCATGACGCAGCCCGCCATAGCGTTGGGGGCGGCGTGACCAAGGCTGGCAATGAGATCCTGGTCGAGTTCCGCGCCGCCGATCTGGGAGAAGTGCGATCCGTTGACGTATGCAACCGCACCGGCCGCGTCGATGTAGGTGCCGCCGCCGTAGGCGATGCCGCCGCCATACGCAATGCCGCCGGCGTACGGCAATCCGCCACCGTAGGCGATGCCGCCCGCGTACGCGATGCCGTCGGCGAGTGCGCGTCCGCCTGCATACGGAAGACCGCCACCATACGCAATGCCGCCGCCGTAGGCGATACCGCCACCATACGCGATGCCGCCGGCGTAGGCGATGCCGCCGCCATACGCAATGCCGCCCCCGTAGGCGATGCCACCGCCGTAGGCAATGCCGCCACCGTAGGCGATGCCACCCGCGTACGGAATGCCGCCGCCATACGCGATGCCACCACCGTAGGCGATGCCGCCGGCGTAGGGAATGCCGTCAGCCGCGGCACCTCCCGCATACGCAATGCCTCCGCCGTAGGCGATGCCGCCGGCGTAGGCGATACCGGAGGAGACGCCTGCCGCGTTTTGTCCGGCTCCAACCAGGTTCACGCGCAGCCCCGCGACGTCGTTGGCGCCGCGCAGTGTCGTGTTGAGGAAGCCGTCGAAATTGATGTCCTGCTGCTGCCCCTGCGTGCCGACAGATCCGTCGCCGGCCCAGTCGATGGCCGCACCGAAGTCGGGCACATCACTGGTCTCGAGACGTCCCATCGGTGTTTCGAGGTAGATGAGGCGTCCGTTCGAGTCGAGCACGGGTACCCCTTTGCTATCGAGCTTCACCAGCAGCGGCGAGCCGTCACAGTGCTTGCTCGCGGCGGGCACGCCGAGCACCGCACCCGCGGTGCCTGGAACCAGCGGTGCGTAGTAGGCGGTTCTGTATTTCGGGCTGCCGTAGAGGAAGCCGTCACTCAAGTTGGTTTCGCTGGTCGTGCCGTTCGCGCTGACGCCGAGCACCGTGCTCGAGTAGTCGATGTGCGGCACACCCGCGGCATCGACAAGCCCGTTCAGCTGATACAGATAGCTCATCGTGCTCTGCACGACGCCGCAGTTCGGCGGAATGAACACGCTCATGCGCTGCTTGTTGCTCACCTGCACCGGTGTGAACGTCGGCTGACCGCCGCCGTGCCACAGGTTCAGCAGGTGTCCGATCTCGTGCAGCATCGTGGATGCTTGAAAGAACTCCGTTCCAAGGCCGTCCTTCGACAGACCGAGCGACACCATGGCGCTCTGCCCAGGCAGGTCGGACACCCCGGATGAACGCTGTGGCACATGGAACTGCGGGTTGCGTGTCGTGCCGGTCCCGCAGGTGCCCGTCCCATTCAGGTTGGACGCCGCAATCAGCT
>Ga0209023_10008613_pt1 | contig 10190 bp, 5 predicted proteins | sample LakOneMetagenome_FD_187468 | JGI IMG/M metagenome (GOLD analysis project Ga0209023, IMG submission 187468) | Freshwater and sediment microbial communities from Lake Erie, Canada (SPAdes) (version 2) | ecosystem: Environmental > Aquatic > Freshwater > Lentic | place: Lake Erie, Canada | collected...
AAAAAAGCACAGTACGGCTGGATAAAGACCGACCGTATTTTGCAAAGCACCAGTGGCGCCAAAGGCATACTCCGTTACCATGCCAACTGGACCAACCAGCAAAACAAAATACTGGCAGAAGAAACCACCAGCTTTACATTCAGCGGCAATAACCGCCAGCGGATTATCGACCGCATTACCACCATCACCGCAGATACCACTTTGCTGTTTACCGATGCCAAAGACGGGCTGCTCGGCTTCAGGCTGGCGCATGCTTTGCAGATACCAACAGATAAGGACCAGAAATTTACCGACGACAAAGGAAACGTTACCATTGTAAAAGGTGGTACCGATAAAACAGCCAACGGCAATTATGTAAGCAGCGAAGGCAAGTACGGCGACAGTGTATGGAGCACCCGAGGCCGCTGGTGCAAAGTGTTTGGTAAGATGGATGCGGATTCCATAAGCGTGGTCATTATCGATCACCCGCTCAATCCCAATTATCCCACTTTCTGGCATGCCAGGGGTTATGGTTTATTTGCCGCCAACCCCCTGGGCGAAAAAATATTTACCAATGGCGCCAGCGCCAAAAACCTGCAATTGAAAAAAGGGGAGAGCGTAATATTCAGGTACAGGATTGTGGTGGATGAGGGAAAGCAAACGATCAGTGCGGCGGAAATGGAAAAGCTGGCGAAGGCGTTTGGGAAGATGAACTGAGTTTTTGTGAAGCATCATTGGCATCCTGTTCCTTTTGATATTTGATTACTTCAAAGGCTTTACCGGCCTTTACTGGCTTTACTGGCGCAAGTGTTCTTCCGGAGGAAGCTCACTTGTGTCTTTTAGTACTGCCGGACTGTGTCCGGATTATCACTTCACAGCAGTTCAATTTTTATCAACCCCATCGCTGTGGTATAATAATCTATAGCGCTGGAATATTTGTAATGCCAGGGTTCCCAAACCAGGCCAGACCGCACCGGGTTTTCATGCAGGTAATTCAATCGCTGTTGTAATTTTTCGGTTGTATTCAATTCTATGGGATGATAATCCTGTTTCCAGAATTGGAATTCTTTGTTGTTATTGTTATTTTGACCAACGAAATTGAAAATATTCAGCATCCACTCTTTCCGGCTTTCGGCAGGATGATCCTGGATGGTTTTGATGATCTGCTTGCTGCTGTATTTTTTAATATCTCTTACAATAGCCGCAATAGCATTGCTGGTGCTGCTGACTATCAAATGTACATGATGGGTCATTATTACCCATGCATGAAGCTGCAATCCTTTATTTTCGGTGCAATATTGTAAACTTTTTACCAATAGTTCTTTGTAGCATTCCCTGCTAAAAACATCGATCCAGCCGACCACAGTAAAAGTTATGAAATGAGGAATAGCATCCTCGCCGGTTTTATATTTAGAAGACATAAGGTAGAATTTTACGTCTATAAATATAAACCATTTTGTTTACAGGTAAAAGCAGATATAGTTGTCAGGGGTTTTCATTGCGTAGCTTTATTTTTTTTGGCTACAGCATGACGCGGTCTCAGACCGCCTGAATTAATAGACACCAGTGACCAACCTTTGGTTGAACACTGGCGCCAGTGGTTGAAAAGACCTGAGCTGATAATCACACATTAAATATTTCCTAACCTCAACCTCCCTTCCAAACCTTTACTTTCAAATAGTAAAATCTTCCATCTTTTTAGTAAATACCTACCTTGTACGGCGTGGCTGATATTGGTAATTTGTAGGATGATACCTGCTTCAGGCAGGTACCACAATTATAATGATGAAACGATTGCCCCCCGGCCTGCTGGTCCTGCTGTTGCTGATGAATTTTCCTGTATGGGGAGCGGATATTTTTGTGGCCGTTAACGGCTCTGATCTCAATGAGGGCTCTAAAGAAAAGCCCCTGGCCACCATCACTGCCGCATTGCGCAAAGCAAGGGAGCTGCGGCGTATGAATGATGCCACCATCGCCAACGGCATCCACATCATTCTGAGAGGGGGAACATACAACCTTACAGAAACAATCGTAATAAGGCCCGAAGATGCAGGCACCGCTTTAAGTCCAACCTTTATTGAAGCCGCACCCAATGAAACACCGGTATGCAGCGGCGGTTTTCCCATCACCCAATGGAAAAAAACCACGGCTACAATTACGGGCCTTCCCGCAGCCGCCGCAGGAAAGATATGGGAAGCGGAGGTACCGCTCAGCGCAGGAAGATTGTCCCAATTCCGCCAGCTATGGGTGAACGAGGTAAAAGCCATAAGGGCTAAAAGCACCAATGGCGATTTAATGGACCGCATTTTATCATGGGATAAAAAAGAACAGACCTGCTGGATACCCAGGCCAAAAACTGCAGCGGTACAAAATGTAACCGGCATGGAGTTCTTCATTCACCAGTGGTGGGCCATTGCCATGTTACGCATTAAAAAAATGCAGGTGCAGGGCGACAGTGCCAAATTATTTTTTGAACAACCCGAAAGTAAGATTCAAAGTGAACATCCCTGGCCGGCGCCATGGATCAGTAAAGAAACCGGCAACTCTGCTTTTTATTTAACCAATGCCCTACAGTTTTTAGATGAACCGGGAGAATGGTATCTCGATATTGCTAACCATAAAATTTATTACTGGCCCAGGGCAAATGAAAATATGTTGACGGCAACTATTGTTGCGCCTTCACTGGAAACCCTGGTAAAAGTGGAAGGCCTAAGAGGCAATTTTGCAAAATATATCAATTTCAAAAACATTTCTTTCCAGTACACGGGCTGGCTCCGCCCTTCGCAACAGGGGCATGTACCTCACCAGTTAGGTTTGTATATGACGGAAGCTTACAAACTGCGCCCGGCAGGCACCAGGTTTAACCCGCATTTGGATAACCAGGCATGGGTGGGCCGTCCTCCTGCTGCTGTTGAATTAAATTATGCCACACGAATAAGGATCGAGAACTGTAAAATGGAGCACCTGGCATCAACAGGGATTGACCTTGCTGTTACCAAAATGACAGTAATAACAGGAAACTTATTGAAAGATATTGGAGGCAATGCGGTACTCGCCGGGAATTTTGGAGATGAGGGCAGGGAAATTCATTTGCCCTATTACACCGGCGACGAAAATGAAATTTGTGCAGTCAACTGGATAGAAAATAACCTTATTACCAATATTGGAAACGAAGACTGGAGTTGTGCAGGCATTGCCATTGGGTTTGCACAAAACATGACGGTAAAACATAACGAAATAGAAAATGTTCCTTATTCAGCGATCAGTTTGGGCTGGGGCTGGACAACCGAAGAAAATGTAATGCAGTACAACCTGGTGCAGGCAAATAAGATTCATCATTTTGGCATGCATAATTATGATTGTGCAGGCATCTATACGCAAAGCAGGCAGCGCAGTACCAAAGTAATTGAAAATTATATCGACAGTATTTACAAAGCGCCCTATGCGCATTTGCCCAGCCACTGGTTTTATTTATATGCCGATGAAGGCAGCGACCAGATAGCATTTACCAGCAACTGGACGCCGACAACAAAATATTTACAGAATGCCAATGGTCCTGATAATTTGTGGGAAGATAATGGTCCCGAGGCGGGAGACAGTATTAAGCAACGGGCCGGCTTAGAAAAACAATATCAATGGCTGCTTGCCGGTAAAACTGCAAAGGCTAACCTGCCCATCAATACCGAACACAATGAAGTAATTGAATTGGTGGTAAAAGAAAACGAAACGCTGGATATACAAAAGCTAAAGACTATTCTTTCAAAAAATAATATGGACAGTACTGCTGTTTACCAATGGCAGAACCATTATGTAATTTTTGATAAAGTAACTGATGTGGGGGTGATGCAGGGGCGGTTACAAAATAATTTCCCCAATGCACAGGTGAAATGGTATCCTGATCTGTTCTATCAATTCAACCGGCAAAATTGTGATGATAAAAACATTGCCAAAGAATGGGATCATATTTTGCTCACCTGCAATTTGGTGGCCGACAAAAAAAAGCAACAGGAATATTTGAATTATCATGCCACGCAGTTTGAAAAATGGCCGGAGCTTTCCAAAGGTTTTTGCAATGCTTCTTTTCAGCAATTGCTGATTTTTAAAAACGGCAGGCAGCTGGTACTGGTCATCAGTATTCCCAAAGGAGAGAGCCTGGATAAACTCAATCCCAGAACAACAGAGAATAATCCACGGGTAACAGAATGGAATAAAATGATGAGCAGGTACCAGGAAGGAATTGAAGGAACAAAGAAGGGGGAGATATGGGTGCAATTAAAAGCCCCCTAACCCCCTAAAGGGGGAACCGGACCCTGATAAAGCAAATAGTGTTTTATTGTTTGAGAGTTAAAAATAAAAAGATGAGTGAGAATAAAAATGATTCTTCAAATTCAAGTTCCCCTTTAGGGGACAGGGGCTCCTTACTCAATATCGGAATTCTTGGATTGGGCGAAGGCCGCAGCACCATCTCCGCCGCATTGCAAAGCACCAAGGTAAACCTTAAAATGATCTGCGATGCCAATAAGGACGTCTGCATTCAGCGTGCTGATGAATTTAAAGTATACGATTATACTACCGATTACCAGGAAATGCTGAATGATGCAGAAATTGATATCATCGCCATTTATACACCCGACCATTTGCATGCCGAACATGTTAAGCAGGCATTGCTGCACAATAAACATGTGATCTGCACAAAACCTTTTATTGATGATTTAAGTAAGGCAAAAGAATTGATTGCCCTGCAAAAACAAACCGGTAAAAAAGTTTTCGTGGGACAAAGCTCCCGCTTTTTTGAACCTTATAAAAGGCAACGCAAAGATTTTGAAGAAGGGGTTATCGGCGAACTCATCACTATTGAAAGTCATTATAATGCCGACCACCGCTGGTTCCTTGAAAAAAAATGGGCATTGGAAAAATCTTTTAAATGGCTGTATGGTGGATTAAGTCACCCGGTGGATTTTATACGATACTATTTACCCAATATTGAAGAAGTGATGGGCTATGGTATGATCAGCAGCAATGGTAAAACAGCGGGCTTAAAAAACGAAGACACCATGCACTTTATTTTTAAAGCAGCAGATGGAAGGATCGCGAGGGTGAGCGGCAGTTATACCGGCCCCACACAACCCACCCAGCGTGACAGTGGCATGAGCTGTGTGTTAAGAGGAACACTGGGCGCCTCGCAGGCCGATTACCATGAACTGCGTTATGCCGTTACCACAAAAGAGGGCGAAGATAAGATCATTACCTGGGGCGATAAAACCCTGAAACATTATTTCCGTTTTGAAGGCCAGAGCCACCATGCAGGCGAATACCAGAATTACATTGAATACTTTGCAGACAGTATTGAACAAAACTTTACGGCCTATCCTGATCTGAAAGAAGGCATCGGCACAGTGGCTTTGTTACAGGCGATGGATAAAAGTTTGCAAACGGGTATGCCGGTGAAGGTGAAAGATGTTTTAGACGAATACGGTTTAGGGTGATAGAAACGCGGATGACACGGATTAGTGCTGATGAATACGGTTTAGATTAACCATACAAGGCATATTAGACATAGAAGACCTTTATGCCTTGTACGTCTTGTATGGTTCAATAAAAATTACAAATGAATAAGATATACGATAAACTAACAGGGCTCGATTTTGCCATCGTGGCCATTTACCTGGCTGCCTTGCTGCTGATCGGCTATATCGCAAGTTTCAGAAATAAAAAAAAGAATGAAACATTGTTTTTAGCCGGCAATTCACTTAACTGGTACAATATCGGGTTTAATATGTGGGGTACCAATGTGGGGCCATCTTCTTTACTGGCATTTGCAAGTATTGGTTATACCGCAGGTATTGTGGGCGGCAATTTTGAATGGTATGCATTTGTTTTTTTACTGCTGCTGGCCATGGTGTTTGCACCCCGGTATATCGCCAGTAAGGTAAGCACCATGCCCGAATATATGGGCAAGCGGTATGGAAAAAGCACACAGGATATTTTAGCCGGCTATGCATTGATAAAAATATTGATCAGCTGGTTGTCGCTGGGCTTATTCAGCGGCGGTATTTTGGTAAGGCAGATATTGGGTATTCCCATGTGGCAATCCACCATTGTGTTAGTAGCTTTTTCAGGTTTGTTCACTTATATGGGCGGATTAAAAGCCGTGGCCAAAGTGAATGTATTTCAAATGCTGTTGCTGATCGTTGTATCACTCACCTTAACTTACCTGGGCCTGCAAAAAATCGGCGGGCTTTCAGCATTGTTTCATCATACCCCTGCACATTTCTGGAACCTTACCAGGCCGGCATCTGATCCCGGTTATCCCTGGCAGGCGATATTGTTGGGCTATCCTGTTTCGGCAGTGGCATTTTTTTGTACCGATCAGAGTATGGTGCAGAGTGTACTGGGCGCAAAAAATTTACAACAGGGGCAAATGGGGATTAATTTTATCGGCTGGCTTAAAGTGCTGGCCCTGCCCATGTTTATTTTACCGGGCATCATCTGTTATGTGCTGTACCCCAATATCGGCGATGATAAACTGGCCTATATGACCATGGTGACCAACTTATTTCCATCGGGCCTGAATGGTTTGGTGATCTGTGTACTGATTGCGGTATTGGTGGCCACCATCGGTTCATCCTTGAATGCATTGAGCACGGTTTTTACAAAAGATATTTATGTAAACAATATCAATAAAAACGCAACGGTAAAACAACAGATCAATGTGGGCCGTGTGGTGGTGATCGTGGGCTGCGTGCTGGCTGTATTGATGGCCATTGCACTGGATAATGTAAAAGGAAAAACCTTATTTGATATTTTTCAATCCATACTCGGTTACTTAGCGCCACCGCTGGCCGTAACTTTTTTACTGAGCGTATTCTGGAAACGCACCACCAAGTTGGCGGTGAATGTAATTTTATCTGCAGGCTCTGCGGTCAGCCTTTTTGTGGGGGCATTAAACCTGTGGATACTGCCACCCAATCAACTAACCGGCGAAAACACCTGGTGGCCGCATTATTTTTTAGTGTCTTTTTATTTATTTGTTTTTCTGTTTGTATCGGCTGTTGTTATTTCATTACTCGATAAAAACAAAGTAAAAGCAACAATAGAAGAAGGTGAATTGCCTGAAACAGATAAGTCGGTAAAAATATTATTTGTATTGCTTGGAATGGTCATCCTGTCATTATATCTCATTTTCAATTTTCATTAAACGATAATCAAATTTGTATTTAAAATATCATTTTCACATATATGGAACTTAAAAAAGGAAGTTTAAAAAGTACGATCGCAGTATCGCTGACAAATTACCTGGATGCCGGCGCAATTGTAGCGGGCGCAAGCGGGTTGACGCTTTGGAAAAATTACCTTGGCATTCCCGAAGGGCATCTCGGTTGGCTGAATGCAATCAGTGCCAATGCCTTTGGTGCGGCTATTGGCGCCATTTTCGGTGGTTTCCTGGCCGACAAATACGGACGGAAAACCATTTACACCTACAATATGCTGGTGTATATGCTGGGTATTGCCATTATCATGTTCACTGTTAATTTTCCCATGTTGTTGACCGGGTTCTTCGTTACGGGTATTTCAGTAGGAGCCGGTGTTCCTGCTTCCTGGACGTATATTTCCGAAAATTCAGAAGTGAGTAACCGTGGAAAAAATATGGGTATTTCACAGTTTGCCTGGGGAGTAGGCCCAATGATCATTTTAATTTTGGGAATGCTTCTTGCCCCGGGCAAAGCTGATGCTTCCCCCGGTGTTTTATTTGGTTATGTGCAAAAAATCGCTGCCGTCTTTATTGGTAACAATGCAGGCGTAGATGCCATCAATGTATTCAGCAGCCGTATTATTTTCGGGTCTTTATTAGTGGTGGCTTTCATTGCATGGACGATGCAGCGGAAACTCAATGAATCGAAAGACTGGGAAGAAGCAAAAAAAATGGAGACAACGGAAAAACAACCCGGCGTTTTTGCATCCTTCGGTACGCTGTTTACCAACAAAGTAAATATCCGGACCATGCTTTTTTTGGCAGGCATTTACATTAGCTGGAATATGGTGGCATCGGTAATGGGTTTCTTTCAGCAGCATATTTACGAAACCGCAGGTGGCCTTTCCAACGGAGAGGCCAATATGATTACGGCAGTACAATGGATCGTAATCATTGCAGTAACTTATTTTGGTTTTGCCATGCTGGTTGATAAAGTCAATCAGCGCTGGTTGTATGTTTTTGGTACATCGATTGGTATAGTGGCCTGGTGCATTCTTATTTTTATAGGGATAAAAGATCATGTTGCCCTATGGACTTTCACCATGCTTTGGGGCATACATGCCGGAATAAGCGTACAGGCATTTTATGCGCTTTGGGCTTCTGAACTTTTTCCTGCAAAATACCGGGCCGCTGCCCAGGGTATTATGTTCTTTGCAGTCAGAAGTATTGCAGCCGTGTGGGGATTTGGTTTTGTGAATATCTATGGCGAAAACGGCGAAGGATTTTACACTGCAGCTTACATTATGATCGGCCTGCTGCTTGTAGCACTGATTGTTGGAACAATCTGGACGCCAAAAACCCAGGGCAAATCATTACAACAAATAACTAAAGAAAGATACGGAGCCGATATTTAGGTTTTTAAGGCGTGCCTGAATAATGCAGGCAAGTAACACGAGTAGATAACAACAAGCAATTAATGTGAACCCAATTAGCAACACTTTCATACCGGAAATTCCTTCTGTTCCAACCTGGATATGGTATCCCGGCGATTTTGAAATTGTACTGGCCAATAAAATGCAAAACCGCCGCACTGAACGTGGTACATTCTTTCCTGTATTTTGGAAAATGGATAACCATTATGTACTGATGGATTTTCATAAAGTATTTGATGTACCGGCATCCGAAACCGTTGATATATATGTGGAAGGAACATACCATGTAAAACTTGATGGCAAAGCTTTTGAAGGAAGCCCGAAGCAGATCACTGTTCCTGCAGGCAAACATAAGATCAACATCAAAGTATTTAACCAGGTAAATGTGCCCGCCATTTATGTAAAAGGAAAAACAATTGTATCGGATTCATCATGGCTTGTAACATTTGAAGATAAAGAATGGATTGATGAAACTGGCAAAGCATCCGACATCTCCACCACCCAATGGCTCAATGCGGGAAGCTGGAATTTTAATTCCCCAACCCAAATACCCTCGCAATTTATGCTGCCCGTAAAAAAGCAAACAGCGGTATCAACTGAAAAAGGCAATAACAATATGCTGGTTGATTTTGGCAAAGAAACATTCGGCTTTATCAAACTGCATGGATTAAAAGGGAATGGTAATCTTTCTGTTTATTATGGCGAATCAAAGGAAGAAGCATTGTCAACGGAATATTGCGAAACATTGGACAGGGTGGTTGTAGACAATCCGGTGGAGAAAGATCAAACCATGCAGCTTTCAAAAGCATTCCGTTTTGTAAATGTGCAGTACGATGAAGGCGTAATGCTCGACGCTGTTACGATGCTTTATGAATATGCCGACGTAAAAGAACGTGGCAGCTTTACCTGTAACGATGAAGAGATCAATCGTATTTACGATGTGGCAAAATATACTTTTGAGCTGAATACAAAGGAGTTTTTCATTGATGGTATCAAGCGGGACCGGTGGATATGGAGCGGAGATGCGTATCAAAGTTATCTGATGAACTATTATTTGTACTTCGACAACGAAACGGTAAAACGTACAACATATGCATTGCGGGGTAAAGATCCGGTAACAGGCTACATTAACACCATCATGGATTATACGTTCTTCTGGTTTCTCGGCATTTATGATTACTATCTCTATACAGGGGATAAAAGTTTTATTGCACAAAACTACGACCGCATGAAAACGCTGATGGACTATGTTTTGGCTAGAAGAAATAAAGATGGACTAATGGAGTGGATGTCCGGTGACTGGATATTTATTGATTGGGCTGAAGGCCTCAGCAAAAAAGGTGAAGTGAGTTTTGAGCAATTATTGTTTACACGAAGTCTGGAGACAATGGCATTGTGTGCCAACATTGCTACCGATAAAGATGCTGCAACATTATACAATACATTGGCTGCTGAAATGCGTAGTAAATTATTCAGCATTTACTGGAACGATACAAAGCAGGCATTGGTGCACAGCCGGGTGGATGGCAAACAAACCGGCAACGTGACGCGTTACGCCAATATGTTCGGTATCTTTTTTAATTATT
>Ga0209023_10008614_pt1 | contig 10190 bp, 10 predicted proteins | sample LakOneMetagenome_FD_187468 | JGI IMG/M metagenome (GOLD analysis project Ga0209023, IMG submission 187468) | Freshwater and sediment microbial communities from Lake Erie, Canada (SPAdes) (version 2) | ecosystem: Environmental > Aquatic > Freshwater > Lentic | place: Lake Erie, Canada...
GCACGGTCAGCTCGACCCGGCTCCAGTGCGGCGATTCCGACTGCGTGATCGCCATCGCAAACGCACCCACTGCCACGATCAGCAGCAGCATGCCGACCACGTCCACCCGCTGCCGGTTCGCCGCGCTGCCCGCCTCGCGCAGGCGCGCCGCCCCGTACCACAGCGACACGGCGCCCAGCGGCAGGTTCAGGTAGAACGCCGCCGGCCAGCCGAAGTGCTCGATGACGGTCGTGCCCAGGCTTGGCCCCACGGCTGCGGCCAGCCCGCCGACCGCGCCCCACAGGCTGACCGCCACCGCGCGCTTCTCCTTCGGAAAAGCGTCGAGGATGATCGACAGCGAGGCCGGCGTCAGCAGCGCCGCGCCGAGCGCCTGCGCCACGCGCGCCGCGATCAGCCAGGCGACGCTGTCGGCCATGCCGCAAGCGGCAGACGCCGCCAGGAAGACCGTCACGCCAATCAGGAACACGCGCTTGCGGCCGTGGGTATCGGCCAGGCCGCCGGCCGGCACCAGCATGGCGGCGTAGACGATGGTGTAGGCGTTCAGCACCCAGGACATGTCGGCCGGCGTGGCGCTCGGGAAGCTGCGCCCGAGCGGGCCGAAGGCGGCGTACAGCAGGGTGGCGTCGAGCGAGACCAGGAAGACGGCGATGCTGGCGATCCAGAAGATGGGCCAGGGAGAGGCGCTGGCTGCGGCGCCAGCGGCCAGCGGGGACGGGGCGATGGGGGGAGTGGTCATGGTGGTGGCCCGAAAAGGATCAGCGTGCAGAATCGGGAGAGATGCCGATGTAGATGCCGGGTTCGTTCGACAGGCCGCGCTTGATCCCCTGCGTCCATTCGTCGACCGCGATTTCGCTGGCGCCGGCTTCCAGCGCCGCATAGGCCCGCTCGACCACGAAATCCGGCGCCAGCTTCGGTGCGTCGAAGCCCTTGGTCAGGTCGGTGTCGATGAAGCCGACGTGCAGGCCGAGCACTTGCGTGTCCTGCGCGCGCAGTTCGTTGCGCAGGCCGTTGGTCACGCTCCAGGCGGCGGCTTTCGACACCGCATACCCGGCCAGCACCGGCGCGCTGAGCCAGCTCGATACCGACAGCACGTTCAGCAGCGCGCCGCCGCCGTTCCTGGCCAGCACCGGGGCAAAGGCCTGGCTGACGCGCAGCATGCCGTAGACGTTGGTCTCCATCATGCGCTGGGTGGCCTCGATGCTGCCGACGTCGAGCAGGCCGCCGGTGGTGGCGATGCCGGCATTGTTGACGACCAGGGTGACGTCGCCGCAGTCGGCAGCGGCGACCATGACTTGCGAAGGGTTGTTGACGTCGAGCGCGATCGGCACCACGCCGGGCAGGGCGATGCTGCCGGGGTCGCGCGCGGCGGCATAGACCTTGCGTGCGCCCGCTGCCAGGGCGGCGCGCGCAAAGGCGAGACCGAGGCCACGGTTGGCGCCGGTGATGAAGACGGTGGCATCTGCGAGTTTCATGGCGTTCCTCTTTCAGGTTAAGGAAATATGACGATCATCATATTTAAGGGCGAAATGTAGGGTGGGTACTTGTACCCACCATGCGTATCGATGCGTTTCCTTATATGTATGGTGGGTTCGAGAACCCACCCTACGGAGACGCCTTGTCGTACTGCGCCAGCAAGGCCTCGCGCGACGCTTGCAGCAGCGGACCGGCGCCGTCGCCGAGCGCGCGCGCCAACTGCAGGGTGCCGACCAGGGTGCTGGCAATCACTTGCGCCTGCTGCTCGGGCGCATCCGGCGGCAGCGCCTGGCGCACGATGCCGATCAGCCCCAGCACGCGGCGGCGCGAAGCGGCCAGCACGTCTTCCTGCTGGCGGCTCATCTCGGACCCGAGGGCGGCAACCGGGCAGCCACGTTCGGCCGCTGCCACATGTTCTTCGCTCAGGTAGCCGTCGACCAGGGCGCGCAGGGGGCTGATGCCGGCTTCGCGCGCCAGTCCCAGGCGCCGCGCCAGCACCCTGGCGCTGCCGGCCCCGGCATGGTCGAGCGCGGCGGCGAGCAGGGCGTCGCGCGACTTGAAGTGGGCGTAGAAGCCGCCGTGGGTGAGGCCGGCTTCTTTCATCACCTCGGCGACGCCGACACCGGCATAACCGTGACGGCGCACGGCGCGGGCGGCCGCGTCGAGGATGCGCTGGTGGGAAAGCTCGCGCCGGGTTTGCTTGGCTTCGGAGTTCATGATGGCTGGAACAAAATATGATGAAGTTCATATTATGACCATCATATTTCCGCGTCAAGCAGAATCTGTGCGCCGCGCGCCGGCGGTGCCTGGGCGGGCTAGACCATGAAAGCTTCCAGCTCGGCTGCGATCCGCTGCGCCAGCTGGTGGATGTGGTAGCCGTCGACGAAGCCGTGGTGGGCCTGCACCGAGAACGGCAGCGCCAGGCGGCCGTTCGGGCCATCCTTGAACTTGCCCCAGGCCAGCGAGGGAATGTCGGGCGCGCCGAGGCTGGCGGCCGGATGCTGGATGGACGTGAAATCGAGCCAGGGTATGCAGGTGATGAAGACCTGGTCCTTTGCCTGGCGCGGCGACAGGCCGGCGTAGGCGTTGTTCAACGCCAGCATGGCGCCAGCCTCGTCGCGCGCGGCCACACTGCGCCGTACGAACTCGCGCAGGTCGTCGGACCAGTCGAACAGGGCGAAATTCAGGTCGTGGTGCTGGTTCGTGACCGTGAACGAGGGCATCAAACGGTCGATCTCGATGACCTCGCCCTCGAACACGCGGTAGCGGAAGTTCGGAATCGCCAGCACCGAGCGCAGCACGGCGCACAGCAGCACGTGGAAGGGCGGCAGGCCTTGCGCCTTGCACCAGGGCCGGAAATCCGGCAGGTCCATCGTGAAGCAGAGGTTGACCGCGGGGCTGTCCATGCGGTCGAAGAGGTCGAAGCGGTCGCGCCGCCGTTCAAAGTGCTGCATGCTGGTTCTGCTGTGGTATCGAAGGGCAGAATTGTCGCATACGGGATTGCTTTTCGTAGGGTGGACAGCTGTGTCCACGCGGGATCATCACATGCACGAGGGCGGCACAAATCGGGATGGCGATGCGTGCATCCCGGTTTCGTTTTCGTTCGCCGACGGTCATTCGATGAGACCGCGTGGGCACGTAATTGATGCCCCCGGCATCAATTACCCCAACCCTACGAAACTGCTTACTGCGCGGCCCAGCCCCCATCCATGTTCCACGCCACGCCGCGCACCTGCGCCCCGGCCGGCGAGCAGAAGAACACCGCCAGCGCACCCAGTTCGTCCGGCGTGACGAATTCGCCCGACGGCTGCTTCTCCGCCAGCAGCGCGCGCTTCGCCTCGTCGTTCGACACGCTTTCGCGGGCGGCGCGGTCGTCGACCTGCTTCTGCACCAGCGGCGTCAGCACCCAGCCCGGGCAGATCGCATTGCAGGTGACGCCGGTCTGCGCCGTCTCCAGCGCGGTCACCTTGGTGAAGCCGACCAGCCCGTGCTTGGCCGCGACATACGCCGATTTCTGCGCCGAGCCGACAAGGCCGTGCACCGAGGCCAGGTTGATGATGCGGCCCCAGTTCTTCTGCTTCATGCCGGGCAGGGCCAGGCGCGTGGTGTGGAAGGCCGAGGTCAGGTTGATGGCGATGATGGCGTCCCATTTCTCGACGGGGAAGTCCTCGACCGGCGCCACATGCTGGATGCCCGCATTGTTGACCAGGATGTCGACGCCGCCGAATTTGTCGGATCCAAACTGCATCATCGCCTCGATCTGCTCGGGCTTCGACATGTCGGCGTTGTGGTAGGCGGTCTGCACCCCGAATTCCTGGCCGACGTCGGTGTACAGCTTTTCGATTTGCTGGGCGTCGCCGAAGCCGTTGAAGACGATGTTCGCGCCCTGTTCGGCCAGCGCACGGGCGATGCCGAGGCCGATGCCCGAGGTGGAGCCGGTGACGAGTGCCGTTTTGCCACTTAACATCTTTGCGCTGGTGCTGGTACTTGCGTTCATGCTGCCCTCTTTAAAGTGGTGTTCAAGGTGCCTGCTCGGAATTGGTAGAATTCTAATCGCACTGCCAGCTAAAATGTCGGTTGCGGCTGAACAGGCAGACAATATTGCATCATGGAGGCGGGATGAGCGAAGCGAGGATCAAACATGTGCAGTGCAGCTCGCGGGCTGGCCTGCACCGCATCGCCTACAAGGAGTGGGGCGACCCGGCCAACCCGCGCGTGCTGGTCTGCGTGCATGGCGTGACGCGCGTGGCCGACGACTTCGACGCCCTGGCGCGCGACTTGTCGGACACCTACCGCGTGGTCTGCCCCGACGTGGCCGGGCGCGGCCGTTCCGACCACCTGCGCGATCCGCAGCTGTACGCGGTGCCCCAGTACGTGGCCGACATGGTCACGCTGATCGCCCGCGTGACGGCAGGCAGCGACGACAGCCGGGTCGACTGGTTCGGCACCTCGATGGGCGGCCTGATCGGCATGGTGCTGGCCTCGCTGCCGGACACGCCGATCGCCAAGCTGGTGCTGAACGATATCGGCCCGGTGCTGGACGACGCCGCGATGCGCCGTATCGCCGACTACATCGGCCAGGATGTGCGCTTCCCGGATTTCGACGCCGGCGCGCGCTTCGTGCGGGAAGTGTCGAACTCGTTCGGCCCGCACACCGATGACGAATGGCGCAAGCTGGCGCACGACGTGCTGCGCCAGGCGCCGAACGGCGAGTGGGTACGCCACTACGACCTGGCGTTGGCCGAGCCCTTCAAGGCCGTCACCGCCGCGCGCGCCGAACTGGGCCAGGCGGCCCTGTGGCGCGCCTTCGATGCGATCCGCTGCCCGACGCTGCTGGTGCGCGGCGAACTGTCCGACCTGCTGTCGCACGAGACGGCGCAGGAAATGACGACGCGCGGCCCGCGTCCGCGCCTGGTCGAGTTCCCTGGCGTCGGCCACGCGCCCACCTTTGTGCATGCCGACCAGATCGCGCTTGCACGCGCATTTTTACTGGGCTGAGGTTCGTCCGACGCCCCACGTTTGAGAAAGAGAAGAAGATGGAAATCACCCGTTACCACGTCGGCAAACGCCTCTCCGAAACCGCTGTCCACAATGGCACCGTCTACCTGGCCGGCCAGATCGCCGAAGACACCACCCAGGACATCGAGGGCCAGACCCGCGAAGTGCTGGGCCACGTCGATCGCCTGCTGACTGAAGCCGGCAGCGACAAGACCTGCATCCTGATGTGCCAGATCTACATCGCCGACATGGCGCACTTCGCCGGCATGAACGCGGTCTACGACGAGTGGGTGGCGCAAGGCCACACGCCGCCACGCGCCACCGTCGAATCGAAGCTCGCCAACCCGGCCTGCCTGGTGGAGATCGTCGTCACCGCCGCGCTGCGCTAAACGATGGTTTCCACCGCCGCCCTCGGCGACGCCACCACCCAGCTGGTTCAGGGCCTCAGCCCTGAGGAATGCGCACGCGTGCAGCATGCGCTCGACTACGCCGCGGCCGCCTATGGCGAGCGTGCCCTGGCATCGAACCAGAACGCCTTCGAGTTTTCGCTGGGCGTGGCCGGCACGCTGGCCTATTTGCGCAGCGACGTCGAAACCCGCATCGCCGGCCTGCTGTTCGAGCTGGCGATGTTCGAACCCGCCATCGTCGAGACGCTGGAACAGCTGTTCGGCAGCGAGGTGGCGACGCTGGTGCGCGGCGTCCAGCAACTGATCCGCCTGCGCGACCTCACCGTGGCGCAGCCGGTGCTCGGGCGCGGCAAGAACGCGGCCCAGGAGGCGGCGGCCCACATCGAAACCCTGCGCAAGATGCTGCTGGCCATGGCCACCGACATGCGCGTGGTGCTGGTGCGCCTGTCGTCCTGCGCCACCATGCTGCGCTGGTTCGCCGAGCAAAAGCGCTTCGACGACACCACCCGCGACTACGGCCGCGAGGTGATGGATTTGTATGCGCCGCTGGCGAACCGCCTCGGCATCTGGCAGCTGAAGTGGGAGCTGGAAGACCTGTCGTTCCGCTTCCTGCAGCCGGATACGTATAAACGCATCGCCAGGATGTTGGAAGAAAAGCGCATGGCGCGCGAAGGCTTCGTGCAGTCCTCGATCGACCGCCTGGAAGGCGAGTTGAAGTCGGCCGGCATCAAGGCCGAGGTGAGCGGGCGGCCGAAGCACATCTACAGCATCTGGAACAAGATGCGGGGCAAGGACCTCGATTTCTCCGAGCTCTACGACGTGCGTGCCTTCCGCGTGATCGTGCCCGATGTGAAGACCTGCTACACGGTGCTGGGCCTGGTGCACAACATCTGGACCCCGATCCCGAAGGAGTTCGACGACTATATCTCCCGCCCGAAGCCGAACGGCTACCAGTCGCTGCATACGGTGGTCACGGCCGAGGACGGGCGTCCGCTCGAAGTGCAGATCCGCACCCAGGAGATGCACAACTTCGCCGAGTACGGCATCGCCGCGCACTGGCGCTATAAAGAGTCCGGCGGCTCGACCTTCAAGGGCGAGAAGTACGACGAAAAGATCGCCTGGCTGCGCCAGCTGCTGGCCTGGAAGAGCGACGTTGCCGACGCCGTGGCCGGCGAAGACGTGCAGAAGGAATGGGTCGAGAAGCTGAAGGCGACCACGCTCGACGACCGCATCTTCGTGCTGACCCCGCAGGCGCGGGTGCTGGAGCTGCCGGTCGGTGCCACGCCGATCGACTTCGCCTACCATCTGCACAGCGAAGTCGGCCACCGCTGCCGCGGCGCCAAGATCGACGGCGTGATGGTGCCGCTGAACACGCCGCTGCGCAACGGCCAGACCTGCGAGGTCATCACCGCCAAGGGCCCGGCCGGCAGCGCCGGGCCGTCGCGCGACTGGCTCAGCCCCGAGTACACGGTCAGCAGCCGCACGCGCTCGAAGATCCGCGCCTGGTTCCACGCGATGGACATGGCCGAGACCCTGGCGCAGGGACGGGCGCTGGTCGAAAAGTCCTTACAGCGCGAGGGCAAGACGGCAGTGAACCTGGAAGCGCTGGCGCACAAGCTGGGCTTCGCCAAGGTCGACGACTTGTTCATCGCGGTCGGCAAGGAGAAGTTCAGCCTGCGCCACGTGGAAGCGGCGCTGCACGAAACCGTGGAAGCGCCGCCGCCCGAAGACGCGGCCGTGGTCAACAAGAGCCGCGCATCGAGCGTGGAGCAGGGCGCGAAATCCGGCGTGCTGGTGGTCGGTACCGAGGGCTTGATGACGATGCTGGCCAAGTGCTGCAAGCCGGCGCCGCCGGACCCGATCGTGGGTTTTGTCACGCGCGGCAAGGGCGTGTCGATCCACCGCCTCAGCTGCAAGAACTTCGCCGAGATGCGCACCAAGGCGCCCGAGCGCGTGATCCAGACCGAGTGGGGTTCGGCCGGCAGCGAGACGGTCTACCCGGTCGACATCTTCATCCTGGCGAGCGACCGCCAGGGCCTGCTGCGCGACATCTCCGAGGTGTTCTCGCGCGAGAAGATCAACGTCACGGGCGTGAACACCCAGTCGACCAAGGGCCAGGCGCGCATGGTGTTCACCGCGGAGATCGGCTCGACCAGCCAGCTGCAAAAGGCCCTGGGCGCAATCCGCGAAGTGCAGAACGTGCACGAGGCGCGGCGCCAATGATGGCCTGGCTGTTCATGGTCGATCGGCTCCGCGCGCCTGATGCATCGTTGGCCGCGACCGTAGGGTGGGCACCCCGTGCCCACGCGGAAGCATGAGCGGCCTGCGGCCGTGCATACGGGCATGCCTGCGGCCCCCGATCTCGCCCCTGCACGCGAAGCGGGGCTTGAGCGCATGATCGTCCGCCGCACCCTCAACCTCGCCACCCGCCCCAGCCTCTGGGGCCTGTCTTTCGTCCGCTACCTGCGCAGCTGGTGGTACATGTTCCATCTCGGCGCCGTGGCGATCGTCACGGCCCTCACGCCCTCGAGCTACAGCCGCGCCAGCCGCCATGCCACCGCCCTCTACATCCACGCCGGCACCTGGAAAGTCCTGCCCTGGTTCACGCTGCTCTCGGCCCTGATCAGCCTCGTCATCATCCGCATCGTGCTGGTGACGGCGCTCAGCTACGGCCTGTCGCGCTACGCCCTGGAGATGGTGGTGCGGGTGCTGGTGCTGGAACTGATTCCCCTGTCGGCCGCGCTATTCACCGCGCTGCGCGCCGGCATGGCCTTCGACGCTTCGGCCCTGGGCCTGGCGCGCGCCGGCCTGCCCACCGACGCCATCACGTTAGAGGCCCTGCGCCGCCTGCGCCGCGACCTGGTGCCGCAATTGTTCGCGAACGCCTTCTCGGTCCTGAGCCTGGCCATGGTCAGCTCCAGCATCGTGCTGCTGCTGGCCTACCTGAACGTCTACGGCCTCTCGCCCTGGGGCCTGCCGGACTACACCCGCACCGTCGGCCGCGTGTTCGAGCCGGTGGTGACCATCGGCTTCGTGCTCAAGACTGTGCTGTTCGGCCTGGCGGTGGCCGTGATCCCGACCGCCGCCATCCTCGAACTGCAGCGCTACCCGCGCCGTCAGGCCTCGAACGTCCAGCCCGGCGCGCTGCGCCTGCTGTTCATGCTGCTGCTGATCGAAGGCTCCTCGCTTGCCATCAAATACATCTGACCATTCATCATGAACGAACCAATCCAGGACGAACCGGCCCACGTGGAAACCAAGGCGATGATCCTGCTGGCGGTGGTCGCCGCGCTGATCGTCGCCTTTGTCGTGTACGTGATGTACGCGCGCGGCGTGTTCGAGCCGACCCAGAAACTGGTGCTCGAGACCGACAACTCCGAGGGTGTCATCCCCGGCATGGACATGACCTTCGCCGGCTTCCCGATCGGGCGCGTGCGCCTGGTCGACCTGGCGAAAGACGGCAAGGTCAACATCGTGATCGACGTCTCGAAGGAAGACGCCAAATGGCTGCGCACCTCCAGCGTCTTCACCCTGGAGCGCAGCGTGGTGGGCGAGACCCGCATTCGCGCCTTTACCGGCCTGCTGGACGATCCGCCGCTGCCCGACAACTCGGTGCGGCCGGTGCTGCGCGGCGACGTGACGGCCGAGATTCCGGGCCTGGTGGCCACCGCCCGTTCGCTGCTGAACAACCTGGAGAACATGACGGCCGACGGCTCGTCGATGAGCGGCAGCCTGGATAACCTGCAGACGCTGACCGGCCGCCTGTCCGGCAAGTACGGCTTGCTGAGCGGCGCATTGGGCGACGACGAAGCCAGCAAGTTCGTGCAGACCCTGCAGCGCCTGGATACCCTGCTGGCCAAGACCGACCAGCGCCTGTACGGCAAGAAGGGCATGGTCGACGATGCCCAGGCGGCAGTGGTCGAGCTGCAGGGCGTGCTGCAGGATGCGCGCGGCACGCTGAAGAAGGTCGACGCGGTGCTGGTCGAGGCCCAGGCCGTGGGTTCGAATGCGCGCGTGGCCACCGAAGACCTGGGCGCGCTGCGCGGCGAGGTCGACGCCAGCCTGCGCAAGGTGAACCGCCTGGTCGATGAAATCAACCGCAAGTGGCCGTTCGGCCAAGCGAAGCAGGAGATCAAGCTGCCATGAAGATGCCCCTGATCCTGGTTGCTCTGGTGCTGGCCGGCTGCGCCAGCAAACCGGCGCCGCCGAGCTGGCAGGCCGATGCAAAGGACGCGCTCGACGGTTTCACCGATGACTACCTGCGCGGGAATACGGCGGCAGCGAACGCGGAGTTTGCGCGGGCGCGGCGCGAGACCGCCAGCACCGGGCAGCCGGCGCTGGTGGCGCAGGTCGAGCTGGTGCGCTGCGCGACGCTGGCGGCCAGCCTGGAGTTCGACGATTGTCCGGGATTTGCCTCCCTGGCTTCCGACGCCACGGCGCAGCAGCGGGCGTATGCGGCCTACATCGCCGGACGTTGGGACGGCCTGGATGCGGCGGCGCTGCCGGAGCAGCACCGGCCGGTGGTGGCATCAGGCACCTTGAACGGCGTGGCCGATCCGCTGGCGCGGCTGGTCGCCGCGGGCGCATTGTTGAAAGCGGGTCGGATCACGCCGGCCGATATCGAGGCCGCGACGGATACGGCCTCGGAGCAGGGCTGGCGCCGGCCTCTGTTGATGTGGCTGGGCGTGTCAGAGCAGCGCGCGCAGGCGGCCGGCGATACGGCAGCGGTGGAGCGGATTCGTCGCAGGATCGCATTAGCATCGGGCGGGCGCTAACCATATTGATCGTACGGTGGGGCACACGATGCCCCCG
>Ga0209023_10008615_pt1 | contig 10188 bp, 8 predicted proteins | sample LakOneMetagenome_FD_187468 | JGI IMG/M metagenome (GOLD analysis project Ga0209023, IMG submission 187468) | Freshwater and sediment microbial communities from Lake Erie, Canada (SPAdes) (version 2) | ecosystem: Environmental > Aquatic > Freshwater > Lentic | place: Lake Erie, Canada | collected...
CGCAGCACGTCGATCAGGTGCGCCGCACCGTAGCGCTGGCCGCCGTTCTGGTGGAACCGGTAGACGCACGACAAGGCCTTGCGGGCGGCTTCGGTCGCGTCCCATGTGGCCGGCGGGTGCTGGCAGTTGTCGCAGGCGTTCTGCCACGCGCCGCAGCGTTCGCTGTGCTCGCCGAAGTACGCGAGCAGCCGCACGCGACGGCAGTCGTGCGCTTCGGCCAGCGACAGCAGCGCATCGAGTTTGCCGCGCTGGGCGCGCTTGAACTCCTCGGCCGCCGGGCTCTCGTCGATCATGCGTCGCTGGTTCACGACATCGGCCAGGCCGTAGACCATCCAGGCATCCGCCGGTTGCCCGTCGCGCCCGGCGCGGCCGGTCTCCTGGTAGTAGGCCTCGATGTTCTTCGGCAGATCCAGGTGCGCGACGAAGCGCACGTCCGGCTTGTCGATGCCCATGCCGAAGGCGATGGTCGCGACCATCACGATGCCGTCGTCGCGCAGAAAGCGATCCTGGTGACGCTTGCGCACGTCGGATTCCAGCCCTGCGTGATAGGGCAGCGCGGTGATGCCTTCGGCATTGAGCCAGTCCGCGGTCTCCTCGACCTTCTTGCGCGACTGGCAGTAGACGATGCCGGCGTCGCCTTCGTGCTCGTCCTGCAGGAAGCGCAGCAACTGCTTGCGCGCGTCGTCCTTCTCGATCACCGCATAGCGGATGTTCGGGCGGTCGAAGCTGCTGATGAAGACGCGCGCGGTGTCGAGCTGCAGCCGCTCGACGATGTCCGCGCGCGTCAGCTCGTCGGCGGTGGCGGTCAGCGCGATGCGTGGCACGCGGGGATAGCGCTCGTGCAGCAGGTTGAGCTGCAGATAGTCCTCGCGGAAGTCGTGGCCCCACTGGCTCACGCAGTGCGCCTCGTCGATCGCGAACAGGCTCAGCAGACCGCGCTCTTCGAGCGAATCGAGCTGCGCGAGCATGCGTGGCGTCGTCAGCCGCTCCGGCGCGACATAGAGCAGCACCAGCCGCCCGCTCATCATCTCGCGCTCGATCCTCTGGGTTTCGTCCAGCGTCAGCGTCGAGTTCAGGAACGCGGCGTGCACGCCGGCTTCTTCGAGCGCACCGACCTGGTCCTGCATCAGCGCGATCAAGGGCGACACGACGACCGCGACACCGCTGCCGCGCCGGTGCCGCGCAATCGCCGGTACCTGATAGCACAGCGACTTGCCGCCGCCGGTGGGCATCAACACCAGCGCATCGCCGCCGTCGATCACGTGATCGACGATCTCGGCCTGCGCGCCGCGGAAGGCGCTGTAGCCGAACACCTCCTGCAGGATGGTGTCGGGCGCCGCGCGCGATGCGGCGGAGGGGGTCGCGGAGAGTTCTTCGATCACGGGTGCGATGGTAAGTGACCGGTCCACGCAGGCCTTGGCTCTTTCGAGGGAACCGCGCGGCCGTCCGTCGGAGGGGACGGCCCCGATCGGCCGCGGGGGCGATAATTCGCCCATCCCATCCGAATACCTCTCCTCCGGAGCGCAACATGGCGTCAGTCAACAAAGTCATCGTCCTCGGCAACCTCGGCCGCGATCCCGAAGTGCGCTACACGCCGAGCGGCAGCGCGGTCTGCAACCTGCGCATCGCGACCACGCGCAACTGGAAGAACAAGGACAGCGGCGAGCGCATGGAAGAGACCGAGTGGCACTCGGTCGTCCTGTATGACCGCCAGGCCGAAGTCGCCGGCGAGTACCTGAAGAAGGGCCGCTCGGTCTACATCGAAGGTCGCCTGAAGACCCGCAAGTGGCAGGACAAGGACGGCATGGACCGCTACACCACCGAGATCATCGGCGACTCGATGCAACTGCTCGGCGGCCGTGATGCCGGCGGCGGTGGCGGTGGCGGCGCCGAGGACGAAGGTGGCGGCGGCTACAGCGAGCGCAGCGCGCCGCAGCGGGCCGCGCCGGCGTCGCGCCCGGCGGCCTCGCCGAGCGCCGGCCGCGCCGCGCCGCAGAAGTCGGCGACCGGCTTCGACAGCATGGACGACGATATTCCGTTCTGAGGTCGCCTCTTGCCCGTCGCCGTCCTAGCGCGCGCTGACGGTCCGATACTTCGTGACCTCGAACGACGATACCGCGCCGGCGTCGTTGCCCCAGCTGCTGCGGATGTAGGTGAGCAACTGCGCGACCTCGTCGTTGCTGAGCACGGTGGCGAAGGGCGGCATCCCATAAGGGCGAGGGTTGCCCGCGGTCACCGGCGGAAAGCCGCCTTCCAGAACGATGTGCACAAGGTTGGCCGGGGTCGGGATGGTGACCGCGCGGCTCGCGGCGAGCGCCGGATAGACGCCTGGCACGCCTTCGCCGGCATCGCCGTGGCAGGCGGCGCAGTGGCGATCGTAGAGCTTGGCGCCGCCGCTGTCGGCGTTGCCGACGGTCGCGACCGCCGCTGACGCCGCTCCCGACGCCGCGGCGGCTGCCGCGATCTCGCTCGCGGGCGGCGACAGCGCCTTCAAGTACGTCGCCATCGCGCGCAGGTCGGCGTCGTGCAGATGCTGCGTGCTGCCGCTGACGACCTCGCTCATCGGCCCCATCACAGCGCCGCGCGCCGAGACGCCGGTCCTGAGCAGTTCGACGATGTGCTCGTCGCTCCAGTCCGCGACGCCGGCCTCGAACTTCGACGCCAGCGACGGCGCGTACCAGTTCTGCACCGGGATCAGCCCGCCGGCCAGATCGAGCGGGCCCGCGGTGGCACCGAGCGCATTGCGGCTGGCGTGGCAGGCGTTGCAATGGCCGAGTCCTTCGACGAGGTAGGCGCCGCGGGCCCACGCCGCCGGACGACCCGCGTCGTTCTCCGGCTGCGCCGGGCGGAAGTACAGCGCGCGCCACACCGCCAGCGCCGCCTGCTGGTCGAACGGAAACTGCAGCGTGTGCGCGCGGTTCGGCCGCTCCGCGGCCGGCAGGCTGCGGAGGAACGCGAAGATCGCGTCCGAGTCTGCACGCGTGACGCGTGTGTAGTTCGGGTACGGAAATGCGGGATAGAGCAAGCGCCCGTCGCGGGCGCGGCCGTTGTGCATTGCGCGCCAGAACTCGGCGGCGCTCCATCGGCCCAGACCGTGTGCGGGGTCGGGCGTGAGGTTGGGCGCATGGACGGTGCCGAATGGCGTCGGCACGCCTCGCCCGCCGGCATACGCGATGCCGCCGCGTTCGGTGTGACAACCCGCGCAGTTGCCGGCGCGTGCGAGGTAGGCGCCGCGCGCGATCAGCTCCGGCGAGGTGAGATCGGGGTCCGCGCCGGCAAGCGGCTCCTCGCCGCGCAGATTCAACCACGCGACCAACGCAACGACCAGCGCGCCGATCACGACCAGCAACAGCACGAGGCGCAACATCCGCGTCCGCATCACTTCGGGCTCCCCGGCACGCCGCCGCAAGGCAGCGGCAGCGGCGCAGGCAGCGCGGCCGCGGGCTTCGCGCCCGGCGCCACCGGCTGCGCGCCCAGCCATTGCGAGATGGCGCTGATGTCGCTGGGGGCGAGCTTCTTCGCCACCTCGGCCATGCAATCCGGCGCCATCGCGCGGCGCCCCCCGGTGCGCCACGCGCCGAGCTGGGCGTTCAGATAGTCGCGCGGCATGCCGATCAACGCCGGCACGCTCGGGGCGACCCCCATCAGCGCCGCGCCGTGGCATTGAATGCATGCCGGCACGCCGAGCGCGGCATCGCCGCGCGTCACGAGCGCCTCGCCCCGACTCAGCACGTCGACGCCGACCGTCGCCGCCTGCGGCGGCGGGTACGGCAGGTCGAGCTGCGCGAAGTGCGCGGCGATCTCGCGCAGGTAGTCGTCGGTCAGCGGGGCGAGCAGGTTCGCCATCAGCGTGTATTGCCGGCGGCCGTCGCGAAAAGTCACGAGTTGGTTGACGAGGTAGCCGGCCGGCTTGCCTGCGATCCGCGGGTAATAGCCATCACTGGCCGCGCGGCCTTGCGCGCCGTGGCATCCGGTGCAGGCCAGCACGCGCTGGGCCATCGTGTCTTCGACCTTCGGCGCGGCCCGCGCGCCGGTGGACGCGGCGAACGCGAGGGTCAGCAGGAGGAGGACAGGAGCAACGAGGCGGTTCACGGGCCGCCATTGTCGCAGCTACCCTCGCGCCACCGTCGCGGCATCGATCTGCCCGGCCGCGGTCAATCCTGCAACCACGCCGGCGCGATCGGCGGCCGGCCGGTTCTGGCTGACCTTCCACTTGCCGGTGAGGGCGGTGAGCGCCACCTCGATGCCGACGATCGCGCGCAACATCGTGTCGACGAACTCGGCGGGCGCATCGGTCACGGCCCACGGCTTCGCCTGCGCCGCCTCGTGCTTCGCCGTGAGCCGCGTGACGAACGCGCGCAGCCATGCCGCGTCGTCGATCGCGCGCAGCGTGCCGCGCGCCTGCACGGTCACGTAGTTCCAGGTCGGCACGACCTTGCCGTGCTCGGCCTTGCTCGGGTACCAGCCCGGCGAGATGTAGGCCTGCGGCCCCTGGAAGATCACCAACGCCTCGACATCGACGTTCGCGTCGCGCCACACCGGATTCGCGCGCGCCACGTGCGCGCGCAGGATGCCGGGTCCGCCGGACGGATCGATGTCGAGCACGAACGGCACCGCGTTCGCCTCCAGCCCGCGCGCGGTCATCGTGACGAGCTGGCCGAGCGGCTGGGTGCGGATCAACTCGTGAAGCACCTCGGGGCGTGTCTCTTCGAAATGTTTGGGCAGATACATCGCGCGCTCCTCAGTGGGCGAGTCGTTCGTCGAGGCGGTGGCGCACCGCGGGCCATTCGTCCGCGAGGACCGAGAAGTAGACCGTGTCGCGCATCCGGCCCGAGACGCAGCGCACATGTTGCCGCAAGATGCCCTCCTGCGTCGCGCCGATGCGCAGGATCGCGGCGCGCGATTGCTGGTTCAGCACATCGGTCTTCAGCTCGACGCGGTTCGCGCCCAGCGTGTCGAATGCATGGCCGAGCAGCAGGCGCTTGGCCGACGTGTTGATCGGCGTGCGCTGGCGATCGCGAGCGATCCAGGTCCAACCGATCTCGAGGCGGCGGTTCGGCGGGTCGATCGCCGCATAGCGGGTCGTGCCGACCACGTCGTCGCGCAGCGCATCGACGATCGCGAACGGCAGCGACACGCCGTGGGCCTGCTCGTCGAGCGCCCGCTCGACATAGGCCCGCATTCCGTCGGCGCTGGTGATCGGCGCGGGGATCCAGGGCCACAGCGCCGGGTCGAGCCCGACGCGCGCGAGGGCCGGCACATGGTCGGGCGTGAGCGGCTCCAGCCGCACGTATCGGTTGCCGAGGGTGACGGGTTCGGGCTTGTTCATGGCATCGCTATCGGGTCAAATGGATCTTTATACTAAGCGTGGATGCTTTGTTGCAAGGGGCCATTTGTCGATGAACCAAGGAGCCACCGAGCTGCGCCAGCAGGTGTACCTGCGCCTGCGCGATGCGATCGATGCCGGCACGTTCGCGCGCGGCGCCCGTCTGCCGGCCTCGCGCGAGCAGGCGCGTCTGCTCGGGGTCTCGCGCAACACCGTGCTGTGGGCGCTGGAGCGCCTGCACGCCGAGGGCTACCTGGTGGCGCGCGTCGGCGACGGCACTTATGTCTCCGATCGCGCGGTCGCCCCGACGGCGCCGTCGCGTGGCGCCGGCCAGGCCGCGCCGCAATCGCTGTCGCGTCGCGGCCGACTGGTCGCCGAGACGGGATTGCGCTGGAATCCGTCGTCGGCGCCGCCGCTGCCGTTTCGCACCGGCCAACCGGCGCTCGACGAGTTCCCGTTCGCGCTCTGGCAGCGGCTGGAGAGGCAGACGGCGCCCGCCGCGCGCATCGCCTGCGCCGGCTACCACGATCCGGCCGGGCACCCCCCATTGCGCGCGGCGATCGCGCAGTGGTTGCTGGTGTCGCGCGGCATCCGCTGCGATGCCGCGCAGGTCGTGATCACGGCCGGCTCGCAACAGGCGCTCGACCTGATCGCACGACTGCTGCTCGACCCGGGCGACGAGGTGCTGGTCGAGGATCCGGGCTACGCCGGCATCCAGGCGAACCTGATCGCCAACGGGGCGCACGCCCGCCCGGTGCCGGTCGATGACGAAGGGCTGTGCATCGCGCGCGGGGCGGCGCGCTGGCCGCAGGCGCGGCTCGCGGTCGTGACGCCGACACACCAGTTCCCGCTCGGCGTGCGCATGAGCCTGGCACGACGCACCGCACTGCTGGACTGGGCGCGCGCGAACCGGGCCTGGATCGTCGAGGACGACTACGACGGCGAGTTCCAGTACGGCCCGCAACGCATTCCGGCGCTGTGCAGCATGGCGCACGACGCGCGCGTGCTGTACGTCGGCACGTTCTCCAAGTCGCTCGGCGCGGGCCTGCGGCAAGGCTACCTCGTGCTGCCGGATGCGCTGGTCGACGCGTTCGCGCGCGCCCGCGCGCTCAGCGACCGTCACTCGCCGGGCGCGACGCAGGATGTGCTGGCGCGCTTCATCGTCGACGGCCACCTGCTGCGCCACTTGCGCCGCATGCGCGAGCTGTACCGCGCCCGGCAGGCGGCGTTGATCCATCACCTCGCGCGTGCGAGCCACGGCGCGCTCACGCTCGCGCCCAGCCTGCAAGGCATACACCTGGTGCACGAGGTGAGCGGACGGGTCGACGACACGACCCTCGAACGCCGCGCCGCGGGCGCCGGCGTGCAACTCGCGGCGCTGTCGCGCTACGGCATCGAAGCCAGGCGTCGCGGCTGGCTGTTCGGCTATGCGGGCTACGACGAGGCGGCGCTCGCACGCGCGTCCCGCGCGCTGGCCCGTTGCCTCGAATGAGCCAGTTCCACGCTCAGTGGAACGTCATGCTCGCCGTCGCGATCGCCCGCGCCGGGTTCTTGCTCATCCAGGCGGTCGACCAGACCAGGAAGTCCGCGGCCGGCATCGGGCGACCCATGTGGTAGCCCTGCGCCTCGTCGCAGTTCAGCTCGCGCAGCATCTCCCAGCACTTGCTGTTCTCGACCCCTTCGGCCACCACGCTCAGGCCGAGGTTGTGCGCGAGGTCGATCGTCGAACGCACGATCTTCGCATCGTCGAGGTCCTTCTCCATGCTCATCACGAAGGACTTGTCGATCTTCAGCTCGTCGACCGGCAGACGCTTCAGGTACGCGAGCGACGAATAGCCCGTGCCGAAATCGTCGATCGAGAGCTTGAAGCCGAGCGCGCTGAGGCGATTGAGCGTCGCCAGCGCGCGCGTCGGATCGTCCATGATCGCGCTCTCGGTGATCTCCAGGCAGAACGCCTCGGCCGGCACGCGGTGCTTGACGAGCAGCGCGTCGAATTTCTGCGGCAGCTCGGGATCGAGCAGGTCGCGCGTCGACAGGTTCACCGACAACGTCAGCACGATGCCCTCGGAGTGCAGCGCGAGCCAGTGGCGCGCGGCCTCCTCGAAGACCCACATCGTCAGCACGCGGATGAAGCCGGTCTGCTCCGCGAACGGAATGAACTGCATCGGCGGCACCAGGCCGCGGGTCGGATGGAGCCAGCGCACCAGCGTTTCCGCGCCGCTGACGCGGCCGCTGTCGAGCCCGAGCTTGGGCTGCAGGTACAGGCGCAGCTCGCCGCGTTCGACCGCCTGCCGCAACTCCGTCAGCAGTGACAGCGTCTGCGTGCTGGCGGCGTCGAACGACGCGTCGTACATCAACGGCCCCTCGGTGCGGCGCTTTGCGGCGTACATGGCGACCTCGGCGCGACTGAGCAGCGCGTCGGCGTCGCTCGCGTGCTGCGGCCAGCAGGCCATGCCGACGCCGGCGCCCATGTCCACCGTGTGCTCCTCGAGCTGCAGCGGCGCGTCGAAGGCGGCACCGATGCGCGCCGCGACCGAGGCGGCCAGCGCCGCGTCGCCGTCGCGCAGCAGCACCGCGAACTCGTCGCCACCGAGGCGCGCGACGACGTCGTCGCCGCGCACGATCTGCTGGCTCAGCCGCTCGGCGACACGGCCGAGCAGCAGGTCGCCGACGCGATAGCCGAGCACGTCGTTGACGTGCTTGAAGCGATCGAGGTCGAGCATGATCACGGCGATCGTCGCGCCGGCGCCGCGCGCCTGTGCCTGCGCGATCGCGTCGCGCACCGCGTCGCGGAACTGCACGCGGTTGGGCAGGCCGGTGAGGCTGTCCCAGTAGGCGAGCTTGAGGATCTGTTGCTGCTTTTCGCCGACGTTGATGCGCATCTGGTCGAACGCGCGGGCGAGCTGGCCGAGCTCGTCGGGGCGGTCGAGGCCGCGCAGCGGCGCGTCATAGTCGCCCGTGCCGAGTCGCTCCGCCGCTGTCGACAACGCGCGCAGCGGCGAGGTGACGTGGCGCCCGGCCAGCAGCGCGACCAGACCGAAGACGATGAAGCCGAGCAGTGTGACGGCGGCCAGGCCGATCTGCAGATCGCGCGGCGGGCGCACCGCGTCGTCGACCGACACCGAGACCAGCGCGAGCACGTCGCCGCCGCCGGAGGCATCCGTCGGCGTGAGCCACTTCGCATGCACGCCGAACTCTTCGCGCTGCAACTGCACCGAGCGCATCGGTGACGCGCCTTGCGCCGGTGTCCAGTCGGCGCGCGCCAGGTCACTGGCCAGCGGCTCGGGCAGGTTGGTGATCGCGGCGGACCAGGCCGATCGATCGGAGGCGCGTGCGAGCAGCGTCACGTTCAGCGCCGACAGCTTGCGCATCTCGCTCGCCAGTCGCGCATCCAGCGGGAAGCCCATCAACACCCAGCCGACGACGACCGGCGCCTTCATCGGCACGAGCACGACCTGGTGCGGCGCGTTGCCGAGCAGCGCGATCTCGCTCGCCGCGCCGCTGCGTGCGGCTTGGGCCGCCAGACGCGAGGCCAATGCCGAGAGTTCGCGCGTGTCGCTGCCGCTGGCCGCGCGCAGCGTGAAGTCGGTGCCAAACAGCGCGGTCTCGGTGGCGCCGATGCGCGCGCCGTGATTGCTCAGCGCAGACTCGATGGTCCCGACGTCCTGCGACTGCACCGCGTCGCGAAAACCGTAGTCGGCCGCGAGCAGCTTGGCGCCTTCGGTGAGCTTTTGCGCGTTTTGGTCGAGCAGGCTCACGAGCACGCGCTCGCCGACCATCAGTTGCTCCGGCAGCACGTTGCGCGCGTGCTGACCCAGGCTGGCGCGGATCGCCGAGAAGCTGCCGATCTGGATCACGAACAGCAGCCCGAGGGTGAACGCGACGATGCGCGCGCCGATCGAACGCTGGAACCAGAGCGGGGCCCGCCAGCTCATGGTTCGGCCGCGACGGCGAGTTGCGCGGTGTGATCGACGTCGGCGTTGCCGATCGTGATCGCGACCGCAGCGGGTTCGGTGTTCGGCGGCAGGCCCGGATGCCACAGCCGCAGCTTGTAGGCCCCGGGCGGCACCGCATCGATGCGCGCGCGGCCGTTGGCCGGCGTGCGTGCGAACCAGGGGGTGTCGGCGACGACGACCCAGGCCGCCATCGAGTCGTGGATGTTGCAGCCGAGCACCGCGACGCCGGGTTTGTCGAACACGACCGGTGTGCCCGGCACGCCGGTGTACAGCTTCAGCTCGAAGGTCTTGATCGGCGAGAACGAATAGACGTGGTGACGCACCGTATCGAAGTTCGGGAACAGCGCGCGCGTGCCGGTCGTGATCACCGTGACGCGCGGCTGGAACTGGCGCTTCGCCTGCGAGATCTCGACATCGGGCAGGGGCTTCACCGGCGCCTTGCCGCCTGCGGGCTCGAGCAGAGCCACCGCATCGGCGAGCGGCTTGCCGCTCGCATCGGTGATGTTCAGGGCCAGGGCGGCTGCGTGCGCGGTGAGCGCAGTGGCGCCACAGGCCAGTCCCATCGCCAGGCCGAGCGCGCGGGCGGTCATCGTGTCGAGGCGGGTGCGTGAGGTCATCGTGGGTGCTGCGTCGTGGCCACGCCGCGGGCAGCGCCCGGGCAAGACAGTGTGCTATCGGCGAGCGTGCAATGAACTGAAGCAGCCACGAGGCGGCGTGGCGCAGTTCACGTGATGCATTGCCCTGCAGCCGATCCTTACGTCTCATTACCCCTGCGACGAAAGGCGTCCGATAGCCTGCGGCGTGATGATGATCACGACGAATCGACGCACGGCGCTCAGCGCGCTGATGCTGTGTGCGGGCGTTGCGGCCTGCGGCGGCGGAGGCTCCGACGGCGACGGCGCGGCG
>Ga0209023_10008616_pt1 | contig 10188 bp, 9 predicted proteins | sample LakOneMetagenome_FD_187468 | JGI IMG/M metagenome (GOLD analysis project Ga0209023, IMG submission 187468) | Freshwater and sediment microbial communities from Lake Erie, Canada (SPAdes) (version 2) | ecosystem: Environmental > Aquatic > Freshwater > Lentic | place: Lake Erie, Canada | collected...
GCATCGACGGACGCCGGTACGTCGACGGTGGCGCGCGGTCCACCGCATCGGTCGACCTGATCGGCGTCGACGAGGCCGACATCGTCTACGTCATCGCGCCGATGGCCTCGACCGGGGGGAACCGCGCCCCGGGCATCGGTGGGGCAGTCGAGAATGTGCTTCTGCGGCAACCGATGTCGCGTACCCTGCGCCACGAGGTGGCCGCCGTCCGGGCGCGGGGGACCACCGTCGTCGCCATCACCCCGGACTCTCGCGACCTGGCCGGATTGGGCGCCAACTTCATGAACCGGCGGAACCGCCGGGCCGCGTTCGAGGCCGCGATGCTGACCGCCCCCGCCGCCGTGCGCGCCGCCCTTGCCGAGCAGGCGAACCGGTGAGCGCGGCCGGCGAACCGCGGGTCCGCTAGTCCCGGCTCGCGCGGGCGGCGCAGAACCCGTCTACCGCGTCGACCAGTTGGTCCAGGCCGGGCTGCTCCAGCGGGTAGTGGCCGGCGTTGTCCAGCAGCACGGTGTCGACCGGTACCCGGTGGATCGCCGGCATGACCGGATCCGAGAGCTGCAGCGGCGTCCACCGGTCGGCGGCCGGCTGGGTCAGCAGCACCGGGCACACGTCGAAGTCCGCGGGTTCGACGGCCGGCTGGTAGGTCATATAGGAGTGCAGGAACGCCACGGTCGCGCTGTTGCCGGCCGAGGTCTTGTCCGCGTAGCAGGCCCGCTTGGCCGCCGGGTTGTTGACCAGCGTGCGCATCTTGGAGACCAGCCGCATCGGCAGCTTGACCCGCCGCGCCGGGGTCCGCGACAGTGCCGCCAGCGTCGGTGAACCGAGCAGCCCGGTCGCCACCGGGTCGAACGCCGTCTCCACCCGCACCCGCTGCACCCGCTGGTCCAGGAACGTCATGCCGACGATGCCGGCGACGTGCCGGTTCGCCGCCGCCACGTGATAGGTCAGCATGCCGCCGGCGGACAGGCCGTACAGCACGATCGGCCGGTCGTCGCGCGCCCGCTCGAGCTCGACGAGATCCGCGCCGATGCGCACCCAGTCGTCGTAGGTGACGATCGCGCCGGGGGCGACCTCGGTGAGCCCGAAGGTGGGCATGTCGACGGCGATGGTCTCGTAGCCGCGCTCAGACAGCGGGTGCCCGAGGATCGTGGTCATCTGGCGCCCGTTGGTACCCACCCCGTGGAACAGGATCACCTTCACCGGCGCCGCCGGATTCCGGTAGGTGTCCAGGTGGATGCGATGGCCCCGGTGCTCCCACCACTCCTCGGCCGGTTCGGTGCCCGGCTCCAGGCGGTACTTCTCCGGCAGGTACGCGGCGATGGCGCGCCACTGCGGTTGGTCTGCATAGTTCACGAACTCGACACTGGACCACGGCCGCCGTAGGCGCAAGATCTATCCGGTACCGGTGGTATCGCCTTGATCACGAAAATTGTGTAACGACCCCGCAACGATCGGCAATAGGCTCAACAGGTGAACCCATCGGCGCCCGCGCGTCGTCGAACCGGAGGAGATGTGCCATGAAGAAGTTCGTCGTTGCGATCGGCGCGGGTGCGGCGCTGGCGGTCGGGGTGCTGACCGCGGTTCCCGCGTCCGCGGCACCGCAGAAGCCCACCAAGCCCTACCCGGACATCTCCCGCTACGCCAAGCTGGACTTCGAAAGGTTCCAGCTCGCCGACAAGCCGGGCATCTGGTTCTCCACCCCGAGCGGCCTGAACTGCGGCATCTGGGACGACGGCAGCACCGGCTGCACCGGCACCATCCCGGGCGCCCCCGGCGGGGCCAACCAGGTCGGCTGGTTCAGCGGTGAGTCCGACGCGCACTTCGACAACACCGACCAGCTGCGGTTCGTCGCCGGTGTCCCGCAGACGGTACTGCCGGCCGACAATTACGTGGAATACAAGAACGCCAAGTGCGGCGTGACGCCCGAGGGTGCGGTCTACTGCACCGGCAGCGGCAACTACGCCTACAGCGGCAACCAGTTCATGGTGTCCACCTCGGGCAGCTGGATCGGTCCTCAGGTCTACGAGAAGGAATGATCCTCCCGTTGCCCCGGTGAACGGGCCGCATTCCGGTACCTGTGTACTGGAGGGGGTCCGTTCGAGCAGGAGGCAGCATGACACGTCGCGCCATTTTCGTCACGTTCCTGGCTCCGGTGATGCTGCTGACGGCCGGCTGCCACCTCAAGCCGGCGCCGGTGGTGCCGGCCAGCGCGCCGAGCACGACGACCACCGTCGTCGACAACACGGTGTCGGGCTGCGAAGGTGTCGGCGGCGAGCGGGTCTCGAAGATCAACTCCAACTTCACCTCCGGTCAGCGGATCAGCCAGGTCGCCTCGGTGCGCGCCGGCGGCTACCTCTACGTCGGCGGCAACATCCTGTCCGGGATGGGCGACGACGCCACCGGCCCCGACGTGTGGGTCTACGCCGACCAGAAGATGTACAGCCTGACCGACAAGGCCCGCGCCACCAGCACGCTGCCCGACGGCCGTGCGCTGCCCCGGCTCAACCAGGAGGCCGTCGACACCGTCAAGCGCTGCGTGGCGAAGGCGACCCGGCTGGAGGGCTAGGCGGTTCAGCGAGGGGAAGCTGGGGCCGCCGCAAACGTGGTCTCAGTTCTGGCCGTCGGCGAACTCGCAGAACGCGGCGTACGCGCGCGGACCGTAGACGGTGGAGTGACCGCCGTTGAGCAGGATCGCTACACCCATCGCCTCGGCGGCCTCCTCTTTGGTCGCACCGGCTCGGGCGGCGCCGCGGGCGTGCGAGGCGATGCAGCCGTCGCAGCGGTTGGTGACGCCGATGGCCAGCGCGATGAGTTCCTTGACCTTGGTCGACAGTGCGCCCTCGGCCATCGCGGCCTTGTGTGTCGCGGCGAAGCCCTGGTACACGTCCGGGATGTGTTTCCGCAGCTCGCGCGCCTGGGCGTTGAGGGTGGTCAGCAGATCGTGGTTGTGGGTTGCGTCGCTCATGACGTCCACCATATACCCACAGGGGTATCTGTCGCGGGTGGGTCCGGCGGAACGCCCGTGGGGCCCGTCGGCGGCGGGTTAGTCTGCCTGCCATGGCAGTCAGTGATTCCCGCGAAGTCCTCATCGAAGCCACGCCGGCGGAGATCCTCGACGTCATCGCCGACATCGAGAACACCCCGCAGTGGTCGCCGCAGTACCAGAAGGCCGAGGTGCTGACCAGCTACGACGACGGGCGGCCGCACCAGGTCAAACTCGTCATCAAGGCGGCGGGGCTCACCGACACCCTGGTGGTCGACTACACCTGGACCGACTCCTCGGTCAGCTGGACGCTGGTCTCGGCCGGGCAGATGAGGTCCCAGGACGCGACCTACACGCTGACCCCGGCCGGCGACAAGACGAAGGTGCGGTTCGATCTGTCGGTGGACCCGACCGTCCCGCTGCCCGGCTTCATCCTCAAGCGCACCCTCAAGGGCGGCATGGAGACCGCCACCGACGGGCTGCGCAAGCAGGTCCTCAAGCTCAAGAAGGGCTAGCCAACCGGTAGCCGCTGCAGCCGCTCGATCGCCAGCTCCAGGGTGTCGTCGCGCTTGCAGAACGCGAACCGCACCAGGTGATTCCACCGGTGAAACGACGGCCCGTCCGGGTCGCAGAACGCCGACAGCGGGATGGCGGCCACCCCGATCCGCTCGGGCAGCTCGGCGCAGAACGCCGTCGAATCCGGATAGCCCAGCGGCCGGGGATCGGCGCACAGGAAATAGGTGCCGCCGCTGTCGTGCACCGCGAACCCGATGTCGGTCAGCGCCACGGCGAGCCGGTCCCGGCGCGCGGCCAGCGTGGCGCACAGTTCGTCCACCCACCCGTCGCCGGTGTCCAGCGCCTCGGCGACGGCCGGCTGCAGCGGCGACCCGCCGACATAGGTGAGGTACTGCTTGGCCGCGCGCACCCCGGTGATCAACTCCGCGGGGCCCAGCGCCCAGCCGATCTTCCAGCCGGTGACGTTGAACATCTTCGCGGCGCTGGAGACGGTGACGGTCCGCTCGAACATGCCCGGATAGGCGGCCAGCGGCCGGTGCACCCGACCGTCGAACACCAGGTGCTCGTAGACCTCGTCGGAGATGACCAGCAGATCGGCCGCGACCGCAATCTCGGCCAGCCCGCGCAACTCGTCGTCGGAGGCCACCCAGCCGGTCGGATTGTGCGGGGTGTTGAGGATCAGCGCCCGGGTACGGGGTGTGATCGCCGCGCGCACCGCGTCGAGGTCCAGGGCGAAACCGGCGCCGGCCGGCACCATCGACACCCCGACCCGGTGCGCACCGGCCATCGCCACCACCGGGGAGTAGGAGTCGTAGAACGGCTCGATGAGCACCACCTCCGAGCCCGGCTCGACCAGGCCCAGGACCGCCGCGGCGATGCCCTCGGTGGCGCCGACGGTGACCAGCACCTCGGTGTCGGGGTCGTAGTCGACACCGAACCGGCGGCGCCGCTGATCGGCGACGGCCGCGCGCAGCGCGGGGATGCCGGGGCCGGGCGGGTACTGGTTGGCGCCCTCGGCGATGGCCCGACGCGCCGCTTCCAGCATGGCCGCCGGCCCGTCCTCGTCGGGGAACCCCTGGCCGAGGTTGACCGCGCCGAGGCGGGCGGCCAGCGCCGACATCTCGGCGAAGATGGTGGTCTGGAAGGGGCGCAGCCGGGCGACCGTCATACCCGCATCTTGCCCCAGCCCCCGGCCGACCTCTCCCAACCAAGTGGTTGGGTGAGGCTGATATGCTGCGCCCACGAGGACGACCCTCCAGCGGGCCCGGCCCGGCCGGAAACCCGCGCCACCAACCTGAACAGGACCTGGAGCAACTACATGTCCGAAGAAGCCTTCATCTACGAGGCCATTCGCACGCCGCGTGGCAAGCAGCGCAAGGGCGCACTCAACGAGGTCAAGCCGCTCGACCTGGTCGTCGGCCTGATCGAGGAGATGCGCCGCCGCCATCCCGACCTGGACGAGACCCTGATCAGCGACGTGCTGCTGGGCTGCGTGTCGCCGGTCGGTGACCAGGGTGCCGATATCGCCCGCACCGCGGTGCTGGCCGCCGGTCTGCCCGACACCACCGGTGGCTACCAGCTCAACCGGTTCTGCGCCTCCGGCCTGGAGGCCGTCAACACCGCCGCGCAGAAGATCCGCTCCGGCTGGGACGACCTGATCTACGCCGGTGGTGTGGAGTCGATGAGCCGCGTTCCCATGGGCGCTGACGGCGGCGCGATGTTCTCCGACATCCCGTTCACCTTCGACAACTACATCGCGCCGCAGGGAATCGGTGCCGATCTGATCGCCACCATGGAGGGCTTCACCCGCGACGACGTCGACGCCTACGCCGCACGCTCGCAGGAGCGCGCCGCTGCCGCCTGGTCGGGCGGCTACTTCGCCAAGTCCGTCATCCCGGTTCGCGACCAGAACGGCCTGGTCGTCCTGGACCACGACGAGCACATGCGTCCCGGCACCACCGTCGAGGACCTGGGCAAGCTGCGCCCGGCGTTCGAGGCGCTGGCCGCCATGGGCGGCTTCGACGATGTGGCGCTGCAGAAGTACCACTGGGTCGAGAAGATCAACCACGTGCACACCGGTGGTAACAGTTCCGGCATCGTCGACGGCGCCGCGCTGCTGCTGATCGGTAGCGAGAAGGCCGGCACCAGCCAGGGCCTCACCCCGCGGGCCCGCATCGTCGCCACCGCCACCAGCGGCGCCGACGCCACCATCATGCTGACCGGGCCCACCCCGGCCACCGAGAAGGTGCTCGCCCGCGCCGGCTTGACCGTCGATGACATCGACCTGTTCGAGCTGAACGAGGCGTTCGCCTCGGTGGTGCTGAAGTTCCAGAAGGACCTGGGCATCCCCGACGAGAAGCTCAACGTCAATGGTGGCGCCATCGCGATGGGCCACCCGCTGGGCGCCACCGGCGCCATGATCACCGGAACCATGGTCGACGAGCTGGAGCGTCGCGGCGCCCGGCGTGCCCTGATCACGCTGTGTATCGGCGGCGGCATGGGCGTGGCCACCATCATCGAGCGCGTCTGAGCCGCGGCGAAGCAAAGGATAAGAAGTCATGGCAGAGAACACCATCAAGTGGGACCAGGATGCCGACGGCATCGTCACGCTCACGCTCGACGATCCGACCGGCTCGGCCAACGTGATGAACGAGCACTACAAGGAGTCGATGCACAACACCGTCGCGCGATTGGTGTCCGAGAAGGACTCCATCACCGGCGTGGTGATCACCAGCGCGAAGAAGACCTTCTTCGCCGGCGGTGACCTCAAGGGCATGCTCGCGGTGGGCCCGGAGAACGCCCAGGAGGCGTTCGACGAGGTCGAGTTCATCAAGGCCGACCTGCGCGCCCTGGAGACCCTCGGCAAGCCGGTCGTCGCGGCCATCAACGGCGCGGCGCTGGGCGGCGGCCTGGAGATCGCGCTGGCGTGCCACCACCGCATCGCCGCGGACGTCCCGGGTTCGGTCATCGGCCTGCCCGAGGTCACCCTGGGCCTGCTGCCCGGCGGCGGCGGCGTGACCCGCTCTGTCCGGATGTTCGGCATCCAGAAGGCCTTCATGGAGGTGCTCGCGCAGGGCACTCGCTTCAAGCCGGCCAAGGCCAAGGACACCGGTCTGGTCGACGAGGTCGTCGGCAGCGTCGACGAGCTGGTCCCGAGGGCGAAGGCCTGGATCAAGGAGGAGCTCAAGGCCAACCCGGAGGGTGCCGCAGTGCAGCCGTGGGACAAGCAGGGCTACAAGATGCCCGGCGGCACCCCGTCCACCCCGGCGCTGGCGGCCATCCTGCCGTCGTTCCCGGCGCTGCTGCGCAAGCAGCTCAAGGGCGCCCCGATGCCCGCGCCGCGGGCCATCCTGGCCGCCGCGGTCGAGGGTGCGCAGGTGGACTTCGACACCGCCAGCCGGATCGAGAGCCGCTACTTCACCTCGCTGGTCACCGGCCAGACCGCCAAAAACATGATCCAGGCGTTCTTTGTGGACATGGCGACCATCAACGGTGGCGGCAGCCGCCCCAAGGGCATCGAGAAGACCCCGATCACCAAGATCGGTGTGCTCGGCGCCGGCATGATGGGCGCGGGCATCGCCTACGTCTCGGCCAAGGCCGGCTACGACGTTGTCCTCAAGGACGTCTCGCTCGAGGCCGCCGAGCGCGGCAAGGGCTACTCGGAGAAGCTCGAGGCCAAGGCGTTGGGGCGCGGGCGGACCACCGAGGAGAAGTCCGCGGAGCTGTTGGGCCGGATCACCCCGACCGCGGACGCCGCCGACCTCAAGGGTGTCGACTTCGTCATCGAGGCCGTCTTCGAGAGCGTGGAGCTCAAGCAGAAGGTGTTCCAGGAGATCGAGGACATCGTCGAGCCGAACGCGGTGCTGGGCTCCAACACCTCGACCCTGCCGATCACCGGTCTGGCCACCGGGGTGAAGCGCCAGGACGACTTCATCGGCATCCACTTCTTCTCGCCGGTCGACAAGATGCCGCTGGTGGAGATCATCAAGGGGGAGAAGACCTCCGACGAGACCCTGGCCCGGGTGTTCGACTACGTGCTGGCCATCAAGAAGACCCCGATCGTCGTCAACGACAGCCGCGGCTTCTTCACCAGCCGGGTCATCGGCACCTTCGTGCAGGAGGCCATCGCCATGCTGGGCGAGGGCATCGCCGCCTCGTCGGTCGAGCAGGCGGGTCTGCAGGCCGGTTACCCGGCGGCGCCGCTGCAGCTGTCCGATGAGCTGAACCTGGAGCTCATGCACAAGATCGCGGTGGCCACCAAGGAGGGCGTCGAGGCCGAGGGCGGCAGCTACACGCCGCACCCGGGCGAGATCGTTGTCGAGAAGATGCTGGAGCTCGGCCGGGGCGGCCGGTTGAAGGGTGCTGGCTTCTACGACTACGCCGACGGGAAGCGGGTTGGCCTGTGGCCGGGCCTGGCGGAGACCTTCAAGTCCGGGTCGACCCAGATCCCGCTGCAGGACATGATCGACCGGATGCTGTTCGCCGAGGCGATCGAGACCCAGAAGTGCCTCGACGAGGGGGTGCTGACGTCCACCGCCGACGCCAACATCGGGTCCATCATGGGCATCGGCTACCCGCCCTACACGGGTGGTTCGGCGCAGTTCATCGTGGGCTACGAGGGACCCCTCGGTGTGGGCCGGGAGGCGTTCGTCGCCCGGGCCAAGGAGCTGGCCGCCCGCTATGGCGACCGGTTCAACCCGCCGGCCTCGCTGCTCTGACGCACTGACACGAATTCCCCCGAACGCCCGAGGCGTTCGGGGGAATTTCGCGTTCCGGGGAGTTTCGCCGGGCGTGGCTGTGCACCGATCTGGTGCACCGATCTGGTTCGCGGATTTGGTGCGCGAAGGCCGTCGTCGGCGCTGTTAGGTTGGCCGGTATGAGCTATCCCGGCATGCCGCAGGGCGGTGGGTCACCCTGGCAACGGCCCGACGGCCCGTCCTGGGCCCAGCCCGATCCGCAGCAGTCCTGGGCCCAGCCCGATGCTCAGCCCTGGGCGCAGCCGGGGCTGCAGTCCTATCAGCAGTGGTACGGCGAGGCGCCGTCGCTGGGCGGCGCCGGCGCCCCGGAGCCGCCGTCGCGCAAATGGCGGGTCATCGCGCTGACCGCGCTGGCGGTGGTGGTGGTACTGGTCGCCACCGGGGCCCTGCTGTGGGGGCTCGGTGGCACGAACTCCGAAACCACCGGGGCCGTGGCGTCCACCACCGGGGCCGGGGTGAGCTCCACCCCGCAGGCGACGACCAGCGAGCCGCTATTCCCGTCGACCTCGGTGTCGGTCCCGCCACGCGGTTCCAACGCCTGCCTCGGCAAGGCGGCCCCGAACACCCCGACCGGCTGGCAGACCGTCGAGGCCAAGCGAGGGCTGTCCTACGACGTGCCGGGGAACTGGGAGGTGAGCAGCTGCGGGACGCTGATCGGCTGGGAGAAGAAGTGCCCCGACGGGCCGTTCGGCTACTGCCCGATCAGAACGATGAGCGGCGCCGCCTCGCTGGACAACCCTAAGTGCGCAAAGTCCTCGCTGGCCGTCTCCGGGGTGCCCGGATCCTCCGACATCTCCGACATCAACCAGTCCGTCAACGCCGAGGCGACGAAGGTGGCCGACATCTACACCTCCGAGGACGGTCAGGTGCCCGCGGTGTCGCTGAGTTCCCCCAAGAGCCTGACCGTCTCGGGCCGCCCCGCGGTTCAGGTGATTGCGACGGTCACCGGAATCAAGGCCGACGCGTGCACCGGCCCGTCCGCGCTGCACAGCATGGTCGCCACCACCGTTCCCGGCCAGGACGGCACGGTGTTGTTCGTGATCAGCCTGGAGCAGGGCATCGACGGCGCGCCGGACGCCGGCGTCATCGACCGAATGGTGGCCTCGCTGCGGACCACCTGAGCCCGGGCCGCAGCTCAGCGCTCGGCAAGGTGGCGTTCGGGGTCGCGGGCGATGAGGCGGGCCAGCTCCTCGTCGGTTATTTCGGTGCGCCCGTCGTCGTGGCAGTCGGGATTGCAGTCAGGGTCCCAGGGGTACCCGGCGCAGTCGTACCCGGTGGCCGCAGCGATCTCGTCAAGTTCGGCATCGGTCTCATCGAAGTAGGACATCCAGCCCGCGCACGCGACCGCGTCCTCCAACCAACCCGGTGCGGTTCCCGGCGGATCGGCGCCGGGCGGCGTGGGCGGATACGGAGGCGGCGCCGGGCCGGGATCGGGCTGGCCGCGCAGTCGTGCGCGACGGCGCCGCAGGTCCACCAGCAGGTCTTCGGGGAAGTTGAACGCGTTGACCCGGCTCTGGCCGCGGTCCAGCGCGGGCGGCGGGTGCCATTCCACGCGGCCGTTGTCGTTGAGCACGGTCGTCCAGTCGAACTGGTCGGCCATCACATTGTCCGGTCCGCAGGCCTGCCCGAGGTCATCGATGTTGGTGTCGGTGCCATTGCGCCAGCCCCGGCCCAGATGGTGGGCCTGGCAGTCGTAGGCGCTTGCCGTGCATCCGGGCCGCGTGCAGCCGCGGTCCCGGGCCACCAGCACGATCCGCTGGTCGGCCGACGCTATTCGTTTGGAGCGGCCCAGCCACAACGCGCGGCCCCGGCCGTCGAAGATCACCAGGTAGTGGACCGCGTGTGAGCCAAGCCGGATCACGTCGCTCATCGGCAGCCGGGACCCGCCCGCGGTGGTCGCCCAACCGGTCAGCGCCCCGGAGCTCGGGTCCG
>Ga0209023_10008618_pt1 | contig 10184 bp, 8 predicted proteins | sample LakOneMetagenome_FD_187468 | JGI IMG/M metagenome (GOLD analysis project Ga0209023, IMG submission 187468) | Freshwater and sediment microbial communities from Lake Erie, Canada (SPAdes) (version 2) | ecosystem: Environmental > Aquatic > Freshwater > Lentic | place: Lake Erie, Canada | collected...
AGCGCGTGCCCATCCAGACGCCCTGACAGCCCATCGCGAGTGCCGCCGCCAGCCCGCGGCCATCAAACAGTCCGCCCGCCGCAATCACTGGAATATCGACGGCATCGACGCATTGCGGCCAGAGCGCGACCGACGCGACACTGCCGGTATGGCCGCCGCCTTCGGTGCCTTGCGCGATGATGACGTCGCAGCCCGCCTCGGCGGCCTTGACGGCGTGTTTGACATTACCCGCCATGCACATGACGATGACGCCGGCCTGTTTGAGCTGGTCGATAATCGCGACGGGGACTCCCAAGCCGGCGATGAACGCCTTGGCGCCTTCCTCGATGATGATTTCGACGCTGGCGGTGAGCGATTCGGGCTGCGCGGTCAGCAGGTCAACGCCGAACGGTTTGTCGGTGAGCGCTTTGACGGCGCGCATCTGCTCGCGGATCATCTTGGGCGAGCAGCCCGCCATGCCGAGCGAACCAAAGCCGCCGGCGTTGCTGACCGCGGCGGCGACTTCGGCATATGACACGCCGCCCATGCCGGCGAGCAGCACCGGATGCTCGATGCCCAAAAGGTCGCAGATTGGCGTGTGGATGGTCATGATCGGGCTCCCAAGGTTCAAGTTGACGTTAACGTGAACCTATGCGGGCGTGCGGTCAAGCGCGTTGCGGTGACCCCTGTCGTTTCAGTTCCCGAGGAAGCGCGCCGAGCGGACATTGCCGCCAGCGGTGGCGCCGAGCGACGAACGACTGCCGCGTACGGTGCTGCAATGGCCGCGATAATTGGTCTGGCTGCACAGCCGCCAGCGCCCGTGTGCGCGAAAGCTTTGCGTGCGCCCGCCAAAGCCATACCAGCGCAGGTCGCTGACGCTGGTCGTCAGCCGGACGCGCGACCCGCGAAAATTGGTCGATGAAAACAGGTCGATCGAACCGAAGCCGCCAACCCCGCGGCTGTTGATATTGACGTTCACGCTGTTCTGCGCGGCTGCCGGTATCGGCGTCGCGGCCAAGGCCAGCGCCAGCGCCGTCAAGCGCGCCCATTTTGCGATCATTGCGGTATCCCGATTGTTGTTCAAGCTCGCCGCAATGCTAATGCAGGAATCAACCCGCCACAATCGCCGTCGCGTTGCAGCTAAATGTTGGACAAGGTTCGGGCAAGTTGATAGCCCGAATCATGTCCCAAAGCGCCACCCCTTCGCCCGCCCCCGCCCGCAATGGCAGTGTCGCGCTGGTTCTGTGTGCGGCGGTGCTTGTCGCCGCAGCGCTGGCAATTGGCCGATCGGTGTTCGAGCCGGTGGCGTTCGCGATTTTCCTGGTTGCCCTCGTCTGGCCGCTGCAGCGGCTGTTGATGCGCCACCTGCCCGCCGGATTGGCGCTGATCATCACCATGCTGGGAACACTGGCAGTGCTCGCGCTATTTGCGTTTGGTGCGGCGTGGAGCGTCGGCCAGCTGGGGGGATGGTTGGTCGCGAACTTCGGCCGCGTCCAGACGCTGTATGTCGATGCGACGGGATGGCTTGAGGCGCAGGGGCTGCTTGTCGATGGTGTGACCAGCAACCGGCTGGCACCATCGACGGTGATTTCGGTGCTCCAGACGATCGCGCTGCGGCTCAGCGACACCACCGGCTTTATCATGCTGGCGTTCGTGTTCGTCGTGCTCGGGCTGCTCGAAGTCGAGACGATCGCGCGCCGCCTGCGCGCGCTCGCGGGCGAAGATTGGGACCCTGCCGCCACCGGCGCCAGCATCGCGTTCAAGTTCCAATCCTATATGCGCGTGCGCGGCGTCGCCAGCCTGATGACCGGCGGTGCGACGGCGCTGTTTGCCTATGCCATCGGGCTGCAACTGCCGCTGGCGTGGGGGATGTTGGCGTTCATCCTCAACTTCATCCCGTTTATTGGCCCGCTGATTGTCGTGGTGCCGGCGATGATCTTCGCTGCGGTGCAGTTCGGCAGCTGGCAGATGGTCGTTGTCGTTGCGGGCGGGCTGACGGCGATCCAGTTCGTCATCGGCAGCTATCTTGAACCGATCATGGCAGGCACGGCGGTGTCGGTGTCACCGTTCCTCGTGCTGCTGTCGGTGTTCCTTTGGGGCTTTCTTTGGGGCATTCCCGGCGCGTTTATCGGTGTGCCGATGACCATCGCCATGCTGACAATCTGCGAGCAACGCCCTGCGACGCGCTGGATCGCCGACCTGCTCGCGGGGCCTGAAAAGAAATAGCCAAAGGATCAGTCAATGAGTTTCGCCACACCGCTTGTACTGCAAGGCCCGCTGCGCGCGCCGTGCCAGATGCTCGAGGATCAGGAATATGGCGGGCATAGCTCGATCCACGACGATGCAACCGCCGAAAAATTGGGGTTTCGCGCCGGGCCGATCGAGGGGCCGACGCATTTCAGCCTGTTCCCGCCGCTGCTCGCGCAGATCTGGGGGCAGGCGTGGTTCGAACGCGGGTGCATTTCAGCGCATTACATGAACATGGTTGTCGAGGGCGAGGCGGTGCGGGCGTTTGCCGAAATTCCGGCGCCGGGCGCGACACGCACGCGCGCCTGGGCTGAAAAGGCCGACGGGACGCAGGTGCTTGATGCAAGTGCGAGCATCGGGCCGGATCACGGCGAGACGTTGCTCGAAGCGCGGCTCAAGACGCTGTCACCGCCCGATGTCGCCGTGATCCTCGCCGATCTGCGCGTCGGCATGGCGGGCGCGGCCGACGAAATGGTGCGGATGGACGCCGACCAGCATATGGGCAAGCTCTACCCGTTTTCGCTGGCGCAAAAGCTTGCGAAAATTACCGAGAATTCACCCTGGTATTCAGGTGCCGACAATCCCTGGGGGCGGGCGATCATTCCGCTCGAAATGATCAGCGTGCTGGCGGAATATTCGAGCCACGCGGCAAAGTTTCCCGTCAAAGGCCCGGCGGTCGGGCTGTTCGCCGATCAGGAAATCCGGCTCATTGATGGCCCGCTGTTCGTGGGCGAGGACTATTTGATCCGCCGCGAGATCGCCGCGCTGTCAGGGAGCAAGCGGACCGAAAGCTATTGGGTGCGGACGCGGATTTTCGATGCGGCGGGGAAAGTCCAAAAAGCCGAAATGCTACTCAACCATGCGACGATGAAGGCGAGCTATGCGGCGTATGACGCCGAGCGCGCGGCGATTTTGGCAAAGCAATAGCATCAGCGTTTACGGCTTGCCAAACACCCAGTCCCGCTCATCCCGAGCGAAGTCGAGGGACGCGCCGAACCTTGGGTGCGTCCCTCGACTTCGCTCGGGATGAGCGGGGTGCTTTCAACGAGTCTGAAACAGACTCAGGGTGTTACAGCCCTTCGGTGATGAACACGCGGTAGTCGGCGCCGGCGAAGCGGTGGGCGCGGGCTTCGACATAGGCGGGGCTGTCGTACCAGGCTTTGGCGGCGGCCATGTCGGGGAATTCGACGATGACGCTGCCTTCGACCGGCGCGCCTTCGAGCGTTTCGCAGGCGCCGTAGACGACGTGCGGCTTGACGCTGTGGCCCGCCATCGAGGCGGCGGCGAGCTTGCTATAGGTGGCGAATTCGGTGGCGTCGCGGACGCGTTCCTTGATGAAGACGACATAGGCGGCCATTGGGGGTGTCCTTTGAATTGGCTTTGAGCGGCGGTCTGGCACGGGCAAAGCCCGTACCTTCGTCGGACGGGCTCGGCGGCTCGAAAGCCGCCGCCCCGCCGGCCGGCCTGGCGCGATTCCGAGCCGAACGCGAAATTCGCGAAGGGCAAATTTTGCGTTCGGTGCTGGCCGCGCTGCGGCTTACTCGGCGGCTTTGGCGGCTTCCCAACCAATGATCGCCTTGACCTCAAGGAACTCGGCGAACGCGGCGTCGCCCCATTCGCGGCCGTTGCCCGACTGTTTGTAGCCGCCGAACGGCGCCATCATGTCGCCGGCCGCATAGTTGAGGATCACCTGACCGGCACGGAGCTGGCGGGCAACCTTGCGCGCGTGTTCGGGCTCGCCCTGCACATAGGCCGCGAGGCCATAGACGGTGTCGTTGCCGATCGCGATGGCTTCTTCTTCATTGGCATAGGGCATCATGGCGAGCACCGGGCCGAAGATTTCCTCGCGCGCGATCGTCATGTCGTTGGTGACGTCGGCAAAGACGGTCGGCTTGACGTAATAGCCGGTTTCGAGTCCTTCGGGCTTGCCGAGGCCGCCCGAAACCAGCGTCGCGCCTTCGTCGATGCCCTTTTTGATCAGCGCCTGGATCTTGGTCCATTGGACTTCGCTGACCACCGGCCCGATTTTGGCGTTGCCATCGGGCGAGCCGACGGTGACGGCTTCGGCGGCGGCCTTGGCAATGACCTTGGCGGCTTCCATTTTGGCGGCAGGCACGAGCATGCGCGTCGGCGCGTTGCACGACTGGCCCGAGTTCATCATCATGCTGGCGACACCGCCGCCGACGGCCTTTTCGAGATTGGCATCATCGAGGACGATGTTGGGCGATTTGCCGCCGAGTTCCTGCGCGACGCGCTTGACGGTGGGCGCCGCATTGCGCGCGACTTCGATACCGGCGCGCGTCGAGCCGGTGAAGCTCACCATATCAACATCGGGGTGCGACGACAGCGCCGCGCCGACGGTTGGCCCGTCGCCGTTGACGAGGTTGAAGACGCCCGCCGGAACGCCGGCGGCGTGCATGACTTCGGTCCACAGTTGCGCCGAGAACGGCGCGATTTCGCTGGGCTTCAAGACCATCGTGCAGCCGACCGCGAGCGCGGGGACGACCTTGCAGGCGATCTGGTTGATCGGCCAGTTCCACGGCGTGATGAACGCGCAGACGCCAATTGGCTCCTTCGCCAGCAGCGTCGTGCCGCGCTGTTCTTCGAAGCTGTAATCCTTGAGCACCGCGATACCGGTCTGCAGATGGCCCATGCCGATTGCCGCCTGCGCCTGCATGGCGAGCCAGCCCGGCGCGCCCATTTCCTCGGTGATTGCGGCGGCGATTTCGGCGTAGCGCTTCTGATATTCGGCCATGATGTTCTGCAGCAGCTCGAGGCGATCGTTGCGCGAGGTCTGCGAGAAGCTGGCGAACGCGCGCTTGGCGGCGGCGACGGCCTTGTCAACGTCGGCGGTGCCGCCGAGGCTGATGCGGCCGGCGACGGCTTCGGTCGCGGGGTTGATGACATCGAGCGGGTTGGCCTTGACCGGATCGACCCAGACACCATCGATATAGAATTTCAGATAATCGCGCATTCCCAAGGCTCCTTGTTTTGGTGATTAGAACGGGGGTTTTGGTGATTCGAGCGGCACTCTAACCAGAGTCACAGGGTAGCGCTACAGTGTGATGACGTCGCAGCGTTTGCGTTAGTCTGCAGCGATGATCGCGGCCGCGACGTCCGGCATAACCAAATCGAGCAACGCCAGACAGGTTCGGTAGCCGGCAATGCCACCGTCAAACGGGTCAGGAATGCCATTGCCCGCCGCATTTGCGACAATCACATTCACCATGGCGTCGGGCTGCGCGAGCGCGCGCAAGCGCGCGGCGATTGCTGCATCGACGCAGATGAAGTGGCGGTAATCGGCAAGATCAAGGTCGCCCGTCCAGCGGCTGATGTGCGACCCGAGATCGATGCCGCGTTCGCCGGTGACACGCACGGCACGCGGATCGGCCGGCAATCCTGCCACTTCGCGCCGCACGCCAGCGCTCTCGACCGTGTATGACGCGCCCACAATCTGCCGCAGCAGCGCCGCCATCATCGGGCTGCGGCTGCGGTTGCCAAGACAGACGCAGAGGATCTTATGCGATGCGTTCATCCTTCACCCGCGCTATCGACTGGCCGCTATGATTTAGCCAACACCATCTGTGCCGCAGCCGTCATCGCCTCGACACCCGTTGAAATCGTCGGCGCCGGATCGGGGGCGAATTTCGAGCTGTGCAGCGAAGGTGTCGTGGTGCCCGCGGCTTGCGCAGCCTCCCAGGTCGATTGCTTGACCGCGCCGAGCCAGAAGATGACACTCTGGATGCTCGGGTCGGCGAGGCCATAGGCGTTAAAATCCTCGCTGGCCATTGACGGATCGAGGCTGACTACGCGGTCCTGACCGAAACGCGCGACGAACAGTGCATCGACCTTCGCCGCAAGTGCCGGCGTGTTGAGCGTTGGCGGCGTGCTTTCGACGACCTTGATTGTCGGCAATTTGTCGTCGGGCAGGCCGGCCGCCAGCGCCTCGTATTTGGCGACGCGGCCGATGCTGTCGATCAAGCGTTGCTGCTGCTTGCTGTCATACGAGCGCACCGTCAGCGCCATTTTGACTTCGTTCGAGATGATGTTGCGCTTGGTGCCGCCATGGATCGACCCGACGGTAATGACCGCCGGCGTGAACGGATCATTCTCGCGGCTGATCAGCGTCTGCAGACCGGTGATGATGTTCGCCGCGAGCACGATCGGGTCCTTCGTCGTCGCCGGATAGGCACCGTGGCCGCCGATGCCGAAGACATCGAGATCGACCGACGACCCGGCGGCGAGCGCGCGGAACGGCGGCACCGACAATTTGCCCGCCGGAATGCGGTTGTCGTCGTGCAGCGCCAGCGCGAATTGCGGCTTGGGGAAGCGGCTGTAGAGCCCGTCCTTGAGCATCGCCTCGGCACCGCCGATGAGTTCTTCGGCGGGTTGCGCGATCATCACCAAAGTCCCCGACCATTGCGCCCTGGATTTCGCCATCGCGCGCGCGACACCGACCCACACCGACATATGGATGTCATGCCCGCAGGCGTGCATCACCGGTGTCAGGCTGCCGTCGCTCGCCTTGCCTGTCGCGGTGCTGGCATAGGGCAGCCCGGTTTCCTCCTTGACCGGCAGGCCGTCCATATCGGTGCGAATCAACAAAACCGGGCCGGGACCGTTAACCATCACAGCGACGACGCCCTTCTGGCCGACACCGCTGGTGACGGTGAACCCCGCCGCCTTGGCCTCGGTAGCCATGCGCGCGGCGGTTGCGGTCTCCTGAAACGACAGCTCGGGGTTGCTATGGAGGTGCGTATAGAGCGCGGTGAGATAGGGCGTATCGGCGGCCGCGGCGCTGGTCAAAGTGTCGGCAGCGTGTGCGCTACCGGCGACCGCCAGTGCCGAAAACGCGGCGAGTGTCGCCCGGCTCATCAAGGATTTGCGCATCATTTACTCCGCAGCCGCTATGGGTGTGCGCCATCTAACAGTGCGGTGGGTCAATTGGCTATGCCCGATTGGTCGCGTAAGCTTGGTCTAAGCTTGAGCGGTTAGGGCGTCATCGCGCGTCGAACAGGAAAGATTTGAATTGCGGTTCGTGTTACCATTTGCCTTGGCTTGCCTCGCGGTGCCGCTTGCGGCGCAATCGGTTGCGCCGCTGCCGGTAGCGCCGCTGCCCGTAGGTGGGGCACCCGCGCCGGTGCTGCCGACCGGCGTCGCCACGCTGCCGCCGCCGTCGGGCAACCCGATGAAGATCGATTTCAGCCGCGATCCGTTCCTGCGCTTCATGCGCGACGCGACGCCGCCGCAGCCGTTTCGCGAAACTGTCGGCAGCGCGGTGCAGGTCCACCCCGCAGTCACCGCCGCGGTTGAATCGCAGCTTGAGGCGAGCGCGGTGCGCACCGAAGTCCGCGCCGGATTATTCCCCAAGCTTGACGCGCAGGTCATCGCCAGCCGCTCGCTGGCGCGCAATCTGCAGGGGAGCAAGACCGAAGTCGAACGCCTGAGCCCGACGTTCCGCAACGACGCCATCGCCGCCGTCGATCAATTGGTTTATGATTTCGGCGCCACCAGCAGCCGCGTCAGCGCGGCAAGCGCCCGCGTCAAAGCGGCGCAATCCGAAGTCGCGCGCGTCGCCACCGATACCGCGCTGCGCGCCGTCAGCGCCTATTATGACGTTCTGACCTTCCAGATCCTCATCGAACTCAACGCCGCAAGCGTCGCGCGCCACCAACAGATTTTGGCCGACACCCGCACGCGCTTCAAACAAGGCATGGGCAGCGGCAGCGAAGTCGCGCAGGCCGAAGCCTTTCTCGCCGATGTGCAGGTTCAGGGTGTGCGCTTCCAGCGCCGGCTCGACAGTGCGCGTGGCACCTATCGCGAGCTCTACGGCGCCGATGCCCCGCTGCACCTGACGCGGCCGCTGCCGCCGGGATCATCGGCGCGCTCGATCGCCGACGCGCTGCTGCTCAGCCGTGACGCGCCCGCGGTGTCCGCCGCCGCCGCGCAAACCGCTGCGGCCAAGGGTGACTGGGCTGCGGCGAAGGGCGATGCCTTGCCGCGTGTTTCGGCGGGCGTGACGGGCAGCCTGTATGACCTTTCGGGCGGTGCCAATGATTATGACGTGCGCGGGCAGGTCGTGCTGCGCCAGACGCTGACGGCGGGCGGCGCATCGTCAGCGCGTATCGCGCAGGCACGCGCGCGCTACAACCGCGCCGAAGACGTGACGACGCGCATCGCCAACGAAAGCGCGCGCGACGCCGGCGTCGCCTGGACCGATATTGCGCTACTCGAGGACTCGACCGCGACTTTGGCGAATGCCTATGAGGCCAATCGTCGCTCGCGTGATATGTTTGTCGAAACCTTCCGAGTGTCGCGCGGCTCGCTGCTCGATTTGTTGCGCGCCGAACAGGATTATTTCAACAGTGCCGCGAACTATTTGCAGGGGGCCGTCGAACTCGATGTCGCGCGCTATGCGCTGCTGGCACGCACCGGCGAAATGCTGCCGGTGTTCGGCATCGAATTGACGAGTCGGGAGATGGGGCAATGACCGAAACCGTCGCGATCAACCTGCCGCCCGATGCCGCCGCCGCGCCGGACCCCGCGCCGCGCGCGCCACGATCGTATCGTGCCGGCCAGCACCGCGATTTTGACGTTGCGCCACCCAATCCGCGCATTGCGGCATGGCTGATGGACCCGATCCGCGCCAATTCGGCAATCTATATGCAGGTCGCGGTCGCGGCGGTGATGATCAATTTGTTCAGCCTTGTCACCTCGCTGTTTTCGATGACGGTCTACAACCGCATCGTCCCGAACAACGCCACCCAGTCGCTCGTCGCGCTATCGATCGGCGTAGCGATCGTGCTGATTTTCGATTTCGTGCTCAAATCGCTGCGCGGCTATTTCATCGATGTCGCAGGGCAGCGCATCGACCGCACCGTCGGCGCGTCGATCTTCGACCGGATGCTGGCGATGAAACTCGAAAACCGGCGCGGCTCGAGCGGCGCGTTCGCCGGACTGTTGCGCGAGTTCGAGGCGCTGCGCGACTTTTTCGCCAGTGCGACGCTCGCTGCCATCGTCGATGTGCCGTTCATCCTGTTGTTCCTCGTCGTCATCTGGGCGATTGGCGGCCCGCTGGTGCTGGTGCCGCTGCTGATGGTGCCGCTGGTGATTTTCGTCGGCTGGGTGTCGCAGCCCGCACTCGCCCGCCTGTCGGCCGAAGGACTCGGGCAAGGCCTGTCGAAACAGGGCGTGCTCGTCGAGGCGATTTCGGGGCTCGAAACCGTCAAGACCTCGCAGGCGGGGCCGTTGCTCGCCGGGCGCTGGGCGCGCGCGGTGGACGATCAGGCGGCGTCGTCGCTCAAGCTGCGACTGGTGTCGGCGCTGTCGATCAACGTCGCGGGAACGGTGCAGAATATCGCCTATATCGGCGTCGTCATCGTCGGTGTCTATCTCATCGGCGCGCGCGAACTGACGATGGGCGGGCTTGTTGCCTGCTCGATCCTGTCGGGGCGCTGCGTCGCGCCACTGGCGCAAATCGCCAGCCTGTTGACGCGGTTGCACCACACGCGCACGGCGTACCGCCAAATCGACAAGATTATGCAGGGCGCGGGCGAAGCGCGCGACGATGTCCAGTATCTGCGCCGCGAACGGCTGTCGGGCGCGGTCGAATTCCGCAACGTCAGCTTCAAATACCCCGGCGGCAACAACCGCGTCCTTGATAACGTCTCGTTCCGCATCGAGCCCGGCGAAAAGGTCGCGATTTTGGGCCGCGTCGGCTCGGGAAAATCGACAATCGCGCGGCTCATCCTCGGGCTTTATACGCCCGAAGACGGCACCATCCTTGTCGATGATGCCGATGTCCGCCAGCTGCACCCCGAAGATTTGCGCCGCAACATCGGCGCGGTGCTGCAGGACGTGTTCCTGCTGTCGGGATCAATCCGCGAGAACATCTCGCTTGGCGACCGTGCGATTGACGACGCTGCCGTGCTCGCCGCCGCGCAAGCATCGGAGATCGG
>Ga0209023_10008619_pt1 | contig 10184 bp, 9 predicted proteins | sample LakOneMetagenome_FD_187468 | JGI IMG/M metagenome (GOLD analysis project Ga0209023, IMG submission 187468) | Freshwater and sediment microbial communities from Lake Erie, Canada (SPAdes) (version 2) | ecosystem: Environmental > Aquatic > Freshwater > Lentic | place: Lake Erie, Canada | collected...
ACAGGTTTTCGGGCAGGCTGACGGTCGGCTTCGTCAATGTCAGCGGCGTCCCCGCCGCTGATGTCAGGCTGATCCGCGTGTCCGATCCCAGATAGGTCAGATCGCCAACCCGCGCGCTCAAGGCATTTCCGCTTTCAGGCGCACTTGCCGCAATCGTCATGTATTCAGGTCGCACCGCCAGATGTCCGGACGCGGCCCCCGACGCCACGGCGCGGACCGCCCGCCCCTCGCAACGCCCTTCCGCAACACCACCGGAAACCGAGGCGCCCTCGATGGGCAGAATGTTGATGTCGCCCAGAAACTCCGCCACGAACCGGTTCGCCGGACGCTCATAGACCTCGCGCGGCGCAGCAAGCTGTTGCAGCACACCGCGTTCAAAGATCGCCACCCGGCTCGACAACGCCAATGCCTCCGACTGATCGTGCGTCACGAAGATGAACGTCGTCCCGGTTTCCTTGTGCAAACGCTTGACCTCGTCCTGCATCTGCCCGCGCAGGTTCTTGTCCAAAGCTGAAAACGGCTCGTCCAGCAGCAGCACCGGCGGCTCGCAGGCCAGCGCGCGCGCCAAGGCCACGCGCTGTTGCTGGCCGCCCGACAGGGCCGCTGGCCGCTTGTGGCCGTGGCCGGCTAGGCCCACCATCTCGACCATGTCCTGCACACGCTTCTTCACCTGAGCCGCGCTGCGCTTCTGCACCTTCAGCGGAAAGGCGATATTGTCCTCGACCGACATATGCGGAAACAACGCATAGCCCTGAAACACCATGCCAAAGGCCCGCTCTTCAGCGGGCTCTTTCGTCACATCTTTTCCATCAAGCGTCAGACGCCCACGCGTCGGCATCTCGAACCCGGCCAAAACCATCAGGAACGTGGTCTTGCCAGAACCAGACGGGCCAAGCAGCGTCAGGAATTCTCCACGACCAATGGTCATGCTGATATTGTCGAGGGCGGTAAAACTGCCGAACATCTTGCAGATACCTTCTGCACCGATCTCCGCCGCACGGCTATTTGTTGTCATTCAGACCCTCCCCGCAGATCAGAGCCTATGGGCCAGCAGCCTGTTGTGACAAACGAATTGTTTTCCACCCAACGGCAAATTTTATTCACCCTATTGATCGTCATGAGAGTCCCTCGGCATCAAGCTCCTCCCGCATCCAGCCGCGAAACGCCGCAACCGCCGGATTGCGCGCCTTTTCTGCTGAAACGATCAGATAATAGGACCTCGGCGAACGGATCGTCAGATCGAAGGGCCGGATCAACTGACCCGACTCCATCGCCTCATGGCAGATGAACTCATCCCCCATCGCGATTCCTTGCGAGTTCAGGGCGGCCGCATAGACAAGGTTCATGTCCGAAAACACCACACCGCCCCGCGCTGTCGCCTCATCAAGCCCCGCCTTGCCGAACCACGACCGCCAGTCCTCGGTGTCGAACAGATGCAAAAGCCCCGCCCGCACCAAATCCTGCGGCTCGATCGCACCCCCCATCCGGTTGATCAGCGCCGGGCTGCACAGCGGAGTGAACTCGACCTCCTGCAACAGTTCGACCTCCATGTCAGGCTGGTTTCCCGTGCCGAACGAGATGAAAAGATCGACGTCCGGATTCGACACGTCGTCCAACCGCCGAGGCGTCACCACCGACAGGGCAACATCCGGAAAAGTCGAGCGAAACCGCCCGATCTTCGGACAAAGCCACGAAGCCGCGAACCCCGCCGTGCTGCTGACCGTCAGCGCGCCCGAAATCCCGCGCCCCGCATTCCGAGCCGCCGACCCGGCAATAGCGCTGAGTGCGCGCCGAACATCCTCGGAATAGGCCAGCCCTTGCGGTGTCAACTCGATGCGCGTGCCGATCCGGTTCAACAACCTGAACCCCAGATCACGCTCCAAGAGCCGCAACTGATGGCTCACCGCGCTGCGCGTCAGGTTCAACTCATCCGCAGCCTGCCACACGGTCCCGTGGCGGGCAAAACTCTCCAGCGCCCGCAGCGCTTGTGTGGATGGAATGCGCGCCATGCTACCCCCTTGCACCCGCAACCCAGACTAAGCCCGAATGCCCGCTCCGATCCAGTCTTTTGGTGAATAGGATTTGCCGATACCTAAAAAAGGTTTCACTTTCCCGCAGAGCAGGCCGGGGCGTACCTCTATAGGGACGGAGGACCCGATGCCCGCGCTGACCGCCAGCCAGACAACCGCACTCGCCCAGGTGGACGCCCTTGCGCCAAACCTGTCGGAATGGTGCGCCACAATCTTCAACCACGGCGAAACCGCGTGGCGCGAATATCGCTCGTCGGCATGGTATGTCGAACGTCTCCGCGCCGAGGGCTTCACCGTCGAAGAAGGCTCTGGCGGAATGCCGACCGCCTTCTGCGCGCATTGGTCGAACGGCGATGGCCCCATCGTCGGCATGTACGCGGAATATGACGCCGTACCCGGCAACTGTCAGGCGGCCTCGACCCGCCGAGAACCCCGCGCGGGACTTGGCTTTCAGGCGGGCGGCCACACCGACCCCCATTCCGGTCTCGGTATGGGTTCGCTCGGTGGCCTCCTCGCCACAAAGGCCGCGATGGAGCGGCACGGCATCAAGGGTGGCCTGCGCTTTACCGGCGAGCCCGCCGAAAAGGTGCGCGGCTCCAAACCCATCCACGCCGCCAAAGGCTATTATGACGGGTTGGCAGCGATGCTGTCGTTCCATCCGTTCTACATGCTGCCCATGTGCAACACGGTGCGCCTGACCACGCACTGCGGTGCCGCCTATGCGATGATCTACCGCTTTATCTGCGACGCTCCCGAAGCATGGGGCATCTCCGATGGCGCGCCGATCCCGCAATCGCACAGCGCCGTCCGCGCCCCCGGCGCGAACGACGCACTGACGTTGATGTTTCAGACTTCGAAAAGCCTGCGCGAGGCGATGCTGCCCCATCAAGGCGGCTGGTCGGTGTCGGAAGCGATCCTGACCGCCGGTCAAGCCACCGCCGACAACCTTCCGGCGGGACTCGCCGAGATCCAGTACATGATCCGCGTGCCTACCATTGCGATGGCCGAACAGGTCACCGCCGTGCTTGACCGCAACGCCGCCGCCGCCGCCACGCTCACCGGCTGCCGGTACGAGCGGCACTGGGTCTGCAAATCCCGCCACGGCCTTGCCAACCATGCCATGACCTCCGTCGTCTGGGATGCGCTGCAAACCGTCGGCGCGCCGCACTGGGGCGAAAGCGCCAAGGACATCGCCCGCGAGATCCAGCGCAACCTTGGCCTTGACCCTATGGCCGAACCCTTCATCGACGAAATGTCGCGCCTCGTCTTGCCCGAGGATGCCGAGGCGATCTTGCGCCGCGACCTGCCGCCAAGCCAACTGAACTCTACGTCCGACGACTATACCGACATGACATGGCACGCCCCCACGGCGCGCTTTTACATTGCCCGTCCTGCGCTCAAGGCCCCGCCCGGCACCGCCTATCCGGCCTGGGTGATGAACGCGCTCGGCGGGATCCCAGCAACCATCGACCCGATGGTGCAAACAGCCGCCAAAGTGCTGACCCTCTCCGCGCTCCGCATCCTCGAAGACGAAACCGCCCGCACCGCCGCGATGGAAGAATTCCGCACCCGCACCGGCGGTGGCATCGGCGGCACCGACTGGTGCGCCCCCCTGTGCGACTACGACCCGCCCATTCACTTCCGCTGGCCGGAATATGTGACAACCCCGCGCGGCCGGGACTGGTGGATACCCTCCGCCATGCCCGGCGCCTGAGCCCCGAAAGGACAGACCATGACCCTCGATGCCCCTATCGTGAACGAACCCTTCTCGCTTCAACGCCGCAACCCCAAGGGCAACACCAAGCCGCTGACCGGCTGGGGTTTCGCCAATGAAACCGACGTCCTCACCGACGTGCTCCTCGGCTCGCCCGCACACTTGCGGCACCTCTCGACCTCCAGCCTGTCGCGCAAGCACCTGCGCGAAAACCCTTGCAACATTCAGGTTGCCCAGTCCCAGCACGCCGAACTTGTCGCCGCCTATGAGCATTTCGGCGTCAAGGTCCACATGCACGCGCCCTCGCCCGAATTGCAGATGCAGGTCTATGCCCGCGACTCTTCGGTCATGACGCCCTACGGCGCCATCATCACCGCCATGTCGCAGTGGTGGCGCCGTGGCGAAAACTACGCCGCCATCCGCACCTATGAAGAACTCGGCATTCCGATCTATGACATGGTCACCGCCGGCACCTTCGAAGGCGGCGACTTCAACGTCATCGAGGACGGCGTCGTTCTCATCGGCTGCGGGGGCGCCCGCACCCAGGAAGAAGGCGCCCGTCAGGTCAAGGAATGGTTCGACAAGGAAGGCTGGGAAACCCGCATCGCCTACATCGACGAATATTACGTCCATATCGACCTGATGGTCGTGCCGATCGCGCCGAAACTCACGGCTGTCTGCCTTGCCTGCACCGAGCCGGGCATCGTCGACTGGCTCAAGGCCAAGGGCCACGAGATCATCGACGTGCCGTTCCAGGACACGATGGCACTTGGCTGCAACTTCATGGCGCTCGGCCGCGACCGCGTCATCGCCCCCACCTCGTCCAAAACGCTGATCGACCAACTCCGCGCCCGCGGCTTCGAAGTGGCTGCCGTCGACACCGCGGAAATCTCCAAGACCGGCGGCGGCATCCACTGCATGGCACAATCGCTGAAACGCGTCGCCGACTGACAATAGGGCTGCGTATCCACTCACGGAACACAGCCTTGACCGCGTCCATCTGGGGAGATGGGCGCGGTCTTCCTTTGTCGTGAGCTTCACCTCAGGCGTGCCTGACGAGAAAGTCCCGCATCGGCGGCAACACGCGGTCCGTCGCTTCGATCAGGATCGCGTGTTTCAGCCCTTCAAGTATCACCAGTTCGGAATTCGGCATCGCCTCCGCAATCAGCTTGTTGAGCCGCGGGTTACACCCCCCGTCCAACTCACCCGTCAGCACCAGCGACGGCGCCGTCACCTCATGCAGCCACGGAGCCATCTCGGTCTCGGCATAGATGTCGAAGACGTTCAGGAACACCTCGCCGGGCGTGTCCATCACCTGCTTCTTCCGCCACTCGATCACATCCGGCCGGGCCGCCGCGAACGCGTCGGTAAACCAGCGCGCGGTCAGCGTATCAAGCACCTGCCCGATCCCCTTCTCCCGCATCGCCGCCACCACGGCCTTGACCTTGGCACTGTCATCCTCGGTCCGGAACGCCGCCGTCGACAATAATCCCAACGACAGCACCCGCTCCGGGTAACGCAGCGCATAGGCCGGGCCGATCATGCCGCCCAGAGAATGCCCGGCGAAATGCGCCTTCTCGATCCCAAGCTTGGCCCGCAGCGCCTCCAGATCGTCGACCAGATCATCCAGCCCGAACTTCCCCGTCGGCATCGGACTTTCACCATGACCACGCAGATCGTACGAGATGCAGGTGAACCGGTCCTTCAACCCCTCGGTCAGCTTCTGGAACGCGGTCTTGCGCGCCCCGATCCCGTGAATCAGGAACAGCGCCGGCCCCTCACCAACAACGGTATGCACACAGTCGATCGCCGCCATCACGCCTTCTCCGCCGGCGGATCGGGATAAAGATCGCTGCACAGCCCGCCACCAATCGCCCAGTTTTCCTTGGCGATGTCCTCGATCACGATATGAATCGATTGCGGCGTTCCTCCGCAGGTCTGCACGAACGCCTCGGTCAGCGCCTTGGCCAGCGCCCGCTTCTGCTCAACCGTGCGCCCACGGAACATTTCCACCCGGATCATCGGCATCGTCGTATCTCTCCCCTACGCCACGCGCTTCTGCTTCACACCCGCCAGATGCGGCATCACCGCTGACGCAAACCGCGCCATCATATCCAGCGTCTCTTCCTGCGGCTGCCCGAAGTTCGACGACATGATCACTTCGTCGATCCCCGCCTCGGCATAGACGGCCAGCCGGTCGATCATCTCGTCGCGTTCGCAGATGATGATGCTGGCCGCCAGTTCCTCCACCGTCTGCTTGCGCGGCAAGGGCTTGATCGCCCCATGCTCGACAATCCCCGGTCCTGACCAAAGGTTGTCAAACCGCATGTAATAATCATGCGCCGCCTCGACCTTGGCCCGCGCATCCGCCGCACTTTTCGCCAGATAGACGCCCCGTTGCAGCGCCAGCCGATTGCCAGCCCCTGCCGGAGCCGCCGCCTTGCCACGATGGAACGCATTCACCTGCTCCATCAGCACCGAATGCTCCGCGCCAAGCGGCGTCGTCTGCACATGATACCCCTTGCGCGCGCTTGCCTCGATCCCTTCCGGCACCATCACCGCCAGCATCAGCGTCACCGGCAGTTCCGGCCGCGGCATCGCTGTCAACTTGTCGAACTTGTAGTATTTCCCGTCCCAACTGACCTCCTCTTTGGTCAGTAGCGCCTCAAGCACGGCGAGCGATTCCTCGAACTTCGGCTTCAACTCGGCATAGGGCACGCCCAGCCGCTCCACCTCATAGGCAAACGCCCCGCGCCCGACACCAAGCACCAGCCGCCCGTCCGTCAGATTGCTGGCCTGAATGACCTCTCCGGCAAAGACCCGCATATCGCGGATCGGCAATACCGCCACCGAGGTGACCAGTTCGATCCGGCTCGTCACCGCCCCCAGATAGGCCGCCATCTGCAAAGGCGACGGGATCAACAGGATATTGATCAGATGATGCTCCGGGATGGTCACGCCGCGAAATCCGCATGCCTCAGCATGCTTCGCCTGCGCCACCATGTCCTTGTAAAGCCGCCGCCCCCCGTAAGCCGGGTCCTTGAGATAAGCCGACAGAAAATGGTTGAAGTCCATGCGCGTTCCCTCCGCAGGGCAATGTTTGTACATTTGTACTAAATCTGGCAGACAATAGCCTCCGCTGTCAAGCCGCAGGTTGTTCCGCCCAGTTCCAGACGCAAACGCAATGCAACAGCCGTGCGTATGAAATTTAAAATCTCCCTAAATTTTGCCTTAAATGCACGATAGACAGCCCGCGTGACGTAACGATTTACAAGAGTAACATTATGACAAAATTGGTTTTCCCATCGGCATTTCTGACTCGTGGCATCTTTCTCGCTACTCTCTGTGCAAGCCTTCAGACAACACAACCCGCCTTCGCAGGTGGCCTCGGTGAACCGGTCATCGCCCCCTCATGCGGGCCTGCCAACGGAGCAACTTCGTGTTCGCCCGTACCAACCCAACAAACCTCCGCCCTGAGCCCGGCAATGACCCCCGCGGGTGCCAACGCCAAAGCGGATAAAAAAGACAACTTGGTTTTGGCCAGCGGCGGCGGTTCAGGTGGCTCACCCACTGGCGGTACCGGCTCTGGCGGCGCGGGCGCAGGAGGGTCAGGTTCCGGAGGCTCTGGCGGCGCAGGTGGATCAGGCGGCTCCGGTGGCTCCGGCGGCGGTTCCGGCGACCCCGGTACGGGTGGATCTGGCTGAAACTGCAACTTTGACAAGGCTCACTGCTGCGGAGCAGTCCGCAGCAGCATGTCTGCCAGGAATTCAGTTATTTTGGCTTCGGTGTCTGGCGATCCCGAGAGGATTCGAACCCCTGACCCGCTGCTTAGAAGGCAGCTGCTCTATCCAACTGAGCTACGGGACCGCACGCGCCCCTTTTGCCTTGGTCGGACCTGCCGTGCAAGTCTTCAGGCAAGCGTGCGGGTCATGAAGATGCTGTTGGGGTCAAGCTCGTAGTCCGCGAACGGCGCACATTCCTCGAACCCGGCTTTCGCATAAAGCCCCCGCGCCGGAGCGAACATCGCCTGCGCCCCCGTCTCAAGGCTCAGCTTCCTCAGACCGGCAGCGCGGGCCTCGGCAACCAGATGATCAAGCATCTTGCGCGACAATCCACGCCCACGGACCTCGTGCAGAACATGCATCGACTTGATCTCGGCATGGTCGTCGTCAAGCCGCTTGAAAGCGCCCATGCCAACCGGCTCCTGCCCGTCGCGCATGACAAAGAACGACACTTCCGGGATCGCCAACTGGCTGGCATCCATCATGTGAATGCTCTCTGGCGGCGTATCGGCATGCATGTCTGCCGTATGGCGTTCCATGAGCAGCTTCAAATCGGCATTCGTCGGGTTTTCACTACGGATGGTGATGCTGCTCAAGGCTCGGACTCCTGGTCGCTGCCGAGCTTCGAAAGGTCAAGCGAGTTGGCCATTACCCTGCCCGGCGTCATTGCGTCGATGTTCCACACCAATTCGCCTACCGCGCCCGGCTTTGCAATACCGCGCGCCATCATTAATCCTTTGATTGCAATATCTGTTTGACCGTTCGGAGCCTTGCCCAATGCTGCAAGGATCGCATCCATGCCGGACAGCCTCACCTTGCCCGCCCCTGTGGGAATCGCGCCGGGGCCGACATCAATCGTCATGGCACCCTCATAGTTCAACTCATAGAGCGGCGACTTGATCTGGGCCGGTGCAAACGTCAGATCGAACGAACCATCAGGAAGCAAGGCGCTCAACAGCGAGGATTGCATCCCGGTCGGCAGAATTGGCTCTGACTTGAAATTGACCGCCCCCACGATCAGCGCCGCCGGATCGGCCAGATTGAACCCGGAACCCTCAATGTCGAAGCTGCCAGACGTTGGGATCAGCGGAGTGGCCCACTCCGGCACAACACCCGGCGGAACGCCAATCTGGTCGAACGAAAACGATTCACGCACCCGGCCATCGGCAACCAGACCGTTCACTATGGCTTTGGCCGTGATATTGCTGGCCGAAAAGGTGCCAATGGGCGTGTCGATACTGTTGCCCTGATAGGTGAAGCCGCCCTCCATGTTCTCAAAGACTGGCAGAGCGGCCCGAACGATTGGCCGTATCTCTTCCTGATTGACCATGATCTCGATTTCAGAGGGATGGGCGACCAGCCATGCGGCAATCTGCATAAGCGGGGCAATGCGCATGCCCTTGACGTCAATCCTGCCAACAATCGCGTCTGCCGAAAAGGCAATGGGAACTCCCTGAGCAGGGGGAACTCCGGGAACCATCATGCTTTCTTTCAAATCTGTGGCACGTGTTTCCATTGCCCAATCGACACCGCCGACGACAGATGCCGTGCCGGTCATCTCTGTATGATACGTCGCGAAAGAATACTCTGCGTTAGTTTCAACGTTCTTCGACGACTCGTCGACTTTCTGCAAAATCCTGAAGTCCAGCAGGTCCGAAGACCACTGGCTGAGCGCGCCCAGTTTTTCGTCAAACGTCCCCTCTCCCTTGCGCGACGCAGCCGAAATGGAAACCTTCACGCCAGGAGTGTTGAATTCGTATCGGAAAGGCTCGTCCTGTTTCACACCCCAAACGCCATCCCCCTGATCGGTGATCTTCAGATGCTGCGGCGTAATGGTGAACGATACATCCGGCACGTCCAGCTTGCTCACAAGCGGAGCGAAATCGACCGTCACGTCATAGACCGCTCCGTTCGGCACGACGGTGACGACACCCTCTTTGCTGCCAAGATACGTCTGAAGGGAGGAAGTTATCCTCGCCGCGCCCTCGGGCGTGGCAGGCGCGGCGCAGGCGGTTCCCGCCGAACCGGCCAACAGAACAACAACGCAGGCGTAGCGAAAAAGTGAACTCATCAATCGAACTCCACGGATTGCAGTCGGACCTTCTCCGCAGAAGCTAGTCCAGCCCCACCGGAAATGACAAGGCCGCCCGAAGGCGGCCCCGAAAACATCAGCCTCGTCCGCCGCTCAATGCGTCCACGGACCCCGACGATCGGTCGCGAAATTCTCGCCATAGCCACGCACCCGGATATTCGGCTTGCGCGCCTGCGGCTCCGTCACCGTATAGTCGATGCCCTTCTCCGTCGCATAGGCCTCGGCCGCTTCCTGCGTCTCGAACCGCAGCTTGACCTGCGCCTGCGTGCTGCCCGACCCGGTCCAGCCCATCAACGGATCAATCGACTGGTCCGTCGGACCAAAGTCGAGCACCCACAGATGGGTCTTCGCCGTTCCCGATTGCATCGCGGTCTTGGCAGGCTTGTAGATACGGGCACGCATGTCTGTCCTCCGAACTCTTGGCCCCTTATCGAAAATGTCAGCGCAGGACGCAAGAGCCACGCATAGCCCGATGCGCCCTTGAACCGGAACAAAAACAGATCAAATCTGTCGAACCGGAAGGAATCGCCCCATGCCCCACAACAACACCAACATGCCGATGCATC
>Ga0209023_10008622_pt1 | contig 10183 bp, 4 predicted proteins | sample LakOneMetagenome_FD_187468 | JGI IMG/M metagenome (GOLD analysis project Ga0209023, IMG submission 187468) | Freshwater and sediment microbial communities from Lake Erie, Canada (SPAdes) (version 2) | ecosystem: Environmental > Aquatic > Freshwater > Lentic | place: Lake Erie, Canada | collected...
CGCTGGTCGAGACTGCCCTGGTCGTCGTCACGGATGTCGATCGTCGGCGCGGGGTTGGCGAAGCGTGGCTCGCCACCGAACCAGACGGGGACGAGGCCGCGGCCATCGGTGCAGTCCTGGAAGAGCAGCGAGTGGGTCCCGGTCGGAGCGCTGAGCTCGTAGTTTCCCTCGGCGTCGGTGGTGGTGAACGCGAGTCCGGTCAGCGCGCCGTCGACCACGTCCTGGACGGACACGCAGATGTCGTCGAGTGGTCGGTCGTCCTGGTCCATCACCCGGCCGGACAGTCGCGGACGGGACCGCATGACGACGTCGTCGAGGGAGTGCTTGTCGTGCGCCGGCACGTCGACGTCCTTCGACGACGCGCGGTCGGGCGCACCGGGGAACCACGTCTCGCTGTACCGGGCGGGCACGGCGCAGTCGGTGAATCGGAACGTTCCCCGGCCCGCGGGCACGTCCGCTTCGAACCTGCCCTCCTTGTCGGTCGTCGCGACGTCGAGGAGGGTGTCGTCGCCTGCAGCGGCGTAGGCGACACAGACACTGTCGACGGGGACCCGGTCGCGGTCGAGGACTGCTCCGTACACGCGGCCCGCCGGTACCAGGGTGATCTCGATCCCGACCTTCTCGCCGGGCTCGACGTGCACCGCCGAGGCGGCCGCAGCCGAGGTGGCGGAGGGATGGTAGGTGGTCACGAACCCACCGATGCCCCGGCAATCGGTCGCCTTCACGAGGTGGTCGCCGGCCGCAAGCGCGTCGAGCACGAAGGCACCCTCAGCGTCGGTCGCAATGGGTTCGGACTTCGAGCCGTCGATCGAGACGCAGACGTTCGGGACCGAGGCGCCACGGTCGTCGGCCACGCGGCCGAGGATCACCGCGGGCTCGGCCGGCGGCGCTGCCGCCTCCCCCTTGGTCTCAGCGCCCGCCGGTGCGCCGATCACGACGAGTCCGGCGGTGAGGAGCCCGACCACGTTGAGCGCTGCCAGTCCGGTCCGCCAGGCGGAACCGGTACGCAGGTCGAGGTGGGCGGGGTCGAGGTGAGCAACTCGCTCCCGGGTGACATCGCGTTCCTGAGCGGTCAGCGCACACACCTCGACGAGGGCGTCACGCGCTGCGGGCGTGACCCCGAGGAGCTCGATCCCGACTCGATGCGTGGTCCGGTCGGTGGAGGCGCGCGTGCCCGTCGCCGGCTCCGACACGTGCTTGACGACTCCCTCGAGCCGTACCTGGTCGATGGTGCCCGTGACTCGCGGTACCGAGAGCACGATCTCGAGCCGGTCTCCGATGGCCGGGGCGACCGCCAGGTCGACGCCGAGGCCGTGGGGCGTGAGGTCGTGCGCGCTGCAGTTCGCGCCGTCCACCTCGGCCGAGAGCGTGGCCGTGATTCGGTGGGACGTTCGGCGCTGCTGACGCGTGAGGAGCACCTGGAGCACGTCGACGATCGGGATGAGGGTCGCGACCGCGATCGCCATGACCGCGATGCGGGCGGTGTCGTCGAGGGGTCGCAGCAGGTGCGGGAACCAGAACGTCAGGGCACGCAGGATGATGCCGGTGTTGAGCACCACGGCGGCGGCGGTGACGAGCGGGAGCTGTCCGGCGATGCGCACGGAGCGTGAGGCGGACCGGGCCTGAGGACCATCGGGTGACCCGGTCGCCGGGCGGCGCCCGCCGATGATCTGGAGCTGGAGTCCCATTCGGCGCAGGCCCTGCCGGGCGATGTCGCCGCGCCGGACCGTGCCCCGGCTCAGGGCGACGAGCGCCTCCAGGCGGAGAGCGAACGCCGGTACCCACAGGAGGGCGAGGGTGGCGAGGGACGCTGTCAGGGGCAGCCGTCCGGTGAACATGGTCGCCGCGAGCACCACCAGGAACGTCAGCCGTGCCAGGCCGTCGATCGGTCGGGTGGCGTGCTCGATCATTCCGAGTCGGGCGCGAATCGGCAGCGAGCGACGCAACAGCGGGGAGTCGGGCGAGCGCAGCGAGTGCCACCCGTCCGCAGCGTCGGCGGCGGCCGCCGCCAGGTACTCGTCGAGGGTGTCAGGGGCCGTCACGCGGACGACCGGCCGTTCGCAGAACTCGATTCGCCACGACGACGACACGAGGCGCGCTGAGGCCCGGCGCACGGCAGCGTCGCCGACGGTGAGGCCACCGACGTCGTGCAGGGCGGCCGTGCGGATCACCGAACCGGACCCGGTCCACGGACCGGCACCGATCGCTCCGAGCGCCGGACCGATCACGCGGGCGTCCACGGCGCGCTCGTCGCGGTCGGGGGCGGTGTGCAGCAGGCTGTCGCGGTTCGAGTATTCGGTCGCGGCCTGGACGACGGCCACGTCGGCGCGTTCGAACGCGGCGGTGAGCGACTGCAGGTCGGGCGCGAGCACATCACCGGCGTCGACCCAGATGACGAGGTCGAACTCGGAGTCGGCGAGCGCCGCGCTCACGAGGCGGATCGACGACGGTGCCGGTCCGTCGAGGTCCGTCGACACGACCTGGTAGTCGGCGCCGTGACGTCGCGCCTCCCGCTCGACGTCGGCCCGGTGTCGATCGTCGAGAACGCGGACGCGGTCGGGTGCCTCGGCGGCCGCGACGACCAGAGTCCGTCCGACGTCCTCGACGCCGGCGTGCGCCGCAGGGACGATCAATTCGACCGAGAGGCCCCCGTCGGCGGTGGGCGCAGCCCTGGTCGGCTCAGCGTCGGGAACCCGCCAGGCGCTCGCGGCGAAGAGGGCGAGCCGGACGAAGGTCCAGATCTCGGCGGCGAGCAAGGGGAGCGACAGCCACGGCGACGCGTCGTGGAGCGACCAACCGACGCGCCAGGTGAGCGAGGCGAGCCCCCAGCACAACGCGAGGGCGGCGACCGAACGTGCGCGTCGGCCGAGGGCCTTCGTGCCGGTCGTCATGGGTGTCTCCTCGAACGTCAGGTACCCCGAATGGGGCTCCCCCCTCTTCGGCGCGTTCGAGCGGGTGCTGTAGAAGGCGGTTCGGTGAGCTCTGGTGGGTCAGCGCGCTGCCGCTGCCTCGACGGAGTCGACGAGGTGGGCTGCTGCGGCGCTCAGGCCGTCGACCCCGGGGCCGGAGGGGAACCGATCGAGCGCCTCGACGGCGCGGGCGGCGTGGGAACGCGCCACCTCGACCGCCCCGGTGATCCAACCGCCACCGGCGACGATCTCGACAGCGCGGGCTCGATCGTCGGCGGTCATGTGGTCGGTCAGGAGCGGGCGCAGCTCGTCGCCGGCATCGCTGGCGAGCGCCCGGAGGACGGGGAGCGTGTACACCCCTTCCTCCATGTCGTGGCCGGCGGGCTTGCCGAGCTCGGCCTCGGTGGCGACGAGGTCGAGCACGTCGTCGACGACCTGGAAGGCCATGCCGTAGGCGTGGCCGAACGTGGTGAGCGCCTCGATCTGTTCCGACGGCAACTCGGCGACGATGCCGCCGATGCGGCTCGCGGTGGCGAGCAGCGCCGCGGTCTTGCCGTCGATCGACCGCAGGTACGCATCCTCGGTGCGGGCGGTGTCGTAGGTGAACCGCAGCTCGAGCACCTGCCCCTCGCAGAGTCGGGCGATGGTCGACGCCAGGAGGCCGGCGACCTCGACGCCGAGTGACGACGCGATCTCCGAGGCACGGGCCAGGAGGAAGTCGCCGGCGAGGATGGCCTTGAGGTTGCCCCACTTGGCGTTGACGCTCTCGACGGTGCGGCGCGTGATGGCGTCGTCCATGACGTCGTCGTGGTAGAGCGAACCCAGGTGCACGAGCTCCACCGACACGGCGGCCTTGATGATGTCGGCCGTCGCGACCCCGTCGGACCCCGCAGCGGTCGCAGCGGCGGCGATGCAGAAGCCGGGACGGACCCGCTTGCCCCCGGCCTTGATGAGGTGGCCGGCGATCTCGGTGAGGTACGGATCCTGCGACGTCACCGACGCCAACAGCTCGCCTTCGACCCGGACCAGGTCGGCGCTCATGGTCGGCATGACGTCGAGGGGGTTGGTGGTGACCACGGAACGACGTTAGCCCTCGGGGTGGGAAGGTCCCCAGCCCGCACGCTGGCGGGCCGTGTGACGTGTGTCCGACGCGAACCGCTGATCGCCCGCGACGGAAGGAATCGACGCCGAACGCGGTTGTACGGCAGCGGTTGCCGGTTTGCTGCTGCGCCGATTGTCGGAGGGCACGGTTAGACTGACGCCACGAGTCCGCAGGAGGCACTCAGTGTTTGAACGCTTTACAGATCGAGCCCGCCGGGTCGTCGTGCTTGCCCAAGAAGAGGCACGGCTGCTCAACCACAACTACATCGGTACCGAGCACATTCTGCTCGGGCTGATCCACGAGGGTGAGGGCGTCGCCGCCAAGGCCCTTGAGTCGCTCGGCATCTCGCTCGAGGCCGTCCGTCAGCAGGTCGAGGAGATCATCGGGCAGGGCGGCAGTTCCCCGTCGGGTCACATCCCCTTCACGCCCCGCGCCAAGAAGGTCCTTGAGCTGTCGCTCCGCGAGGCCTTGCAGCTGGGTCACAACTACATCGGTACCGAGCACATCCTGCTCGGCCTCATCCGTGAGGGCGAGGGCGTGGCCGCCCAGGTGCTGGTCAAGCTCGGCGCCGACCTCTCCCGGGTGCGCCAGCAGGTCATCCAGCTCCTCAGTGGCTACCCCGGCCCCACCGGCACGGGCAGCCAGACCCCGGCCGCGCCGGGCGAGAAGGCCAGCACCGGTGGTGGCTCGGGCGATGCCGCCTCGGGTTCGCTCGTGCTCGACCAGTTCGGTCGCAACTTCACCCAGCTCGCTCGTGAGAAGAAGCTCGACCCCGTCATCGGGCGCGAGAAGGAAACCGAGCGGATGATGCAGGTGCTCAGCCGCCGCACCAAGAACAACCCGGTGCTCGTCGGTGAGCCCGGCGTCGGCAAGACCGCCATCGTCGAGGGCCTTGCCCAGGAGATCGCGGCGGGCAACGTGCCCGAGACGCTGCTCAACAAGCAGCTGTACACCCTCGATCTCGGTGCCCTCGTGGCCGGGTCCCGCTACCGCGGCGACTTCGAGGAGCGCCTCAAGAAGGTGCTCAAGGAGATCAAGACCCGCGGTGACATCATCCTGTTCATCGACGAGATCCACACCCTCGTGGGTGCGGGTGCCGCCGAGGGCGCCATCGATGCTGCGTCGATCCTGAAGCCGATGCTCGCCCGCGGCGAGCTGCAGACGATCGGTGCCACGACCCTCGACGAGTACCGCAAGCACCTCGAGAAGGACGCCGCCCTCGAGCGTCGTTTCCAGAAGGTGGTCGTCGACGAGCCGTCGGTCGCTCACACCATCGAGATCCTCAAGGGCCTGCGCGAGCGCTACGAGAACCACCACCGGGTCACCATCACCGATCAGGCGCTGGTGGCGGCCGCCAACATGGCCGACCGTTACATCTCCGACCGCCAGCTGCCCGACAAGGCGATCGACCTCATCGACGAGGCCGGCGCCCGGTTGCGCATCCGCCGTCTCCAGAGCCCGCCCGATTACCGCGAGCTCGAGAGCGAGATCGCCGAGGTCACCCGCTCCAAGAAGGAAGCCGTCGAGAAGCAGGACTTCGAAGAGGCCGGCCGTCTCCGTGACAAGGAGAAGGAGCTGCTCGCTCAGAAGGAAGCGAAGGACGTCGAGATGAAGGCGTCGGGCGTCGACCTGTTCGACGAGGTCGACGAAGAGGCCATCGCCGAGGTGCTCTCGCTGTGGACGGGTATCCCCGTCTACAAGCTCACCGAGGAGGAGACGGCCAAGCTCCTTCGTATGGAGGACGAGCTCCATCGTCGGGTGATCGGTCAGAACGAGGCCATCAAGGCCGTCAGCCAGGCCATCCGTCGTACCCGCGCCGGCCTCAAGGATCCCAAGCGTCCGTCCGGTTCGTTCATCTTCCTGGGCCCCTCGGGCGTGGGCAAGACCGAGCTCGCCAAGACGCTTGCCGAGTTCCTGTTCGGCGACGAGACGTCCATGATCACGCTCGACATGTCCGAGTACATGGAGAAGCACACGGTCAGCCGCCTCGTCGGTTCGCCCCCCGGCTACGTCGGCTACGAAGAGGGCGGCCAGCTCACCGAGGCGGTGCGCCGCAAGCCGTTCTCCGTCGTGCTGTTCGACGAGATCGAGAAGGCCCACCCCGACGTCTTCAACACGCTGTTGCAGATCCTCGAAGAGGGCCGTCTCACCGATGCGCAGGGTCGTTCGGTCGACTTCCGCAACACGGTGCTGATCATGACCTCCAACCTCGGCACCGCGGATCTCCGCAAGGCCGTTGTGGGCTTCTCGCAGCGCAACGACGCCATGTCGTACGAGAAGATGAAGGAGAAGGTCAACGAGGCGCTCAAGGCGCACTTCCGGCCGGAGTTCCTCAACCGCATCGACGAGACGATCGTGTTCAGCGAGCTCTCCAAGCCCGAGGTCACCCAGATCGTCGACTTCATGATCGCCCGCGTGGGTGTCCAGCTGTCGGGTCAGGGCATGGGCCTCGAGATCACCGAGGCCGCCAAGTTGCTCCTCGCCGACCGGGGCTACGACCCCACGATGGGTGCCCGGCCGCTGCGCCGTGCCATCCAGCGTTTGGTCGAGGATCCGCTGTCGGAGAAGCTGCTCTGGAAGGAGTTCCGCGCCGGCCAGATCATCCGGGTCGACGTCGCTCCTGATCCCGAGAAGGACGGCGAGCAGATCTTCACCTTCGAGGGTCTCGAGGGCTTCGTGCCTCCGACCGTCGGCGACGTGATCGAGGCCGAGCTGGCCGCCACCGGTGGTGGCGAGCCGGTCGCCGACGCTCCCTGATCGTCGTCCGATTCCGTTTGTGCCAACGGCGCCCTTCGGGGCGCCGTTGCGCGTTCCGGTGACCGATGCAGCCGGCGGTGGGCGGTAGCGTACGTCCGGTGTTCCGGCCCGTTCGCGTCCTCGTTCCCCTTCTCTTGGCACTCAGTGTCGTCGGATGCCGGGCCCGCGCCGACGTGTTGGTGGCCGTGGAGCCCGACGGCTCGGGCACGGTCACGGTCACGGCCACGCTCGACCCCGACGCGGTGGCGCAGGTCGGCGACGTGGCCGCGGCGCTGAAGGTCGACGACCTGCGGTCCGCCGGCTGGAAGGTCACGGGCCCGAAGAAGGCCGGGGCCGACACCGTCATCACCGTCAGCAAGCCGTTTGCCGAGGCGAGCCGGCTGGGCGCCGTCCTGGAGGAGCTCGGGGGGCCCGACGGTCCGTTCCCGGGGTGGAAACTCACGTCGTCCAACTCGTTCACCGTCTCGTCCTACGAGCTGACGGGCAAGATCCGACTGACCGGCTCGCTCGACCAGTTCAGCGACGGCGAGGTCGCGGCGGCGCTCGACGGGTTCGCCACCGGGCGGAGCCCCGAGGAACTGACCGCGGCGCTGCAGGACGATCCCGACGCGCTCACGTTGAACGTCGCCGTGACGCTTCCAGGCGATCTGGACGACGTGTCGGGACTCGACCGCACTGATCCCGCCCCGGACGTCGCGGCCGAGTTCTTCCGCCTGGGTGACGGGCGAGCGGTCGATACGGCCGTCGAGCTCAGGTCCAGTTCGACCGACCGGTCCGCCGTGCTGTGGGTGATCCTCGGTGGCGGGTTGATCGTCGCGTCCGCACTGCTCTTCGTCGCCGGCCGCCAGCAGGCCCGGCGACGGCGTGGCCGTCGTCCCGCCGCCGCGGAGTAGGGCGGTGCTTCGGCGCCAGGCGGTCCTCATCCCCGGTGGCGCGCTCGTCGGTCTGACGGCGGGAGCGGCCTCGGCCGGCTTCCTCCGCTCGCTCGAATGGGCGACCGAGGCGCAGGCCTCGAACAAATGGTTCCTGTGGTTGCTGCCCGTCGCCGGCGCAACGATGGCGACGATCACGGCGAGGTACGGCGGTCGTGCGTCGGCGGGCAACCGGCTCACGATGACGCAGATCCACGCGTTCGGTGACGGCGTCCCCCTGCGGATGGCGCCGCTCGTCTACGTGGGAACGATCGTCACCCACCTCTTCGGGGGCTCCGCCGGGCGTGAGGGCACCGCCCTCCAGATGGCGGCGGGGCTCACCGACGGCGTGGGTGCGCGCCTGCGCGTGTCGTCGGAGGATCGCCGGTTGCTCCTGATCGCTGCGCTCGCTGCCGGCTTCGGGTCGGTGTTCGGAGTGCCGTGGGCCGGGATCGTGTTCGCGGTGGAGGTCGCGCCGACGGCGTGGCGCCAGCGGGTCGTCGCCCTGCCGGCCGTCGTGGTGGCCGCGGTCCTCGGCGATCGGGTGGTGGGCTGGCTCGCGGTCCACCACACCGCGTACCCGGAGATCACCGGCATCCGCTGGCGCGACGCGTTGATCGTCGCGCTGGTCGCACCGGCGTTCGGCATTGCTGCGTGGGGCTTCATCCGGCTGACCGAGGGAATCAAGGAGCAGTTGACGTCCCGCCTCGAGGTGCCCGCCGTTCGGGCGCTGGTGGGCGGGGCGGTCGTGATCGCGCTGACGCTGCTGGTGGGCAACCGCGACTACAACGGGCTCTCGTTGCCGCTCTTGGGGCGGGCGTTCGGGCTCGTCGACATCGGGTTGGGGGTGTGGGCGCTCAAGCTGTTGTTCACCGCCGTCACGGTCGGGTCGGGCTACGCCGGCGGTGAGGTCACGCCGCTGTTCGTCATCGGTGCGACGTTGGGGGCGGCGGTCGCGCACGCGACCGGCGGGCCGGTCCTGGTGCTGGCGGCGGTCGGGATGATGGCCACGTTCGGGTCGGCGGTGAACGCGTCGACTGCGTGTGTGGTGATGGGCATCGAGCTGTTCGGGTGGGGTCCCGTGGTGCCGCTGATCGTCGGGTGTGGCATCGCTCGCCTGTGCTCGTCGGGCCGCACGCTGTACGCCCACGAGACGGTGCCGGTCGAGGCCGAGTTGCTCTGAGGGCGGCGCTCGACGCGCCAGATGGACGCGTCCGGGGCGCCGGCCGGATGTTCCGGTGCGAACAGATGTTCGTACCATCCGCGCTCGGTGTCAGCGGTGCTCGGTAGGTTCTGAGCCATGGCCCTGACGACCTCGCAACCCCGTCGCAAGACCCGCTACGCCTGCATCGAGTGCGGCACCGGCGCTCCCAAGTGGTCGGGCAAGTGCGACGGCTGCGGCGAGTGGAACACGATCGTGGAGGAGCCGGTCGACGCCGACCCCGTGGTCGTCGTTGCTCCTGCGGTGCCGGCCCGGCCGATCACCGAGGTGTCGTCGCTCGACGCCAACCCGCTGCCGACGGGCATCGCGGAGTTCGACCGGGTGCTCGGCGGTGGCCTCGTGCCCGGTTCAGTCACGCTCGTCGGTGGCGAGCCCGGGGTCGGCAAGTCCACGCTGCTGTTGCAGGTGTTGGCCGAGCCCGCCCGGTCGGGTGCGACCGTGCTGTACCTGTCGGCTGAGGAATCGACCCAGCAGGTACGGCGTCGGGCCGAACGGCTGGGCGCACTGCACGAGCGGCTGTACCTGGCCGCCGAGACCGACCTCTCCCGCGTGCTCGGCCATGTCGACCAGCTCCGGCCCACGGTGGTCGTGATCGACTCCATCCAGACGGTGTTCGACCCCGAGTTGTCGTCGGCGCCCGGTTCGGTCGGGCAGGTGCGACAGTGCGCCCATCGCCTGGTTCGCTTGGCGAAGGAGCGCGATATCGCCGTCATCCTCGTCGGGCACGTCACCAAGGAAGGCGCGTTGGCCGGTCCTCGGGTGCTCGAGCATGTGGTCGACACGGTGCTCTCGTTCGAGGGTGATCGGCACCACACACTGCGAGTCGTTCGGGCGACCAAGCACCGGTTCGGGTCGACCCAGGAGCTCGGCCTGTTCGCCATGGGCGAGGGCGGCCTCGAGGCGGTCGCCGACCCGTCGGAGATGTTCCTGGCCGATCGGCGACCCGGCATCGCCGGGTCGGTCATCGTTCCGACGCTCGAGGGGCACCGGCCGCTCGTGGTCGAACTCCAGGCGTTGGTCGCGGCGAGCGGGGGCGGCCACCCGCGCCGTTCGGTCACCGGCGTCGATCCCGGTCGGGTCGGGTTGCTCCTCGCCGTGCTCGAACGACGTGTCAACGTGCCGGTGCTCGGGCTCGACACCTACGCCATGGCGGTGGGCGGTGCCCGTGTGACCGAGCCGGGCGCCGATCTCGGGTTGGCGTTGGCGATCGTGTCGTCCGCGACCAATGTCGCGGTGCCGGCCGATGTCGTCGCGGTCGGTGAGGTCGGGTTGGGCGGCGAGT
>Ga0209023_10008623_pt1 | contig 10183 bp, 9 predicted proteins | sample LakOneMetagenome_FD_187468 | JGI IMG/M metagenome (GOLD analysis project Ga0209023, IMG submission 187468) | Freshwater and sediment microbial communities from Lake Erie, Canada (SPAdes) (version 2) | ecosystem: Environmental > Aquatic > Freshwater > Lentic | place: Lake Erie, Canada | collected...
AAGGCTCCAGCTACCGCATCAAACACACCGCGATCGACACACTGCCCTCCGTGGAAGCCGATCGTCAGGCAAACTCAACCCCGTAAACCTGCTCACTATTCAGCCGGAGCAGGCTGCTCAGGATTCAGCCGGAGCCGACAGTAAATGACGCTGAGCGACGCACGAACTTGAGGCGAAGGTGGCTCTGGTCGTGGACCGATCCTCGTGTTTCTCCGTAGCTTGTCGACATGGCTGCTGTATCGAAGTTGGAAGCTCGGCGTCGCGCGTGGGAGGCGCACTGCCGAGCGATTGAGTCACGAGCACAACGGGATCGCGCCAACACAGCTGACGCGACCGCCGTTCGTACGTTGATCGGACGCCTGCAGGATGTGGACGAATGGCAAGCGCGTCGCGTCGCGCAGTCTCGTCAACAGGTGGAGGCAGAGGCGCAGCTCAGGCGCAGCCGCTACTACGCGGATGCCTGTGCGTCGATCAAGGACATGCGAGAGCGCGGCGCGACGTTGGCGGCCGTCGCGGAGCTGGTCGGTGTCGATGTCCGCGAGATACGTGCGCTGCTGCGCAGCAAGGCTGCGAAAACTGTTAAGGCGCAACCTGCTGCGCGCGCTGGTGCAGGGCGGGACGCTCGCGCGGACACCGAATGGCCGCGGTGCGTGAGATGCGATGCGCTGATGATGGATCGCGAAGATAGACCACGTCGCGGACGCCGCCGGCTCTACTGCTCAGACACGTGCCGACGCGACTCATCTGCGGCCCGCATGGCTGCCGAGCGCCACGGAACGCCTATCCGCGTTGTCGAGGTGCCGCGAGCTGGCTCCGATACCGATCTCGACACGACTCCTAGGGATTCGCCCGCTTCTGTCCCCATCAGCGCGCTCGACGCCGCAGACATCGCCTCCCGTGACGAACGGGCGCTGTGCGCGTTACTGGTGAGTCTCACAGAGCGCGCACGTCGGAAGGACCTCGAACGGGCCACCCTGACGGCTACGCGTGATCTCGCCAAAGTTGTTTATCCGTACCGCAGCTGAACAGCTCAGCGCCGCCGAGAACGGCGGCGGCGCGCCCGGCTGTCCCGCCGCCGCTGTGCAGGCCCGCATGCAGTCAGAGAGCCATCCGCCCTACCCGAACCGTGCGTTGTCAGCGCGGCGATCTCGGCGGGCAGGTCAGCCACGAAGCGGAGCTCCAGTTCGTCGATTGCGTCTCGTCGCGCCGCTTCGAGAAGCAGGGTCGCATCGTCACGATGGGGGAGAACTCCGTGATCGCGCGCATAGCGATCTGTGACGGTATCGATGAGATCGTCCAACGAGGTGGTGAGAAGAAGCGCATCGTCGCCGGCGTGGCGCTCTGCGAACTCCTCGCGGCGTTCGCTGGACCATGTTGCTGGATAAGAAAGATCTGACAGATACAGCTGCTTGATGGCCGCCTCCAACTGGCCTGACCACCCGTAGTCAGGCCAGTCGTGGATGACCGCCTGGACGATCGCGTCGAATTGCGTGCTCACGAAGACCACTCCTCCCGTTGAGGGACCTGGTCCAGATTCTGCCCGATGGTGCCGACGCCGCTAGCCCGACAAGCGCGGTCACGACGCCTCGACGTCTAGATCGTCGGCTGAATGACCCTTCGGGACAGTCTGGCGGTGCGCGGGCAGCTCTTGAACAGAGGACGACTGCTCCCGCGGAGCCGAAATGCGCGAGGGACGCGAGGATTGCGAGTGTTGTTTGGCCGACACATCTTTGTAGGGCGGGTAGACGGTCCACAACAGGACATTCCGATGATTTCGAGCGCCATCGTCTTCGATCGCCCAACCCAGACTCCGTAGCGCGGGTGCGTGCCGTCGTAGGACGGCCGTGACATCCCGCCCGTTCCGGGGCCACTCCTTCGGCCTGCGCCAGGTGTCGCCGGTTGGCGTGACTGTCGCCAGCAGGTCGCCTCCGGACTTTGCGACGAGCGGTTCCCGGATGTGCAGCCGTAGCTGTTCGATGAACGGGTCGGCGGACAGGCTGTCTTCGGAGAGTTGATTGGCGCGTGACAGGTAACGCCGGAAGCCATGGGTCGACAGAATCTCGTCAACGGCCGCCAGCGTGCGACTGAAGTCCGCCATCCGTGGCGACACGTCGACCGAAATGGTTTCCAGCCGTTGATGGACGACGGCGGCCAGATCGAGAAGCCCGCCCAAAATCCCTGGTAGAGCCGTGCGCCACTGTTGTCGCATCGTGGCTTCCGGTTGTCGCATGTGGCGATCAATGCGTCGCAGGTCGACAGTCGCCAGTCGCTCCGCGAGGTCGGGCCGCACTGCTCCGACGTCGATGCCGTTGATGATGACGCACCGCCGAAATTTGATGACTGCGAGATCGGAGTCTGTGTACAACGCCCGTTTGATGTTGCCGTCGCCGGTGGCGGCGCGGCACAGAGAATCCGACAACCACGGCGAGATAGTCGACAGGTTGTCCAAGGCAACGACCCACGAACCGGAGGCTGCAGTGACCCACGAGTCGGAGTCACGCGGTGCCTGCCGCAGGGGGACCGGTGACGGGTCGATGAGATCGACCAGCATGCGCGTGGTTGTGCTCTTGGCGCTGCCCTGCTCGGCGAACAGCGCCAAGATCGGGTGGGGGACGTCCGTCTGGACAAGAGCGGCAACGAGGGCAGCAAGGAGGACCGGTCGGTCTTCAAAGTCGACGTTGACGAAATCCCAGAGCTTCTCGACATTCCCGCCCTGAGCCGGCAGCGGCATCGCCCCGGTCAACTTGGTACGCAGAAAGCGCACAGGTGCCCGTTCGGTGAGCGTCCACCGGCCCTGTCGGATACGAATCGTCTGGCCATCGGGCCGTCCGGTGTCGATGTAAATGGTGCCGTCATCGTCAGCGACGCGGAGGTTGAGGCGTTCGGGCGGCTTCGTGGCAGCCAAACCTTCGAGGATCAGGGTGGCGTCAGTCAGCGCCTGGCCGCCGGCGACCGCGCCGGTTTCGGCGAAGTACCGTGCGGCGAGGTCGGCGCGTAGACCGGCCTTGCCGGCGCGGAGCAGCATCACCAAGTGCGGGCGGTCGCGGTCAGCGCCGAACGGCTCGCCCTCTTCTGAGAGCCCGAGCAGGTAGCGTTCCTGTGCCATGCTGACCAAGCGTGCGGCTACCGACTTCTTGTCCGTCTCGGTGTTGTCGCTCATAGGATTTCCTGCATACGGTGCTTATGCAGGCTGCGTTGACGAGCTATTCTCATGTGGAACTTCCGTGTCGGATGATCAGGTGGTTCGAACAAAGACCTCGGCTAGGCCCCGGGGTCTTTTTCGTGGGTGCGGTTCACGCGGCGTCTCCGCCTCCGCGCCGGGTTGCGCTTTCTTGCTCCGAGATCCATCGCAGCACTTCGTCGCGCCGGTAGACGACTCGGCGGCCCAAGGTGAAACTGGCCGGTCCGATGTCGCAGTGGCGCCAGTAGCGGAGAGTTCCAACGGGAATGCCGATGATGTCTGAAACCTGTTTGGCACTCAGTAGATCCATGTAGCTGCTCCTCAATAGTGGGTTCTGTCAACGAATCCAACGGTGGTGGTGGCGCCCTGCATTTGTCCACCAGTACCCTCAACTTCGCCTATAAATTGGCTCCAGTCGAACGATTTCGTCGGCTGTCGGTGGTCGGTGGGAATCTGGCACCCAACGGAGGTGGCTCACATGCAGCGACGAAACCGCCGCGCCGGCGTCGAGGACAGGTGGCGTCGATCGGACGGGACCCCTGCCGCGCGCAATGGCAAAGGGCGCCGATGGTTGGCCCGGTATGTCGATGATCAAGGCGGTGAGAACACCCGTTCGTTCGACCGCAAGGTGGACGCTCAGGCCTTTCTCAACGAGATCACAGCCGCGCAGACGATAGGAACCTATGTCGCGCCAAAAGCCGGGCGCATTACCGTCCGTGAATTGCACGCCAAGTGGCTTGGTACCCAGGGCCATTTGAAGGAGACGACGGTTGCGACACGCGCGTTCGCATGGTCGGGCTACGTCGAAGGCCGGTGGGCCGCGGTCGCAGTAGCCGACGTGCAATCGTCGGATATCAGGGCGTGGGTGCAGCAATTGGCGGCGGGTGGAGCCAAACCGGCCACCATCGAGAATGCGCTTAGCGTCCTGAGACAGATTCTGGAGATGGCCGTCGACGATCGACGGATCCCCCGCAATCCGTGTATGGGAGTGAAGTCGCCGCGACGACAGCACCGAGCACGGGGCTACCTGACGCACCGGCAGGTGGAACTTCTGGCCCGCGAGGTCGGCGAGTACGCCATCGTTGTTCGATTTCTGGCCTACACCGGGTTGCGCTGGGGCGAGATGGCAGCGCTGCGGGTGGAGTCATTCGACATGCTGCGTCGCAGGGTGAATATCCGTGAGGCGGTCGCCGAGGTGAAGGGACGTGTGGTGTGGTCGTCGCCGAAATCCCACGAACGTCGCTCGGTGCCGTTCCCGGCGTTCCTGGCCGAGCCGCTGGCCGTGCTCATGATGGGTAAGCGGCGTGAGGACTTGGTGTTCACATCGCCAGGAGGAGCACTGCTGCGAGTGTCGACGTGGCGGCCGCGGGTCTTCAACGTGGCCGTCCAACGTCTCCAGGCAGCAGACCCGGCGTACCCCACCGTGACACCGCACGACCTTCGCCACACGGCGGCGTCGCTGTCGATCAGCGCGGGGGCCAACGTCAAGGCCGTCCAGACGATGCTCGGGCACGCGTCCGCAGTCCTGACCCTGGACACCTATGCAGACTTGTTCCCGGACGACCTGGAGCAGGTTTCGGTTGCACTAGATGCGGCGCGGATGCGGTCTTTGGAATCCACTGCGGACCAGCTGCGGACTGGGAAGTAAGAAGGCCCCGACCAGAATTCCCGGTCAGGGCCTCTACCTGCGAACACACCAGTCGGGGTGGCGGGATTCGAACCCACGACCTCTTCGTCCCGAACGAAGCGCGCTACCAAGCTGCGCCACACCCCGTGTGAAGCGTCGACAGCCTATCGCACGGGGGTGCCGGGAAGCCAAACGGCCCGGCGCCGGTGACTCCGCCCACACCGACCTGGGGACTCGTTGGCAATCACATAACGATTCGGGATGAACGGGGAGTGTCGAGATGGTTAAACCCACACGGAGCGAAAAACTTGTGGTGGACCTACGGGCCGCTCGTCGAGTTTCCGAACCAGGGAAAGGATCGCCGACCATGACCGCATTGGGTGCCGGCCTCTACGGTGGCTTCTTCGTGATGGCCGCACTGTGGCTCATAGCGACCGCGGAATCGTCCGACGAGATCAGTGACCGCGCGAACGTGGTCGACGGCAAGCAGCGGGTGCTCGTCGATCGCCGCTGAGGCGATAACCCCGGCTAGCCGGTGGTGACGGCCGTCGGCTGTTTGAGCTCGTGCCCGCGGTCGGCGTCACGCCCACCGGTCGGCGCAGCGGTCAGAGTCAGCAGCGTGGCCTCCGGGCGGCAGCAGAACCGCAGCGGCGCGAACGGCGACGTGCCGATCCCGCCCGAGACGTGCAGCGCCATATCCGCACCCCACCGGGATGCGCCGCGGGCGCGGGAGCGGTCCAGATCGCAGTTGGTCACCACCGCGCCGTAGAACGGCACGCACAGCTGACCGCCGTGCGTGTGCCCGGCCATCACCAGCTGGTAGCCGTCGGCGGCGAACGCGTCCAGCACCCGGGTATACGGCGCGTGCACGACACCCAGGCGCAGATCCGCCGCCGCGTTGGCCGGCCCGGCGATGGTGTCGTAGCGGTCGCGCTGGATGTGCGGATCGTCGACACCGGCCGCCGCGATGGTCAGCCCGCCGACCTCGATGTCCCGACGGGTGTGGGTCAGGTCCAGCCAGCCGCGCTCGGTGAACGCCGCCCGCAGGTCCTGCCACGGCAGCGGATTCCCGTGCACCCGGTGGTCCTTGTCGGTCAGGTACTTGGCGGGGTTCTTCAGCGTCGGGCCGAAGTAGTCGTTGCTGCCGAACACGAACACCCCGGGCACCGCGAGTAGATCGCCGAGCGCCTGCACGACGGCCGGAACCGCCCGCGGGTGCGACAGGTTGTCCCCGGTGTTGACGACGAAATCCGGCTCCAGCGCGACGAGTTCGCGTAACCAGGCCTGCTTGAGCCGCTGCCCGGGCCGCATGTGAATGTCCGACAGGTGCAGCACCCGCAGCGACGACGACCCCGGCGGCAGTACCGGCACGGTCACCTCGCGCAGGGTGAACATGTTGCGCTCGATCAGCGATGCGTAGCCGATGCCGGCTGCGGTAGCCCCCAGCGTCACCGCGGCCGTCGTCTTCAAAGCGGAGAGAACACGCATGGCGTCAGACTACTGTGCGCGCCTTTGCGGTGCCCGGATTACGGGGGCGGCGGCCCGAGCACCGGCACCGTGATCGGCGGCAGACCCGGGATCTCGACGACCGTCGAACCGATCGCCGGCAAATCGATCGACGGCGCAATGGCGACCGGCGGAGGCGGGGGCGCCGGCGCGATCCCGTTCGACAGCAGGATGGTGATGATCGACCCGGGGATCGTCTGGCCGCCCGGTGAGGTGCCGACGACGGTGCCGTAGGACGCGCCGCTGTTGACGTACTGGGGCTGCTCGGCGACCTGGAAGCCGACCTCCTTGAGCCGCGCCCGGGCCTGGTCGGGGGTCAGATCGGCCACATTGGGCACCCGGGAGTTCGAGCCGCCCTCGACGTAGCGCGGATCGGTCGGCGGCAACGCCACGTCACCGAACTGGGTGGCGATCGGCTTCATCGCGGTGAACCAGGTGCGCGCGGGCTCGTTGCCGCCGAACAGGTTTCCGTCGCCGCACTGACGCAGCGGGAACGAGCACAGCTCACCCGGGTCGGTGGAGTCGTCGTAGATGTAGTTGGCGCCGGCGATGGTGTTGGTGAACCCCAGGAAGCCCGACGAGCGGTGCGCCTCGGTGGTTCCCGTCTTGCCCGACATCGGCAGGTCCCAGCCGGCCGCGCCCGCGGCACCGGCGGCCGTGCCGCCGGGCGAATGGTCCTTGCTCAGCGCGTTGGCCAGCGTGTTGGCCAGCCCCTCGGGGACGACCTGCTCGCACGTCGCCGTCGTGACGGCCACCTTCTTGCCGTGCCGGTCGAAGACCTGGTTGATCGGGTTTGGCGGGCACCAGGTGCCACCGGAGGCCAGGGTCGCCGCCACATTGGACAGCTCCAGCGGGTTCACCTCGAACGGGCCGAGGGTGAACGACCCGATGTTCTGGCGCTTGATGAACTCCGACAGGCTCTCGGCGCTCTCGGGATCGTAGGCGCGCGCGGTGCCGGGATCGTTGTAGGACCGCAGCCCCAGCTTGACGGCCATGTCGACCACCCGCGGCACGCCGATCTGGGAGATCAGCTTGGCGAACGCGGTGTTGGGCGAGGTGGCCAGCGCGTCGGTGACGCTCAGCGGCGACCGGTACGACGAGCCGCCGGAGTTCTGCACGCACCAGGTGTCCTTCGGGCAGCCCTTGATGCCGCCGCTGCCCAGCCCCTTGGCGTCGAACCGGTTGGGCACGTCGAGCTTGAAGTCGATGCCCATGCCCATCTCCAGGGCCGCCGCGACGGTGAACACCTTGAAGATCGACCCGGCGCCGTCGCCGACGAGGGAGAACGGCTGCGGCTGCATGGTCTGGCCGGCGGCGCCGTCGAGCCCGTAGGTGCGGTTGGACACCATCGCCAGCACCGGGTGGGAGTCCCTGCCCGGTTTGATCACGTTCATCACGCTGGCGACACCGTTCAGGTCCGGCGCGGCGATCGAGTCGACCGCACCCTTGACGGTGGCCTGGATGTCGGGGTCGAGCGTGGTGTCGATGCGGTAGCCGCCCTTGGCCACCTGCTCCTTGCTGATCCCCGCGCGCGCCAGGTACTCCTGCACGTAGTCGCAGAAGAACGCCCGATCACCGGCGGCGATGCAGCCGCGCGGCAACTCCCGGGGCTGCGCCAAGATGCCCAGCGGCTCGCCCTTCGCCGCGCGCAGTTCGGCGGCGTGTTCGGGATAGTTGGCGATCATGGTGTCGAGCACCAGATTTCGCCGGGCCAGCGCGCCCTCGGGATTGGTGTAGGGATCCAGCGTGGTGGTCGACTGGACCATGCCGGCCAGCAGCGCGGACTCCTGCCAGTTCAGGTCCGAGGCGTTCTTCCCGAAGTAGGTCTGCGCGGCGTCCTGAATGCCGTAGGAGCCGTTGCCGAAGGACACCAGGTTCAGGTACCGGGTCAGGATCTGGGACTTGGTGAACGTCTTGTCCAGCGTCAGCGCCATCCGGATCTCGCGCATCTTGCGCGCCGGGGTGGTTTCGACGGCGGCGCGGCGCTCGGCGTCGGTCTGCGCGACGACCAGCAGCTGGTAGTTCTTCACGTACTGCTGCTCGATGGTGGAGCCGCCGCGGGTGTCGTTGTCGCCGGAGGCGTAGCCCGCCAGCCCGGTCAGCGTGCCCTTCCAGTCCACCCCGTTGTGGTCGCCGAAGCGTTTGTCCTCGATCGAGATGATGGCCCGCTTCATGGTGTCGGCGATCTGGTCGCTGGTGACCTCGAAGCGACGCTGCGAGTACAGCCAGGCGATCGGGTTGCCCTTGGCGTCGTACATGGTGGTGACGGCGGGGGCGTCGCCTTCGAGGAGCTGGGCCGAACCGTTGGCGACGACGTCGGTGGCCTGGTTGGAGGCCAGCCCGAATCCGCCGGCGAACGGAAACAGCAGCGCAGCGACCAGAACGCTGGCCAGTAGACAGCACCAGGCCATCTTCACGAGACTCACGGCCAGCGGCGGTCGCTCCGACATGGCTACAGCGTAACGGCGCCTAGCGGCGGTCAGGTGGTAGGGCAATTTCAGCCGGGAATGCGGCGTCTCGGCAGGTCGGAACGTCCGTCCCAAAAAAGGGCAAAACCCGGTGTTGCGCTCGGCGGCCCTCAAGTCCTACTTTAAACACACAATGCGACATACGTAACACACGTATACGCAGTGTGGCGTAGATCGCAGCTTCGGTTGAACAACGATCTGCACGCAGAGGTGTTGCGCCGCCGCAGGGCGGCCCGAGCGATAGGGGATCGCTGGTGTCAGGTAGCCGGCCCGCAGCGCGTAGGACCAGTACTTCGGCCGTCGGTGGCGTCCTGCAGGGCGCCGAGGCCGAAGCCCGAATCGCCTGGGTATCGCAGGCCAGATGCCGGGGGGCCGATCCCGACGAGCTGTTTGTCCGCGGTGCCGCGCAGCGCAAGGCCGCGGTGATCTGCCGACATTGCCCGGTGATCAGCGAGTGCGGCGCCGACGCGCTGGACAACCGCGTCGAGTTCGGCGTGTGGGGCGGCATGACCGAACGGCAGCGCCGCGCCCTGCTCAAGCAGCACCCCGACGTCGTCTCCTGGGCCGACTTCTTCGCCGCCCAGCGCAAGCACCGCACTGCCGGCTAGTCCTTTCCCTCCGGCCCCCGTTCGGCGGGACCGGGCGCCGGTAGGACCTCTCTCAGCCGGGCAGCGGCCCGGTTATCTGATCGGCGATGGCGCGCAGCGCGTCGAGATCCGACACGTCGAACGGCAACGACGGCACCCCGGCGATCGCCACGTGCGGGTTCGCGCCGGTGAACCGAGACAGCAACCGCACCTCCCGCTTGGCGGTCAGCGCGCGATCGGCGTGCACCCGCAGCACCCCGGCCGCCAGCGACGACGGGTCCTCGCGCTCCAGGTCCTCGGCACCGTCGGTGGCCCGCTCGACCGTCAGGTCGCACAGGGTGGGATGGGTCCGGTTGAGGATCAGCCCGGCCAGCGGCATCGACTCCCCGGACAGCCGGTCGACGAAGAACGACGCCTCACGCAGCGCATCCGGTTCGGCCGCAGACACCACGACGAACTGGGTGCCGCGCCGGCGCAGCAGTTCGTAGGTGCGATCCGCGCGGGCCCGGAAACCGCCGAAGGTGGCGTCCAGGGACTGCACGAATTCCGAAGCATCGGAAAGCATCTGGGAGCCCAGCACGGTGGACAGGGCCTTCATCGCCAGACCCACCGCGCCGGTGACCAGCCGGCCGATACCGCGGCCCGGCGCCAGCAGCAGCTTCCACAACCGACCGTCCATGAAGCTGCCGAGCCGTTTCGGCGCGTCCAGGAAGTCCAGCGCGTTGCGCGACGGCGGGGTGTCCACCACCACCAGGTCCCAGCGATCCTGGGCCAGCAGCTGGCCCAGTTTCTCCATTGCCATGTACTCCTGCGT
>Ga0209023_10008625_pt1 | contig 10181 bp, 7 predicted proteins | sample LakOneMetagenome_FD_187468 | JGI IMG/M metagenome (GOLD analysis project Ga0209023, IMG submission 187468) | Freshwater and sediment microbial communities from Lake Erie, Canada (SPAdes) (version 2) | ecosystem: Environmental > Aquatic > Freshwater > Lentic | place: Lake Erie, Canada | collected...
GCATCGGATTAAGTTGAGCTGAGGTATACAAAGCCGCTGCGCCATCTGCCGACGATGCAGAGATGGTGGTTTTAAACGCATAGCCCTTTGATAAGAAATGCTTGTCTTTATATTTGCTGTTGCCTTTAAGACCGTAGTCAATGCTTAGCCAGAAACATGCAGCGAAGAATGCTTGATGCCAATCAAAATAATCAAAGATGAAAACTAAAACTAAAATCGTAATTCCCGTTTCAGTTGCCTTTGTCCACATTTTGTTTTCGAGTGCCCAGAATACGGTGAAGAAGAAGCCTAACCAGCACCATCCTTGCTTTACGGCTTTCACATCACCAGTGTTATTGGCGTATATCTTGTACTCTTTCATTTTCCCTGTACCTTTCAATTAGCTAAATTTCAATTAAATTAATTATCTACCCCACATCTCATCCTGAGCTCTAAGTAGCTCACCTCAAACACACAACCATGCGCAACTGAAAACACAGTAGTAGCGTTCTGATTCTTTAAAACTCTTCGGGATGCGTCTTACTAGCGGCAACAAACATACGTTTTTCGAATATATACGATATTCGTATGACTAGCCAAGAGCTTTTATACGAGATTCGTATTTTATTTTATTGATTAATTTACGAATGACGAACGATGCGAAAACGACCTTTAGTAAGCGGCTAAAGGAGGCGCGACTTGCTCGGAAGCTCACGCAAGAAGCTTTGGGAGTTGCGATTGGGTTAGATGAGTCGGCTGCGAATACGCGGATTAGTCGTTATGAACACGGTATCCATGCCGTTGAACCCAACACTGCTGAACGGCTTGCTCAGGCTTTGAATTTGCCGCTAGCGTACTTCTATGCTGATTCAGATGAGATGGCTGATCTGATTAAAAACTTTGCTCTCTTGAGCGATGAGCAACGGCAAAGTTTTTTAGAAAAGCTATGCGAGAGTGCACAGCAATCTTAAATTAGATAGCTGACAGATCCATGCCGATGAAATGCATGCGAGGCACATTTTATTTTTTCTTCTCAGTTCAACCTTAAATTGAAGTAAGCCCTTCTATCTGGCATAGTCAATCACTCATATTTCCTTGTATTGAATTCAAGAATATCCGTTGTAATAAGCCTTCAATACAAAAAGCTCTGATCCTTTATATAGCCTGTGGTCGATCTGTTACGCGGGGATTAAAGCAGTCCGACTATGGCAAACTAAACTGAAAATAACTCGAACAATGATAATTAACAGACTCAAGGGGTCAAAACCGAAATGAAGATTCAATCTGTACGCATAAAAAACTTTCGCACGTTAAAAGACGTGACAATCCCCTTTGATTCCGTCACGACTTTCATCGGACCAAACGGTGCTGGTAAATCAACCGTACTGCGTGCGCTCGACTGGTTCTTCAACGGCAAGTCCGGCTCACTGACTGAAAAAGACTGCTCTTTTGGAGCAATTGACGAAGATATCGAAGTTGAGGTCACATTTGCTGAACTAACTGAAAAAGATCGTGAGGCGCTTGGCAAGTATGCACCAGAGGGGGTCTCTACCTTCACTGCATGGAAACGGAGGTCATCTGATGGCTCCGATGTGCTCTCCGCCAATGCAAAGAGTTTCCCAGCTTTCAATGCGATTAAGTCAGCAATTGGTGCAACAGCCAAAAAGGATCTTTATTCCACACTTCGTACAGCCAATACTAGTTTAGGGCTGCCGCCAGCTAATACCGCCGCTACCATTGAGCAGGCGATGACGACATGGGAAGCATCTCATCCCGAACAACTTGTGGATGCTCCTGACGCGCTGCAGACGAACTTCTTCGGTTTCAATAGCGGTGGCAAGATGAGCGGCCTTTTCGACTTTGTGTTAGTTACTGCAGATCTTCGTGCTAGCGAGGAGTCTCTTGACGGTAAATTGAGCATCATAGGTCGAATCCTTGAGCGTTCAATTGATCGTACGGCAGCAGATGTGGAGATCGCAAAAATTGTTGAGGCGTCCAGGGTGCAACAGCAGAAAGTCTATGATGACAAGTTCAAGTCACAGCTTGAAGTTATTACAACGCAGCTTAACGAGGTCATCTCGTCTTACTCACCAGGTCGGTCTGTCACAGTTTCGCCTGCTGAGGTTGAGCTTAAGGCACCTCGTACAACATTCGACGTAGCAGTCATGGATGGAGTAACGGAAACCGCCGTAGAGCGACAGGGGCATGGCTTTCAGCGCACAATTCTGATCTCGGCGCTCCAACTTTTGGCACAGTCAGGTGCGGCTTCGGCAGAGGGAGTCATCTGCCTTGCAATCGAGGAACCGGAACTCTTTCAGCACCCGATCCAAGCGCAGACTTTTGCAAAGGTACTCCGTTCGCTAGCCGATGATGCCGGTAAGCGCATCCAAGTAACCTATGCGACTCATAGCCCTTATTTTCTTGAAGCCCGACATTTCGACCAGATCAGACGTTTAACAAGGTCGTCTCACGCAACCCCTATAGTTACTGTCCACCACAGCACTGTTGCGGGGGTAAAAACCAAGCTAAGCGGCATGATGAATCCAGATATGGTTGATCGTCAGCTAGACGGCATTGTGGCGAATAATCTTGCTGTAGCGCTCTTCGCGCATCGCGCATTTCTAGTGGAGGGAACGACAGAGTCATCAGTGTTCTACGGCATTGGTGATAAGTCCTCTCTTGGCTCGATTGAAGCAGCCGGTGTCTCTATAGTGCCTGTTAGTGGCAAGACGTCCATCCCGCTTGCACATGCGATTCTGACTTCGATAGGTATCCCGGTCTATACTCTCTTCGATGCGGATGGAGGTTTTGAAGCACGTGCGGTAGCCAAGGGAAAGACGCCTGATAAAATCATCGAGGAACGAAAGGGCCATGTAGCAGCGAATCGCATGCTACTGAAGTATTTTGGTCGAACTGAAGAGGACTTTCCATCTGCCATTGTTACGGAAGAAGTCGCGATCTTCGATGATCACCTTGAAGAATTCCTTTCGGCAAACTGGGGTGAATGGATCACTGCATGTACAAGTGTAGAGGCTGCCGCAGGTATCAGTCTCGCGAAGAATCAGTATGCATATCGCACGGCAACACTCAAGGCGCAAGGAACAGTGCCGACCACACTTTTGCAAATTTTAGATAAAGCGCTAGGTAAATAATCATGCATGAGATCATTTGCCCACACTGTGGAAAAGCATTCAAGATTGATGAGACTGGGTATGCAGATATTCTAAAGCAGGTTCGCGACAGCGATTTCGATAAACAGCTCCATGAGCGCCTTCAGTTAGCCGAGCAGGAAAAGCTTAACGCCGTCGAACTTGCCCAAGCCAAGGTCACCAGCGAATCGCTAAAGACTGCTGCGGCCAAGGACGCCGAAATTCAGGAACTGAAAGCAAGGATCGATTCCAATGAAATCACTCGGAAACTCGCCGTGTCTGAGGCTTTAAGCATCGTTGAAAAGGAACGAGACTCGCTGGCGAGCGAACTTGAAAAAGCAAAGTATGACAAAGAAACTGCTTCCAAGTTGGCTGAAGCGAGGCTCACGAACGAACTGCAGGGAGCTGCTACTACAAAGGACGTAGAGATTCAGGGTCTAAAAGCCAAGCTTGACACCATTGCGATGGCACAGAAGCTTGCGATCACCGAGGCAGTTATTGTAGCCGAAAAGGAGCGAGACGAACTTAAGAGCAGCTTGCAGCGTGCAGAGCTTGAAAAACACCTTGCTGAAAAATCATTGAAAGAAAAATACGAGACGCAGATCAAGGATCGCGATGATGCGATTGAACGCCTCCGTGACATGAAGGCTCGTTTATCAACTAAAATGGTCGGCGAAACCTTAGAACAACACTGCGAGACCGAGTTCAACCGCATTCGCGCCACTGCATTTCCTAGGGCGTACTTCGAGAAAGACAATGATGCACGTAACGGCAGTAAGGGCGATTTTGTCTTCCGTGACTCGGATGAGGCTGGTACTGAGATAGTATCTATCATGTTCGAGATGAAGAACGAAAGTGATGAAACAGCTACCAAAAAGAAAAATGAAGACTTTTTGAAAGAGCTCGACAAGGATCGCATAGAGAAAGGTTGCGAGTACGCTGTTCTGGTTTCCCTGCTTGAACTTGATAGCGAGTTATATAATACCGGCATCGTTGATATGTTCCACCGCTACCCGAAGATGTACATCGTCCGACCTCAGTTTTTCATTCCTATAATCACACTGCTGCGAAATGCTGCAATGAATTCGCTCAAATATAAATCTGAGCTGGCACTCGTGAAAGCTCAAACTATCGACATCACGAACTTCGAAACACAGTTAGAGACGTTCAAGACTGGATTCGCGAAAAACTACGAACTAGCATCCAGACGCTTCCAAACGGCTATTGATGAGATTGACAAGTCTATCGATCATCTACAGAAAACAAAGGATGCTTTGCTCGGTACTGATAGAAATCTTCGTCTTGCAAGCGATAAAGCTCAGGACGTAACTATCAAGAAGCTAGTGAAGGGAAACCCAACAATGGCTGCTAAGTTCGCTGAACTCAATAATCAAGACTCTTCTGAAACTGAGTGATTTATGATGATAAGGTTTCGTATGCTAATCGTGATCGCCTTAGTTTTACGCGAGCTACATTGCTCAGAGTTTAACTATAACAGCTATTCAATTAGAGGCTAGCCATGTGTGCCAACTGCGAGCCAATCCGTCTCTCTGAAATCGCCAAGCTCGATTTACGTCAGCCGACTTTCAACTTTGTCGGTGAATCCAATTTGTAAGACCTTTGTCCAATTTTGATTGCAGGTCAGCAAGCGGGTATCGAACGGCGACAAGCCATGTTCGAATTAGTGCTTGAGTGAGTGGACGGTCTTAAGTTTAATCGTCACACCTACAAGGCACGAATGGAAACTATTGCATCTAAGCCAAGCTATCGTAGCGCCTTGCACAAGAATCAATTCGCATTGATTCCAATGTAGTCGTTTTATGAGCAATGCTATGAATCCGGTCAATCCGTACGGTGGCGGGCTGAACGACAAGACTATGAACCATTTAGCGTGGCTGCAATCTGGGATACTTGGTCAGATCATTAGGATACTGTTCTCTCGTTCTCGAAGTTGATGATCAATGCAGAATTTCCTGTGCAGAGGCTATGAAAAAACTCTACTTTTGCGGCCAATTTTTTTTGGGGATTACCGTATGATATAGACCACGTTTTGACCACAAAAAAGGATCTGGATTTTCATGTTTCAACTCCACACATTAGGCTGGCATAGCTTTCAACAACTGTGCTTGTCCGTGTCGCGCGAAATCCTCGGTCAAACTGTCCAATCTTTTCTCGATACTAACGACGGTGGTCGAGATGGAGCATTTTCTGGTATATGGAACCAACTAAATGGTGAGTCACTTTCCGGTCAGTTTGTCATCCAATGCAAGTTTACCAATCAAGTCGGACGTACTTTAGCGCCATCAGATTTGTCCGAGGAGTACGAAAAGGCCGAAAGACTAGTCAATAAAAGAGAATGTGATGTATACATTTTGATGACAAATCTTGGAGTTTCCGGCAAGACCGAACTTAAGGTAAAGGAAAAGTTCAAAGAGGTTGGTATCAAGGACATCCGGATTTATGGTGTCACTTGGCTGGAGGAACAAATACGTGAGAGTAAACGTTTAAGGACTATGGTTCCAAGAGTTTATGGTCTCGGTGACCTAAGCCAAATTTTAGACGAACGAGCATATGCTCAAGCCACGGCGGTTCTCGAATCGATGCACGAAGATTTAGCTAAGGTTGTTTTGACGGAATCCTATCGAAAAGCAGTGAAAGCACTTGAGGAACATCGTTTCGTGCTCCTTGTTGGTGAACCTGCATCAGGAAAAACAACAATAGCATCGTTACTCGCGATGTCATCTGCAGACCAGTGGGGTGCATCCGTGATTAAGCTAGCGACTCCCGAGTCAGTTGCTAAACATTGGAATCCAAATGAAAAGTCTCAGCTATTCTGGATTGACGATGCCTTCGGTGTTACTCAGTATGAAAGTTCGCTTGTCTCAGGTTGGAACCAGATTATTAGCGAAGTGAAGACGATACTCCGCCAAGGTAACCGAGTAGTGATGACGTCACGTGACTATATCTATAACCGTGCGCGTAATGAGTTGAAAGAGGCAGCCTTTCCACTGTTCCAAGAGAGCCAAGTCGTTATTGATGTTCATGAGATTTCTTTGGAAGAACGGCGACAGATGCTTTACAACCACATGAAGTTGGGTAGGCAGCCTATTGAGTTTCGAACATCAGTGAAACCATATTTGGAATCTGTGGCGAAACACAATGGATTCATACCTGAAATTGCTCGGCGATTGGCAGATCCCTTCTTCACTAAAAATTTGTATTTTTCTGAATGGAGTCTGGCCAGTTTTGTTGAAAAGCGAGAGCAATTCCTAATAGACATATGCAAGGAGCTAGATAAAGACAGTAAGGCGGCACTAGCATTGATTTATATGTCAAACGGACGCTTGCCAAGTCCGATTTCATTGGCAGTCGCTGAAGAAGAGGCCCTGAGTCGATTGGATAGCGATTTGGGTAAGTGTATAACGGCACTTGAAGCGTTGCGCGGTAGTCTAGCCGTCCATTTGACCTCTGAAGAAGAATCATTCTGGTCTTTCAAACACCCGACCATTGGAGATGCGTATTCGGCAATTCTTCGAGAGAATCCAGAACTTCTCGGGATATATGTACGCGGAAGCGGCATCGAAAAGCTAATGAGACAGGTAACTTGCGGAAACGTAGGCATTGAAGGCGCTATTGTGCTTCCTAGCTCTTTATTTTCTCTTGTAATTGAGCGGATTATGGCGCATGAATCGAGCTCATCTTACAAGACCGAATGGATGTCCGGATGGAGGGCTCGACGAGAGTCTCTAAGTTTTCTTGCCAGACGGTGCAGTAAGCTATTTCTTGAGGCGTATCTCGAAGCTGACAAGACGTTGATAGGCTCGATTGTTAATCCCATGGGATACTTGGAATATTCCGATGAAATTGGCTTAGCTATATGTCTGTATAAGCACAAACTCCTATCCGAAGACGCGCGTAAATCTTTGGTCGAAAATGTCAGTGAATACGCTCGCACTGGTGAAGATGCTAGTGTACTGAGTGATCCGAATCTGCGATCCCTGTTGAACGAGAAGGAGCTAAGCAGATTACGGCAGGTAGTACGCACTGAAGTACTGCCACGAATCGAAGAAATACGCCGAGAGCATCAATCAAACCGTGCACCGGACGATGACCCTGAATGGCACATGAGACGTTTTAACCAGTTACTTCGTTCAATAGAGATTGAATATCCTCATAGTCGGCGTATCCGGAACATTCTCGAAAGGGAACGTTTGCTAATTCAAGAGTGGATTTACGAAAATCCAAGGGAAGAAGAAAGCTCAGATCCCAGAGACATCACAGTTTATGAACAGTTAGCAAGCCCTGATGGTATTCGTAGTATTTTTGATGATATTGACGAGTAGTGCTCACGATGATATTTGGGTCAAAATAGATAACATCACCCCCAGCAGAAGCGTATAGCAATCATATAAGGAAAGCAGCATGATCCTTCCACTTGAAAAATATCCGTCAAAATCGACTGGGGTCAGCAAAAAAGAAATTTAAACTTATTGAAAAGCACCTGCCCACGACGGGCAGGTGCTTTACGTTCAAGCGGCATGTTCGGGTAATCCAACTGCTTTGCTTTCTAACTTCTGCTTAAGGCTCGGTTTGGTTGTAGATGACGGTGACTGAATGCGTAGTTGTGCTACATTTTCAGAAGCCTCCGAATAGAACTCTTCAACCACATCAGAAATTTCATCCTCACTGTCTTCAAACTCAGCATTGCTTAACCCTGCCTTCGCAGCCTCATCCAACGCGTCTTGGCTATAACCGCATTCAAGTCGTTTCAGCTCCGTTGCTCGTGCATCAACTATCGCCTGCTCCAGCGTAGACCCTTCCCTCACCGTCAGATCGACATAATAAATCGCAGATCGATGGCTTTGGGTGGTGCTCTTGCCTCGGATACGCAATTGTAATGGCAAGCAGGCAAGCAAGTCACCCGATACGGCTTGATAATAGCTGAGCCTCGCAGCCAGACTGCGGATGCTGTTATACCCCGTGGTCCTAAAGATGAATGTACCCAGTTCATCATCATCGCCAATCTTTACATTGAGCCTGCCATACGGCTTGCACATGTTGTTTTTGGCGAGAGGACAATGATCAGGTGATGGGCATGGCAGCGTTTCAATACCATTATCAGTATTGCGTCGGCATGTTTCGCCATTGCCCATACAGATCGGTCGCCCGTTCTGCCGATCAAACATGCTGTATTCCGCACGCAGATTCAGATCAGGATCGTTAAACAGCATTCTGACTGGGATGGAGCGGATCTTACCGTTAGGCGACTCTTTGCGGAGTTGTTCATCGAGTGGATGGTTGACCCATCCGTCTTTGGTTTGCACCTGTGAGGTAATTGTGAATTGGTCATCCTTTTCAGGAAGCCGCTTGTTGTCCTTCACCACAATACGACCAATGCTAATCCGCCCTAGAATGGGCGGTGTAATTGCCAGGCCTTTAATCATGAATTGACTCCTTGAATTGTTCCTTCGATGGTTTTCATTTCAGTTGCAGCAATGGATGGAGCATTGATGAGAAAACGACGACTGCCTGACTTGCTACGTTTCCAAGTCACGCTGCCAGACCTGAAGATAGCTTTACTGGCTTCAGCCATGCGCTGTTGGATCTGCTGTTTCAACTGATCTTCTATTTCTTTACGCGATTCGATTTCAGCACGCATCTTGACCATGCCGATGAATGCTGTAGACAAAGCAAGATCTTCCGTGAGATCAAGGGTTGAGCCTGAATCTTGCGGATACAAAGCACGTAACGCCTGCCCTGCTGAATCTGAACCATCCGCAGGCGGTTCAATATCATGTTCAACGTAATGCCAAAACTTGCGTTCTAGCTCGATGAGTCGATCAATTAAGGCATCGTCACGCTCAATCCGATAGACACGAATTTCTTGACCACAGATGAGTACGCAGACATCCACGACTTTCTTGCCTGTGACAGCCATTTGATGCTGCACCTGACACTGGATATATTCAGGCACTCCATCACGCCAGAGCCGTGAACCAAACTCACCCGCTGTCTTACATTCCAATATCTGTACCTCATCACTACCAACTACGGAGTAATCGATATTGGCGAGCATCCATGACTTATCGGCATCAGGGTGTTGCAGCACGGCGTTAATTCGGCGAACTTTAAGACCTGTGCGCTTGGTGTAATGCACAGCGACAATCGGTTCTAAGATAGTGCCCCAGTACATCGGTGAGCTTTCATCATTGGGATCGATTTTAGGCAAGTTGCCATCTCGACCTGTTTTGATCATCCACAACTCAAGTTGTGATTGATAAGGATTAAGACCCACGGCTGCTGCGGCATCACTGCTGCCTATGCCTTGTTTACGGACATTGAGCCACGCGTCTCTGGATAGATCTTTGGTGGAAACTAAGCGTAGTGCTGATTTTGCTAAACGATTAGGATTAAGTTGAACAGGATTTGCGGTTGTTGTGACGGCTGTATTCATGATGAAGTCCTCATGGATTAAATGAATGGAATTGACATAAAAAAACCAGACCAAGCAGTGCGCTTGGTCTGGTTTTATGATGTGTTGCAAATGACAGGAATAATTAGTTGCAGTCATGCCACCATGAGTAATGCTTGATCTAGTGCCTTTTGCTTAATGTTGGCTCCTTGACCAAACCACGCTGACTCTAAGCGGTGATCGACACTTCGAGCACGACGCTCGTGATCGACGAACTCAGTCACGGCATTGAGCAAGCCAAAGGCTGTACCTCTCGATGAATCGAGAGCAGAACCTTTACCATGACCATCAAATAGCGTGAGTGCTTTCGCCATCGCTCGTTCATTAGTTTGTCCTAGTGCCTTGTTATTTTGATCCGTAAATACGCGCAAGAAATAACGCTCGGCTTCAACCGATTTAATCTTACGTTCGCTCAAGGTCTTCATGCGATACATAAACTCGTCCCATGAAGAAACTGAAATACCGAGTTGTTTCTTAACGGCCTCAGGATCAAAGCTAGTGTTGTGAGGAACTTTGACTGCACCCGCACCGCCAGACAATGCGACAGCGAGCGTGTTGTTGCACACGACACGAATACTGGT
>Ga0209023_10008628_pt1 | contig 10179 bp, 4 predicted proteins | sample LakOneMetagenome_FD_187468 | JGI IMG/M metagenome (GOLD analysis project Ga0209023, IMG submission 187468) | Freshwater and sediment microbial communities from Lake Erie, Canada (SPAdes) (version 2) | ecosystem: Environmental > Aquatic > Freshwater > Lentic | place: Lake Erie, Canada | collected...
CGACATCATGGCCCTGGATCTGCATGGCTCCTCCGGTCATCGCTGCGTCATACACGCTGGATCGCGCGCATCAGGTCGACCATTCCGCATCCCTCGAAATACCGTTCGCGCCCCAGCGATGTCGCGCTGTCGAGGAAGATCCGTTTGACTTCCAGCGGCTTGCCGATGAACTCGCGTCGCACCGAAAGAAACGCCGCGATCGCCCCCGAGACATGGGGCGCCGCCATGCTGGTGCCGCTGTCGTCGATGTAGTAGGCGCGCCTTTCGTCCTGTTGCTCACGCATGGCCTGCAAGGCCTTGTTCAGCTTGGCTCCGGTGGCGCACGAGGTGATTCTTTCGCCAGGCGCCACCAGGTCGGGCTTCAGGCGGCCGTCCGCGGTCGGCCCTTTCGAGGAAAAATACGAGACGCCATAGGTATGCGGTGCGTCACGATGCGTCGCGCCGACGGTGATTGCCAGCGCGGCATTCCCGGGATCGTTGATGGTATTCGACAGCCCCACCTTGGCGGACCCGACCGATGCGGCGATGACCCCGAAGCCGGTGTTGCCGGCCGCCGTGACGACGACCACGCCTTCCTGCACCAGGCGGTCCACCGCGTTGCACAGCGGGCTCTGCCCACAAGCGAACATCTCGGCGTCGAATTCATACCCCACGCTCAGGTTGACGCCATGCACCCGCATCAGCTTGGGGTTGTCGTTGATCTTTTCGCGGACGTATTCCAATGCCTGGATGATCTGGCTGGTCCGGCCCTTGCCGTCCTTGTCGAGTACGCGCAGGCTGATCAGCTTGCAGCGCGGGGCGACGCCGCGCATTCCCGGCGCCGCGCCATTCGCCGCAGGGTGAAGCTTGCGCTGGACAAAGGTCTCGGAGACTTGTTCGCCCATGCTGTCCACCTTGTGCTGGCGCTCGAGGGCGCAAACCGATGCGGCGTCCGGAGACTGCCCCGCGATGATGCCGGCGACATGGGTCCCGTGCCCGTACTCATCCTGCAGTGCCCATCGCTTGTGTTGCCGCAAGAGCTCAGTGCGATCGGCCTCGTCGAGTGCGGGCGGCGTCAGGTCGGGATCGGCGAGCGTCGTCACGACATCGACCCCATTGTCCTGGACATGGACGTCCGCGAAGCAGCGGTGCAGGCCGGCGACGTCAGCGCACAGGAGCCGGTGGCCTTCCGGCATGCCTGGTGGATCGGAGGCGAAGTGCGCATGTCCGGCGTCGACACCGGAATCGATGACGGCCCACACGATGCTCTCGCCAGCGGCATCGAACGAGCGCAGCGCCGCATCGGCCTTGATGGTCGAAATGGAGCGGTCGGTGCGCACCTCGACGGGGAAATCGGGCCACAGCCGGTACATCGAGCGCTGGCCGTGGAGGTAGGCTTCGTCCAATGCGACGAGGCGGTGCCATTCATGGTCGGTGAAATCGCAGCGATAATAGGATTTGCTCAGCCGTACCGGCTCCCGCCGGTCCTGGCGTGTGCCTACCTCGTTCTCATACAGTTTCATGAAGGCTGCCGCGGCGCCGGGCAGGCCGCCGAGGTGCTCGCCATTCAGTTCGACGATGTACGGGCCCAGTTCGGTGGGGTGGTCGAGCGGCGGCATGCGCCATTTAGCCCGCTTGTTCGGGTCGGCGAGCTGGGGCGGCGCCGTGGTGCGGGCAATATTTTCGGACAGGCGCCGCATGCGCTCGCCATCCGCGGGCGGCATGGCCGCCGGATTCGGTGCGCCGGCCAGCCGTTCCCTGACGAACGCGCGCACATCGGCCTGCGAGATTCGGCCCTTGGGGCCGGTTCCGACCACTGCGCCCAAGTCGATGTCCAGTTCGTCCGCCAGTTTGCGCGCCGATGCCGTTGCGGGTGCCGGGCTATCTGGCGTGATGTTCGTCATTGAAGGCTCCGGTGTCGAATCGTTGCCAGGTCAGGAGTAGGTTGTCGGCCTGGACCATGCCGGGAGGCACCATAGGGTTGGGGCCATGTGACACCCTTCCAATCGATTGATTCGGAGTCAGGAAGCGGGCTTTGATGTTGCGCAAACAGATAGCGTTTATCCCGCGACAGGCGATGCGCTGTGCCATACATCGTGGTCGTATGGGGAGTCACAGGCACGTATTGCGCGGCGAACAGGATGTCCACGATGGCAAACCCACCCGAAATCGATTCCGTCCTTGTCGAGCGCTTCGCGCACGGAAATGGCACCGTGTTCGTCGGGGCCGGCATCTCGCTGGGTTCGCGCCTTCCTTCCTGGGGCGAGTTGATGAGCCATTTGCGGACCGACCTGGGCAAGGAAATCGGTCCGTCCACCGATTACCTGCATATTGCCGAGCTATTCGAAACGAAGCATAGCCGCCAGGTGCTGGTCCAGTACCTGAAGGACCGCCTGGGCGACGTGCGCTTCCAGCTGACCAAGACCCATGAACTGATCGTCGGCTTGCCGGTGCAGCGTATCTATACGACCAACTTCGATACCCTGCTCGAACAGGCCTCGCAGAAAAAACAGATCAACCGGAATGTGATCTTCAATACCGCGCATGTCGGGTTTTCCGACACGTCGACGCTTTCGATCGTGAAGCTCCATGGCGACCTGGCCGATCCGGCCTCGATCGTCATCAGCGCCCGCGATTTCTACAGTTACCTGGCGAGGAATCCGGCCGTCGCCGATCTGCTCAAGGTCGAATTGCAGACGCATACCGTCCTGTTCTTGGGGTACAGCTTTGGCGACCCGAATCTGGCGATGATACTCGGGAATTCAGTCCTCCAATCCGGTCCGTCGCAACCCATGCTCTACAGTCTGCAATTCAAGCCAAGCCCGGTCTATATACAAGCCATGCGCGCGCGCGGCGTCAAGGTGATCAAGCTGGACGTCGAGCCGAACACGCCGGAAGCAGACCAGGCCATCGAAGATTGGCTACGCGCCTTCAAGCAGGGCCTGGTGAGTTTCGAACGCCGCAGACACAGGTTTGTACGACAGGATAAGCATTTGCATGAGCAGCGCCTTCCCCTGCTGCGCAAGAACGCGGTGCGGCGCATGAAAATGTCGGAGCGGATCAGGACCGGCCTGCAATCCGATTTCAGGGTATTGATCGTGAAAGGCGAGGCGGGGATCGGCAAGACGCAGCTGGTTGCCGAAGCGGCTACCGACTCGCTCTATTCCGCTGGCGCCTTCATGACCGATAACGCGTTCGAACGCGTTATCTGGGTCAAGGCCTCGTTCGATCTGAAACGGGTCGGTTGGGTCGGCCATACGCTCAAAGGCATACTCGACACCATCGCCAGCAATGTCGACACGCTCGTGATCAGTGAAGGATCGGACGTCGATCTCAAGAAGAAGCGCGCGGAAATCAACGTGATCCTGCAGGAACGGCGTCTGCTGGTCGTGATCGAGGATTTCGAGGATCCGAGGAGCGATCGGATCGCCAATGACGCGAACCTTGAGGCGCGCGTCGCCGCGTTCGAGGAAATCAAGGAGTGGCTCGAGAACTCAGGGCCGTATGCGAATCCAATGAGCCGGATCGTCGTCACGTCGCGCACCGCCATCGTCGCGGGATTCGTCGTCGAGATCGCGAAGCTGGATAGAGGAGAAGCGATCGAACTGCTGGAGGATCATGTTCGCGCCATCATGCTCAGGAGCCATAAAGTGCCGTTCGGCGATCGATTCGAGGAGCAGGTGCTCGAACTGACGGCGATGAACCCACAGGCGATCAAACTGGCGCTTGGTTTATGCAACGGTATCGGCGATCCGGCCGGGGTCGTGGAGAGGCTCAAGGCACTCTTCGATGGAAAAGTGGGCCTGGACAAGATCGAATTGGTGTTCACGCTGTTGGTCGAGGATATCCTGGTCGAGGTGAAGCGGCCGTCCGCCGTTGCCGGCGACATCGTGACCGCCATGACGATATTTCCAACCGAGGAATGGGTGCCGGCAGAGCTGCTGGAGGCGGCCGTGGACATCGCCGGCGCCGGAGACCTGAACTTCGCAACAATGGCGAAACGCAGCGTGCTGTTCGGCTTGTTGGAATATAACGCCCGCAAGGACGAGTATCTGATGCCGCGGATTATCAAGGAAGTCTTGATCCGCAATGCAGACAATGTGACGCCCATGGACAAGGCGCGCGAAAGGCTCGCCGACTATCTGCTCAAGTTTTTGAAAGCCACCATCTGCAGGTCCAATATCAAGGAAGTCTACTGGAACGCACTGGTGTGCGACGAAATGGTCAGGGTTGATCCGTGGTGGCAGATTATCGATGTCGTCATGCATTGGCCGGACGGGGGCAAGCGCGCGATCGAGTTCGCGCTGCTCATGGTGCATTATATGGATAGCCGCTTCCTGAACAATCAGCGCCTGAAATTCATCGAACTGGCCCTCAAGGAGCCAGCCGTGCTCGAACCGCGCATTGCGGCATTGTTGTACATCGACGCCCTCGCATGGACCTATATGGAAGAGGGGGCCAATCAGCAAGCGCGCAGCGCGATCGACAAGGGCCTGGAATTCTTTCCCCAGAAGGTGTCGGACGGTCCGGATGCGTGGGATGACCTGCGGGCGCTGGCCCATGCCTGGCGCGCGCGCATCGATGCCGCCGATGGCAAGAAAGGGGCGGCGATCAGGAACATCGATCTGGCGTGCGGCTACGTCGACCGCTTGCAGGACAAGCCATGGATTTTGCTGCGTATCCAGATGATGGCGGGCGACGTCAAGTTCATGGACGACGAACCGGACAACGCGATCGAACATTATATGAAAGCGGCGGAGCATGCCGAATTCTACGGTGGCGAAGGCGACGGATATCAGATCAATCCGCGTATCGGCCTGGCGCTGCTCGAACTGCGCAAGGACGGCAAACCCGACGAACAGGCGCTGCAGAAAGCGCGCCGGCGCTTTATCCAGCTGATCGACAACAGCCACGTTCCCACCGGCCGGCTTTATGGGCAATATGGCATGGCCCTGATCGCCGTGCGCGAGAACCTGACGAGCGAGGCGCGGCGCCAGCTCCTGATGATCCAGAAGGAAATACGCCATCGCAGCAGGGGCAATGTCTTGCTGAGGATGGCAGAAAAGAGCTACGAGAACATCATCAGTTCAGGCAGCACGCTTTTCGACTAGACGCCGCGTCGGAATGCCTCGTTGGCAAGCGCCTGACCGATCGATCCTTCGCCTGGGCACGTCCTGACCATGATCCGAATGTCCGCAGTCGAGGGGGGGCGCCTTGCCCAGACGCATGCGCGGGTGAAATGGTCGACCCAGGTTCAACACTGTTGCACCGTTAGTCTATTAGCCAATATTTCTCTTGTTTAGATCTCTTAAAAAACGATCTGCTTTGGCTGGCTTAATGTCGGGATAACGCTCTCCGATGAGTTTTATGTAGCGACGAGCGTAGTCGGCATGCGCCGGTCGGGTAAAGAGGTTGCGGACAAATAGATGCAGATTCTCTTTATCATCTTCATGCTCGGCGAGAGCCGATATAACTGTACGCCGCAGCTTTACACCTTCTTGGCTCAACGCCGCTTCTGGAGCATGGCCGGTTGCAAAATACATAATATCCCGCCGCGCTTCCAGTGTACCTTGTGTTATTAAAGAATCGGCAACCCGGGCTACCTCCGGCGGAATATTATCCCAATTGCTGACCTCATAAAGCAGATGTTCCAGGAGAGACGAGAATCCTGAAATGGATTTCCCAAGTTTTACGAGATTCTCGTCGAGGACACTGAAGCAGGTAAGCATTTCAACCGTGCTTGGAGATACCATGAAGCTGCTTCGTAAAACGGCACTGTCGATTTGATGGCTCGCAGCGCGGTTTACCAGCCGCGAAAAGACAGTGTGGAACAGACCGGTTTTTGTGCTGAGAAGGCTTATCAGCTCCGACTGTTCAAGGTCATCGCACTCGACAAGGAGAAGAGCTCCCTGCGAATCGTTCGCTTTCGTTAACGCTTGCCAACAATTGCGTGCTAAACGACGAGGTAGATCTTGCGTCAGCAGCGTGCGCGCAATTGCTAAGTACGTGTCCTTTTCCACAACTGGCATATGCAGTAAAACCTCCACCGCACGTTCTGCCTTTAAACTTCCCTCAGTCAACCTCAGCTGCAACCATTTTAGTCCTTCAACATGGTTCTTAGATAGAAGATGAAAGAGCATCCATGAAGCACGCGGGAAATTTGGCTCGTTCGCGAGGTCTAGTGCCACTGCCGGTGCAAGGTGACCAGCGACGAAAAAGAGACCCTTTGCCAAGTCAGACATATTCGCTTCGCTACAGTTCAGGCTTTCATTCGAGTTAAAATGCTGAAGTAAAAATCGGAAGCCTGGCTCGCCGGCTTCGGCGATCGCATTACGTATCAGCTTTTGCCATGGCGTAATTACGAAGTTGGGCGCATACTCTGGCGTCAACCAGTGCTTGGTTCTCCAAGCGTAACCATCTTCTTCATGTCGTATTAGCCAAAGCAGTTCTATCCGCTGCATGGGCGATAGACGCGAACTGGCGAAAAGGTCGTGAAGCGGGTCTGTGCCGAGTAACAGGTTAGGATAGCTCCAAGTTTGGACTATGGCGACAAGTAGATTGTGCAGATCCGTGAGATCGCGAAATTCGAGAACCGCCGTAACGCACAGAGTTCGAATTAGCCGGACGTCTGCCTTGCTTGACTCGTCTTTCATCATCTGGACGAGTCTGTTAACAAAATGCAAGGCGGCTTGTCTATCCTGCCGCTCAAGCTGTGCAAGTGCGGACCTGATAATTCCTTGGCGAATCGGTCGCCCCTCGGTTTCATGGATATTGTCGAGCGCTTGTGCGATATTGAGCTGCTGGCCTTGCAGGTGTTCGGAAACTTCGTCCGGATTGAGCCGAACTCGTCCGGCGCTTGCAAGCAGGACATCGGTGTTGCACAGCGCTTGATAAAGCCGTCGGTCCGCCATGACCAGCGGTCTAATCATGCCGAATTCGACGTTGCCCTCATCGTTATGCAAGAACTGCTGCGCTACCTGTCCGACGAAGTCCGCAATAACACTCGGCTGTACTTGTTCTAGACGGCCGACTTCCATCCAAAGCTGCCCCAGGTAGCGGTCAATGATGTCGCAGTGCAGCATAGGCTGGGTATTGATGTGAAATTGGCTCCGTGCCGCGAGGGCCATCATTCCTGGATGACGATACTTAGACAACGCGGGTAGACCAAGCTTTGCTGATGCCTGCTCTGCCTCGCCAGCACTGAATTGGCTGAGCTGAAGCGTCTTTTGAGAGTCCGCATCGACGTAGCGAAGCCACGTATCGTATTGCAAATCCAGTTCAGCGAGATTCCAGGTTTCTGGTCTGCTCGTCACCACCATTTTGATCCGAGATTCTTGTAGTTCGAACAGAGTCTCGCTCAGCCAAGTACGATGGCTGTTACGTAACTGTGCGGGGATCCGGTCAAAACCGTCTAAAATGAAGAGTACGTTGGATACTTTGAACCACTCTAGAAGTTCGTGATTCTCAGGTAAATGAATGCCCTTATTTTCCGCATCTTCGCGAAGTAGCCTGATGACCGAGTGGGTCAGGCTTGGATCTGTCGGCAAAAGTTCTTCCCCGGGGATAAGAAATTTCAGATCCCACTTGTTAGTACCTGCGATATGCGTGCACCAACTGGATTTTCCCACGCCGGAGTGGCCAACGACCACGAAAAGGCGCGCGTCAGCCTTGAGAAAAGTGAGGAATTCGTTTTCCAGGGGCTCACGGACTATATAGATATCGTCCATGCAGCCATACCGCTGAGCGTGCCTTTTCTGCGACCTCTCGTTTAATTCGGCGAGCAGAGATAGAATGGGAACGTAGTCGCCATTACGTTGGCCCGCTCGGACGGTCACCGGAAGGCGGCGATCGTTCAGTAGCGACCATAGTGCGCCAATATTCAATTGACCGCGATTGCATGCCAAGTTAAACAATTCAATTCGTAGGAAATCCCAGACTTCGCGCCTTCGGTTCTGCTGCACTACGCGACCGAGCAATTCGAGACTCGGATTGACGTGTTCTTCCGCTGTCAGGTCGAGAACAGTAATGTATGTTCGCTCCAGAAACTTCTGAAACTCTTGTTCAGTTGAAGGGCTGCAGTTATCCTTCGCTCGAACTTCGTTGACTAAGCTACGCACGCGTTTCAGGACATCGGCCTCGCCGCGCGTTCGAACAAGTGCACTGACTCCCGGGGTGCCGGAACTAATTCGGGAGTGATCCGTCGGGGACCTTCGTATCCGTTCCAGCAGAGATCGGAAATCATCGGCGATTTTGCTGGAGGCGCGGTCACAAAAAATGACTAGCCTGTCATCGATCGCATCGCCGAAACCCGGTGCCAAATATTGGCGAATTAGCTGGCACATCGCTTTGTCGAATTCCCTCCCTATTTTCAGGCCTGATTTCGACTGAACATAGACTGTCCCACCGCTGGACGTTTTGAGAATGACATCATCAACTTCACAGGCCTGTTGGCAAGCGATAGAGCGCAGGAAGGTTCGATGTGGCAGAGACCAAGGTAGCTCTGCTGCTTCGCCGGCCAACAACTTGACCGCCGCCCACCCTGCGAACAGGTTTTCGAGCCGCTGTCCGCTGGCATTTGCCGCGCCACCCGAGGCCCCTCGTGCATTTGAATCTTCCACGCTTTTGGACATTTCTGTATCGAAAAGAATTTTAGTCGGATAAATGTACCCCATTCCAAGTTCGATCGTAATGCCAACGATAAGAGTTGGTTGCTATGTGGCAAATCAATGGTCACTTGCTGAGAGACTATAGACGAGACGAACGTCAAGGGCAGCCTTGCCGTCGTGGCTCGGAAGCGGTCACGCTTGGACGAAAGCGTCTTGAGGCCTGCTCGGCACTTGAGCCGGCACGGACAGAGTGCACGTTCACGGAACCGACAAGCTTATCATTCATCTAAGCTTTTCGCTGACCTACTAGTGGGCGGATCAAACGTGTCGGTGTGCCGGACAGGAGCCATGACAGGATGACCGCAGTGTTGCACTGCCCAGATTTACTATGCTTCCAAGCTCGAATGATCACGCTTTGCGCTGGCTTGCTGGACTAAAGCAAACCATTGCAATATGTAAGAACCAGTGCAAAGTCACTGGGAAGTTTTCTGAGACACTTCGAATTCTAAGAACCTACCAGTCCATCCTTAAACTACCGACCCCAGCTTGAAGATCGGCAAATACATCGCAATCACCAACCCACCGATCAACACCCCGAGAATGACCATGATCAGCGGCTCCATCAGCGACGACAACGCCGCCACCGCCTCATCGACCTCATCCTCGAAGAAATCCGCCACCTTGCCCAGCATCGCGTCGAGCGAACCCGATTCTTCGCCGATCTGCACCATCTGGATCACGAGGTTCGGGAACACGTCCGCATTCTGCATCGAGGCGGTCAGGCTGGTGCCGGTGCTGACCTCGTTCTGGATCTTGCGCGTGGCTTCCAGGTAGACCGCATTGCCCGACGCCCCGCCGACCGAGTCGAGCGCTTCCACCAGCGGCACGCCGGCCGCGAACATGGTCGACAGGGTACGGGTCCAGCGCGCGATGGTGGCCTTGCGGATCACGCTGCCGAAGATCGGCAGGCGCAGCAGCAGGCGGTCCATCACCTGCTGCATCCTGAGCGAGCGGCGCCAGGCCTGGAAGAACAGGTACAGCCCGGCGAACAGCGAGCCGAAGATCACGTACCACCATTCCACGACGAAGTCGGAGATCGCCATCACCACCACGGTCGGGGTCGGCAAGTCGGCGCCGAAGCTCGAGAACACCTGCTTGAAGGCCGGCACCACCCAGATCATGATCACGGCGGTGACGACCAGGGCCACCGCCAGGATCGCGATCGGATAGGTCAGGGCCGACTTGATCTTGCCCTTGAGTGCCAGCGTCTTTTCCTTGTAGATCGCCAGGCGCGTGAGCAGGTCTTCCAGGATGCCGGCCTGTTCGCCGGCGCCGACCAGGTTGCAGAACAGCGGATCGAAGTACAGCGGGAACTTGCGGAAGGCGCGGTTCAGGCTGGTGCCGGTCTCGACGTCGTTGCGCAGGTCCTGGATCAGCTTGGCCATCGACGGGTTGCTGTGGCCCTTGCCGACGATATCGAACGATTGCAGCAGGGGCACGCCGGCCTTCATCATGGTCGCGAGCTGGCGCGTGAACATGGTCAAGTCCTTGTCCGTGATCTTGCGGCCGCTGCGGTAGACCTTCTTCTTGACCT
>Ga0209023_10008629_pt1 | contig 10178 bp, 10 predicted proteins | sample LakOneMetagenome_FD_187468 | JGI IMG/M metagenome (GOLD analysis project Ga0209023, IMG submission 187468) | Freshwater and sediment microbial communities from Lake Erie, Canada (SPAdes) (version 2) | ecosystem: Environmental > Aquatic > Freshwater > Lentic | place: Lake Erie, Canada...
ATGCTGCGCACCTGCTCGGCAACACCAAGCCGCGCTTGGGCATCAAGTGCGGCAATCTGCAAGTCCGCCCGCTCTTTCATGTGAGAACGCAATACATCAAGTGCTTGTGCAGCTGCACCAATCTCATCCCGACGCTCCAGATGCGGCACGCCTAGATCGGTCTGCCCCCTGACGAGACGCTCGACAAAGCGTGTCAAATTCCCAAGCAACCCGATGAGGCGAAGGCTGCTCAAAAGCAAGGATAGGGTCAAAACCGCACAAACAGCTGCGACAGCCCCAATCAACTTCCAGGACAAGCTATAAGCCGACGCTATGGCTTCATCAAGCGGCTGGAAAACCTCAATTAATCCGCGAACATCTCCGACTTTCCAGTTGCGACGGGGCGAATCAGGGTGAGAATTATGACAAGCAACGCAACTCTCTGACATGCTGTCAGCGACGGCCACGCGCAAATACTGGCGACCATTCTGCTCAACGCGCGACGATACAACCGAGCCGGGGTCTTGCGACAGACTTGCCCAGGCCTTTGTCTGAAATTCGTCCAATGTCCGGTTTTGTCGGCTTGGCCATGGATAGGGGCTAACGAGCCGTATATCGCGGCCTCTGTCCTGCGAGGCGGAGTGCATATAGTCAAGAATGAACGTCGTGGGCACCGGGATCGCGCCGGCTTCACCTTGATAGGAGGCTGTGGGCTTTACGCCCGGAATGGTCTTTATTTTCCCGACAACCTGCTCGGAATAGAACGTGCGCAACGACTTCATGCGCGTCGCAACGTCAATGGCATGTTCTGAGCTGTTGGAAATCGCAGAATCAAGCACGGCCTTTGGCACATAAAGACCAATCGCTGTGACCATAATCAGCGTCGCCAGAACAACGGGAACGACCAACTTCCACGTCAGGGAGTGAAACCCTGAACGGCGGTTAGTTACTTGCCCATCTGGCTGATCCGTCACACCCTGCCCCGTTCGCCTAATCCTAAAAAGCACCATCGCCAAAAATGTCAGATTCTGTATAACAAGCCGTAAAGAATGCGGCCCAACCTAAGGTGGAACAATGTCCCTGCCCAAGAAGGACACCCACGGACTCTTTGATTCTGTTGCCCCCCTCCTCTTTGTGTTCATCTGGTCCACGGGCTTCATCATTGCCCGTTATTCAGCCGATTATGCGGATCCGCTGACATTCCTCTCCGTTCGTTACGCTTTGGCAGGCTTGGTTCTGCTTATCTTTGCTCTGTTGGCAGGCGCACGCTGGCCAACCAATACAACCGAAGGAATTCACGCCCTCGTCTCAGGGGTGCTGCTCCATGGTATTTATCTCGGTGGTGTCTGGTGGGCCGTACGCAGAGGCCTGCCGGCCTCCCTCTCCGCTTTGCTTTCGGCGCTTCAGCCAATCCTGACGGCGTTTCTGGCCCCCATGCTGGTGAAAGAACGCATCAACCCACTGCAATGGATTGGTATTTTTGCTGGCTTCTGCGGCATTCTCATTGTGCTTTCACCCAAATTACTCAGCATAGACTCGACGCGTATGGGCGATGTGTTATGGCCGCTTGCGATCAATTTTATCGCCATGATCAGTGTCACAGCGGGGTCGCTTTATCAGAAGAAATTTATCCATTCAGGGGACCTGCGGACAGTCACAACCCTCCAATATGCGGGAGCCTTGGCGCTGACACTGCCCATAGCCTATCTAACCGAACCAATGAAAATCGAATGGAACACGACCATGATTGCGGTCACGCTCTGGTCTGTTCTTGCCCTTTCAATTGGTGCAATCGGCCTGTTGCTCTTGCTGATCAGGCGCGGCGAGGTGTCGCGCTCTTCCCAATTGTTCTTTCTTGTCCCGCCCGCTGCAGCAATCGAAGCTTATATCCTGTTCAATGAGCAATTGAATCTATGGCAGATTCTCGGCATGGGCCTCACCGTTATGGGCGTGGCTCTCGCGACACGAAAGCCGAAAGCGTCATGATCCATGTGCGGGTTTATTAACGTAGGGGTGATTGCTTCGCTTGTGCGCAGAATGTAGCTGTTGCGCTGCAACAATTTCACAGGCAAGAATAGATTATTACCCCTTTCGATATAGAGGAGATTGGAATGACTGCGACGGCGCGTACAGCCACGGATTCGCAAAACGACATCGGTCTGCTGATCAAGGATGCGACGCAAGCCGCAGCTGCCATTGATGCCCTGTATCTCGACGCGGCCGAAGCCGTACGTAAACTGGTCACCAAGGATGGCAAACTGTCTGCAGCGCTCATTGAGCGCGAACAGCATGCTGCTCACGGCCTCTCCTGGCTAGCAACTTACGCGCAGTCTGTGCGCGAGATGCTGCACTACGCAGAACGCATGATTTCGGAAGGCCGTTTTGGCCGCACGGAAGAATTGCTCACCCGCATCGGCCTCGGTGAATATCTTGCCCAGATTTTTGGTGGCATCCCGATGAGCCAAGGTGAATTTGTTCGCCCGAGCGACTTCCATCTCTCCGCCGCTCAGGTTGCAGCTCGCCAGAATGATGCCATCGCACGTTTGATTGCCACCGGTAACACCGCTCCAAATCGCGCAGAACTCGCCGACAAGATTGACCATGCCGATGGAACAAGCATGGTCGGCGACCCCGGCCTTGACGAAACCATGGAAGCCATTCGTGACGAAATGCGCAAATTTGCCGAAGCCGAAGTGCTTCCCTATGCGCATCAATGGCATCTCAAGAATGATTACATCCCGCTTGAAGTCATCAAGGGCCTGTCGGACCTTGGCGTTTTCGGTCTGACGATTCCGGAAGAATTTGGCGGTATGGGCCTTGGCAAAGTCGCCATGTGCGTGGTGACTGAAGAATTGTCCCGCGCCTACATCGGCGTTGGCTCTCTTGGCACCCGCTCGGAAATCGCAGCCGAGTTGATTCTTTGCGGCGGCACCGACGCCCAGAAGGCGAAATATCTGCCGAAGATCGCCTCAGGGGAAATTCTCCCCACCGCAGTCTTCACGGAACCCAATACCGGCTCGGATCTCGCCAGCCTGCGCACCCGCGCAGTTTTGGAAGATGGCAAATATGTCGTCAACGGCAACAAGACCTGGATCACCCATCCGGTTCGCGCCGACGTCATGACCTTGCTCGTGCGCACCAACCCCAATGAACCGGGCTACAAGGGCCTCTCCATGCTGCTGGCGGAAAAGCCGCGTGGCAATGATGCAGAACCCTTCCCGGCCAAGGGCATGTCCGGCGGCGAAATCGAAGTTCTCGGCTATCGCGGTATGAAAGAATTCGAGATCGCCTTTGATGGCTTTGAGGTGCCGGCAGAGAATCTGCTGGGTGGCGAAGAAGGACAGGGCTTTAAACAGCTTATGCAGACGTTTGAATCCGCCCGCATTCAGACCGCTGCACGCGCTGTTGGTGTGGCTCAATGCGCGATGGAACTGGCGCTTCGATACGCCAAGGATCGGATCCAGTTCGGCAAGCCGCTGATCAGCTTCCCCCGCGTCGCGGACAAGATTGCCATGATGGCGGTTGAAACCCACATCGCACGCCAGATCACCTACTTTGCCGGTCGCGCTAAGGATGACGAACGCCGGTGTGATCTAGAAGCCGGCATGGCAAAGCTGCTCGGCGCCCGCGTGGCGTGGGCCGCCGCTGATAACGCGCTTCAGGTGCATGGCGGCAACGGCTTCGCGCTGGAATACGCCGTCTCGCGCGTTCTTTGCGACGCCCGCATTCTCAACATCTTTGAAGGCGCTGCCGAGATTCAGGCGCAGGTTATTGCCCGCCGTCTGCTCGAAGGCGGCAACTAAGCTTTAAGTTGATTTGAAACGGCGGGGTTGCTTTTAAGCCCCGCCGTTTTGCCAACCATCAACCAATAGAGAAATCCGGCAAAAGCCCCGGTAAGAAAAAACAGACCTGCGAGGCGGGTTTCCAGCGCTCCGGCGGAAGAGGCGCGCTCCAGGCCTTTTACAGCCCGCAAGACCCACGGCGCTACAGCCCCCAGAACCCCAGCCCCACCCGAATACCAGACGAGTGAACGCGTCGGCGTGATTTCACCAATCAACGCGACGAGTGTCACAGGCAGTACACAGATCATCATCGACAATGTCCAGATGAGTCGCGCAGCCCCAAAGATGAAGCGCTCTGGGTCATCATCACGCACCAAAACATCAAGAAACCAGAAGAAGCGCGAGAAGGCGAGTTCCGGGTCAATATCGGGACGATCAAAGCCGAAGAATCCGGCAAAGGGGAGAAAGATCAGGGCAGCAGAAGCGGCAACACAAATACCCAAACCGACGCCAAGAACCCGAACAATTGAATTCATTCTCACCAACCCCACGCGCCGTTTTGACCCAAAGAGCTCAGGTCAAATATTCAACCCCACACATGATGCGCAGGGACCTTTGCTTCAAGGCTCAAGCTCGCAGTCCCAATAGAGATAATCCATCCAGCTTTCATGCAGATAATTGGGAGGGAAAAGTCGCCCGTTCTGATGAAGATCCTGAACCGTAGGCTGGAAGGGATATTTGGCAGGGAACATGTGGGCTTCGGACGGCAGACGATCACTTTTCCGCAAATTGCAACACGAACAGGCCGCAACGACATTTTCCCATGTCGTCATTCCCCCCTTTGAACGCGGAATGACATGATCGAAAGTTAAATCATCACCATCGCCACAATACTGGCAGGTAAAGCGATCACGCAAAAATACATTGAAGCGCGTAAAAGCAGGATTGCGTGAAGGTTTAACATAGCTTTTGAGCGAGACCACGGAAGGCACACGCATTTCGAAGGTCGGACTTCGAACCGTCTTGTCATAGAACGAGACGATGTTGACCCGGTCCATGAACACGGCTTTGATCGAATCCTGCCAAGACCAGAGCGAAAGCGGATAATAGCTCAGAGGCCGGAAATCGGCATTGAGCACGAGAGCTGGGCATGACTCCAGCGACACCACAGGCTTGATGTGAACCGTCAATCCGGCACCTCATCATTTCGGGCCAAATCGGCCATTCCCACGATGAGGATAGTCTATGCGGTGTGACGGCTTTGTGAAGCGAATTTCTCGCAACTCGTTTCAGGCGGACACCTCAACGGGTCGGAATGGGCGTTCCTGAGCGATAATCATAGAAGCCACGCTGCGTTTTGCGCCCAAGCCATCCAGCCTCGACGTATTTCACCAGCAAGGGACAAGGACGATACTTAGAATCGGCCAAGCCTTCATGGAGAACCTGCATGACGGAAAGGCAGGTATCCAAGCCAATAAAATCAGCCAATTGCAACGGCCCCATCGGATGATTGGCCCCAAGACGCATCGCCGTATCAATTGCATCAACTGAGCCAACGCCTTCATAAAGCGTATAGACAGCTTCGTTGATCATCGGCAGCAGAATACGATTGACGATGAAGGCGGGGAAATCTTCCGCAACCGTCACGGTTTTGCCGAGCTTATCGATCAAAGCTTTGGACGCTTCAAACGTCTGATCCTCTGTGGCAATACCGCGAATCAATTCGACAAGCTGCATGCGCGGAACCGGATTCATGAAATGAATGCCGATAAAACGATCAGGACGATCTGTAACCGAGGCCAGACGCGTGATTGAAATAGATGAAGTGTTCGATGCGAGCATCGCGGTCGGCTTCACCACTGCGCACAATTTGGTGAAAATCTTACGTTTCACCTCTTCATTCTCGGATGCTGCCTCAATCACAAGGTCGCAATCCTTGAACGCCTCATAATCAACGCCAGCGTGAATACGGGCCAGAATTTCGGTTTTGGTTGCCTCGTTGAGCGCCTGACGATCTATCAGACGCTGAAGGTTGGTTGCGATATTGGCGATACCAGCCGTAATGCGATCTTCTGAAATATCATTCAGAACAACATCAATCCCGGCTGTTGCACACACTTGAGCAATACCATTGCCCATCTGACCCGCGCCAACCACACCGACTTTACGAATTTCAACCATGACGAACCACGACCCCACAAATCAGCAGACGATAATCATAGGCCATGATCACCGTCCGTCTAGAGCATATCGCGCAAAAGTGGGTACCGGTTTTGCGAGAATGATATGCATTCTGAACGAGATGAAATATTAGTCGCACCGATCTGGATGCGAAAAACTCTGCGATATGCTCCACAAAGTGAGCGAACTTTTGCGGTGAGATTCGGCTTCGAAACAAAGAGATGAGAGGCTGATACGCTCAATATGAAGCCATCAGCCTCCCAATCTGTTAGCCGCGCGCCTTTGCCAGTTCGTCCTTCAATTCTGGCAAGGCCGTATAAAGATCAGCCACAAGACCATAATCCGCCACCTGGAAAATCGGGGCTTCCTCGTCCTTGTTGATCGCAACGATAACCTTCGAGTCCTTCATACCAGCCAGATGCTGGATAGCCCCCGAAATACCAACGGCAATATAGAGTTCCGGAGCAACCACCTTGCCCGTCTGGCCAACCTGCCAGTCGTTCGGAGCGTAACCTGCGTCGACAGCAGCGCGCGAAGCGCCCATGGCGGCGCCAAGCAGATCAGCGACCGGTTCGATATAGGTCGTGAAGTTTTCCGCGTTCTGCATCGCACGACCACCGGAAATGATGATCTTTGCTGAGGTCAGTTCTGGACGGTCGGACTTTGCCAGCGCTTCGCTCTTGAAGGTCGATACTCCCGGATTCGCGCTCACACCAACCTTTTCAACAGCCGCTGAGCCGCCTTCGCCCACTGCTTGGAAAGCCGCCGTGCGAACGGTGATGACTTTCTTGGCATCGGTCGACTGAACCGTCTGGATAGCGTTGCCAGCATAAATCGGACGCTCGAATGTATCAGCCGATACAACCTTGCTAATTTCCGAAATCTGCATCACGTCAAGCAAAGCTGCGACGCGCGGCATGACGTTCTTGGCTGTTGATGTGGCTGCGCCAACGAGAGCTGTGTAATTGGCAGACAGATCAACGATAAGAGCGGCCAGAGGCTCCGCAAGCCCGTGTGCATAGGCAGCGTCATCTGCAAGGAGAACCTTGGCAACGCCATCAAGCTTGGCTGCAGCTTCAGCCGCTGCCTGAACGCCTTCACCCGCGACGAGCACGCTCACCGGAGCACCTAGTGCCTTGGCAGCGGTCAGTGCCTTGGCGGTTGCGTCATTAAGTTTGTTGCCGTGAACTTCGGCAAGGAGAAGCGTAGCCATTAGATCACCCCGGCTTCATTCTTGAGTTTCGACACGAGTTCGGCAACCGAACCAACCTTGACACCAGCCGAGCGCGTTGCCGGTTCCGTGGTCTTGAGAACATTGAGACGCGGAGTCAGATCAACGCCATAGTCACCAGGTGCCTTTTCATCAAGCGGCTTCTTCTTCGCTTTCATGATGTTAGGCAGCGAGGCATAACGCGGCTCGTTCAAGCGAAGATCGGTCGTCACAATCGCCGGAAGCTTGAGTGACACCGTCTGGGCGCCACCATCGACTTCACGGGTCACATCAACGCTGTCAGCGCCAATCTCAACCTTGGAGGCAAAAGTGCCCTGTCCCCAGCCGAGCAAAGCCGCGAGCATCTGACCCGTCTGGTTGCAGTCATCATCAATAGCCTGCTTGCCAAGAATGATCAGGCCCGGCTGTTCAGCTTCAGCAATGGCTTTAAGGAGCTTGGCAACGGCCAGCGGCTCTACAACACCATCCGTCTTGACGAGAATGGCGCGATCCGCACCCATGGCCAAGCCAGTGCGCAGGGTTTCGGCAGCCTGCTGAGGACCAACGGACACAACCACCACTTCAGTAGCCTTGCCAGCTTCCTTCAGACGAAGAGCCTCTTCGACGGCGATTTCGTCAAACGGATTCATCGACATTTTGACGTTCGCGAGCTCAACGCCCGTACCGTCCGCCTTCACGCGAATTTTCACATTGTAATCGACTACCCGTTTAACGGGGACGAGGATCTTCATCGTTGAACTCCCTGGACCATGATCCCCAAAAATTTGAGGCTTATTGGGAAAAGATAATGATCAATCTGTTGTTACTTTTGACCGAGCCCCCAAAGGGTTTCGAAGGCACTGAACAAAGGCCGGTGTTTGACACTGGTGAAGGCAAATTTGGTAATGGTGCGAATCGTTCAAGTCAACGCCCGAACACACCGCTTTCAGCTTTTCTGTTCACTGAAAAGTTGAACGCTTTTCCTTTTCATAACGGGTGTTAGCGCGAGTCCAGCAACGATTCCCCCCACATGTGCCCACCAGCCAATCTGCCCCCCTTGGCTGAAAAGTGCAGAACCGATCTGCAACAAAATCCAGGCTCCAACACAAAAGACAGCCGGAATGCGCAAAGGAACCACATTGAACACGAGACCAAGCACGCGCACGCGCGGGTATAGCATGAGGTAACTGGCAACCACACCAGAGACAGCGCCCGAGGCTCCTATCAAAGGTGATTCGGACAATGTATCCGGCAAACAAAATACCAATCCGCCGGCGATTCCGCACAAGAGATAAAAAACAAGAAACCGGGCGGCTCCCATCGCATCTTCAACATTGTCCGAAAACACCCAAAGAAACAGCATATTGCCAACCAGATGCCAAGCTCCACCGTGCATGAACATACTGGTTATCAAGGTGAAGGGTGCTGGAATCCAAGCAAGATCCGGGGCCAACACGGCATGACCAAACAATACGGCAGGAATAACCCCAAGGGCTGTATCCGCTCGATTTTCAGGCCCAAGCACCCCCAGAACAACGACCGTAAACACCACAATATTTAGCACAATTAGGGAATAAGTCGTCTGTGGCCGAACCACATATTTCAGCTTAACGCCATCATGGATCGGGACAAACATGGCTCAACCCTTGGCTTGAATGCACGATCAAACCCTATCGCGTTTGGCCCGGAACCCAAAGAATATCGTCTGCACCCTTGTTGTTGACATAACGCCCGGCCACAAAAAGAAAATCCGAGAGACGGTTAATATAACGCAGGGCATGATCACTGACGGGCTCATCCGGCATAGCCGCCAGAGCAACCATATGACGCTCAGCACGGCGAGTAATGGTGCGTGCCAAATGAAGCGCCGTGGCCGCCGGGCTACCACCCGGCAATATGAAGGAACGCAGTGGGAAGAGTTCCAAATTCAGCTGATCGATTTCCTGCTCAAGACGCACGACCTGTGAATCGATGATTCGCAAAGGTTCATAGCCAAGATCCTTGCCTGTATCGGGAGTGCACAGGTCGGCTCCAAGATCGAACATATCGTGCTGGATGCGGATCAGCATCGCATCAACAACAGGATCGCTAACCTGCGTGGAGAGACGTGCAAGACCAATGGCGCAATTGGCTTCATCCACTGTGCCATAAGCCTCCACCCGCAAGTCATCCTTGCGGCGCCGAGACCCGTCACCTAGCCCCGTCGTGCCCTTGTCGCCCGTCCGGGTGTAAATCTTATTCAACTTAACCATGCGCCACACTTAACCCAACAACAGCGAACTTAACCACGAAACCAAAGCACGCCCATGATGGCGAGTATGGCGAGGAATTGTAGGCCCACACGCCAGCGCATGAGTTTCTGCGACAGATTGGGGCTACCCCCGCGCATCATGTTCACCAAGCCGAAGAGCAACACACAGGCAACTGCCAGAGTTGCGATAAGAACAACCAGATTTCCCGACATTATCCACCAGAGTTCAGAAAGGCCGCATTCACCTCGGTCCGTGCGTATCGTCAGAATCTTGATACAGCAAGAAAGCAAGGCTGGACTTTAATATTTACGCAAGAGGCGCTCGAAGTAATCGAGTTCATCCTGCGTTCGGCCGGGCTCAGACATTCGGCGCCGTAATTCTTCCAATACGCGTTGAGCACGCTGAGCCGCAGGTGTTCTCATTGGATCATATTTCGCACGCGGATTGGTGCCCTTGCCATCTTTCGTCGTGCGACCCAGCGGATCACGATTCCCCTGCTCCCCTTGCCCTGACGAACCGGGACGCTGATTTGAGCCAGACTGTTGGGAGGGATCACCTTCACCTTGTTGTTGCATTTTCTCAGTCAAACTCTGTGCGCCGCGGCGTAAAGCCTCAAGAGCCCGGCCCTGTGCATCCACCGCACGACCTTTGGCCTGCGACCCTTTTTCCAAGGCCCCTTCGGCATCTTTCATGGCTTTGTCGGCATCCTGAAGACCGGGTTCTTGTTCAGCCCCCAATTGCTTGATTTTGTCTTGAACATCCTTCAGCCGCTTG
>Ga0209023_10008630_pt1 | contig 10178 bp, 8 predicted proteins | sample LakOneMetagenome_FD_187468 | JGI IMG/M metagenome (GOLD analysis project Ga0209023, IMG submission 187468) | Freshwater and sediment microbial communities from Lake Erie, Canada (SPAdes) (version 2) | ecosystem: Environmental > Aquatic > Freshwater > Lentic | place: Lake Erie, Canada | collected...
TGGTGCCCCGGCTCAACCATGACGGCGCGAGCGTGTGGGACACGCTGGCGATCGCCGAATACCTGAACGACATATTCCCGGACGCGGGCATGCTTCCCCCGGATCCGATCGTGCGCGCGCATTGCCGTTCGATCTCGGGCGAAATCCATTCGGGCTTCACCAACTTGCGCTCGGCGCTGCCGATGAACCTCAAGGTCCAGCACGAGAGCTTTCCGGTGTTTTCGGGCGCACGGCCCGACATCGAGCGGATCGAGACGATCTGGCAGGAATGCCTGACGCGCTATGGCGGCCCGTACCTGTTCGGCGCGGAGCCCACCATTGCCGACGCGATGTACGCGCCGGTCACGCGGCGGTTCATAACGTATGCAGTGGCGGTCTCGCCGCTCGCCAAGGCTTATTGCGATACCATCGCCGTATGGGAGCCGATGATCGAATGGGTTGCGGCAGCCAAGGCCGAACCCGAGGAAATGGAAGAACTCGACGTCGAGTTCTGATCACGGCTACCCGGCTGCCGGACTAGACGGGAGGTCGTTATGCCTATGGACGCACAAACCGGTGATGCAGGGATGTCAGAGCCGGCCTCGCCATCGCAGATGATCGACGCGCGGATCGCCGAACTGGGCGACTGGCGCGGCGCAATGCTCGCAAGGTTGCGGTCGATTATCCTGCACGCGCTTCCCGACGTGGTCGAGGAATGGAAATGGCGCGGGGTGCCTGTGTGGTATCACGGCGGCATGATCTGCACCGGAGAGACCTACAAGGTCGCCGTCAAGATGACGTTCGCCAAAGGTGCCGCGCTCGAAGATCCAACCGGACTGTTCAATGCGAGCCTTGATGGCAACGTCCGGCGGGCCATCGATTTTCAGGAGGGCGACGCCATCGATGAAGAGGCGCTTTCCAACTTGATCCGCGCAGCGGATGCGCTGAACCGGGCAGGTAAGAAGCGCTGATCGCCGGGCAGCGCAGTGGCTCCCCGGCGACGCAGCTTGTCAGTTCGTTTATTCGGCCAGCGCGCCGCCGTCCTTCTCTTCTTCCAGCAGCAGCGCCGAAGCGCCGGTGGCCGAGAGCCGGATCTTGTCGCCTTCGATCTCGGCGATCAGGCCCTCCGAAATGTAGTGATGGTGGTGCCCGGGCGCGCCGCGATCGCCCTTCGACAGCTTGATCCGTTTATCCTCGAACTTGTCGACCGTGCCGACGTGGACGCCGTCGGCGCCGATGACTTCCATGTGCTCGCGGATTTGCGTGAAATCGACCATGTGCGTTTCTCCTGTGATGGTGGCTCAACGCCCGGCCCGAAGAATGGATGCAACACGGCGCTGGCCCGTTGCGGGAGAGGGCCAGTCCGCGAATGCCTTGTTTGAAGGCTTGCGGTCACACGCCCGATCGCCCAGTCTTGCGCCCATAACGACGAGCGGAAAACCGCAGGCGTTCGCTGTCGCTCAGGGAGAGATCGCCATGAACACCATTTTTACCAATCGCCGGTCCGCGCTCGGATTGCTGGGGCTGTCTGCCGCCGCCGGGGTGCTTCCGCGCTACGCGGTTGCGGCCACAGTCGTCCGTCCCTGGCTGGGCACGCCCGCACAGGCGGCTGCCGAACGGATGCTGCTGCAATTGCTCAAGGACCCCGCGATCATCGCGCTCCAGGCCAGGATTCGGGCGAACCTCGCCGCCGGTCCGCGCGCCAAGGGCCTGCCCGACGCGGCGCGCACGCTCGACCGGGCGGTGGCGCAGTGGACCAATTCGCTGCTGTTCGGCGAACTCATCAAGGATACCGCGCACCCGGCGTTCCTCTGGGCGACCGACGATACCCCGCGCGACTGGCTCGGGCATCACCTCGGCGGAGTCGGCACCTCGGGCGACAATCCGGACAACATCTACCGCACAGCCGGCATAGAGGGCGGCGGGCGGTACGAGATCCTTGGCCAGTACCACCCGGACAGCCGGCCGACGCAGCTGTTGTTCGAGGTCCATTCCTCCGATCTCACCCGGCCGAGCACGATGATGACGCCAACCGCCACCGGCAAGGCGCCCGATCCCCATGCCAGCGGGCAGATCGACCAGGATCATTTGGTCGTCGATGGCAGCGGCCGGTTCCGCATCACGCTGGGCGGCGAGGCTGACGGCCCCAATCACCTGCCGATTGCCGACTCGGGTTTCTGCGCGGTGGGCGTGCGCGATGTGCTGGCCGACTGGAAACTGCGCCCGGCGGGCCTGACGATCCGGCGGCTCGACAAGGTCACCGCGCCGCCGATGGGCCTTGCCCGGTTGCGCGAACGCGCGCTGGCCGATCTTGAGGGGTACATCGGCTTCTGGTCGCACTTCCCGGATATCTGGTTCGGCGGGCTCAAGCCCAATGTCCATTCGGCGCCGCAGCAGCGCCCGGGTGGCTGGGGCTATGTCGCCGGGCTGAATTTCCATCTTGCTCCCGGCGAAGCGATGATCGTGACGACGTCCTCGGGCGGATCGAAGTACACCGGTTTCCAGCTCAACGATCCCTGGATGATCGCGCCCGACGCGCGGATGCGCCAGGTCTGCCTCAATGGCAGCCAGGTGACTCCCAATGCGGACGGGACCGTGACTTACGTGATCTCGCCGACCGATCCGGGTGCGGTCAACTGGCTCGACACCGATGGTTGCCACGACGGGCTGGGCATCCTCCGCTGGCAGGCGATCCCACCGGGCTTGTCCGGCGACGGCCTGATCCGCGAGGTCCGCGTGGCCACGCTGGCCGATGTCGCGGCGATCCCCGGCCTGCCGCGCGTCACTCCCGCCCAACGCCGCGTCCGCGTCGCGGCGCGCAAGGCGGCCTACGAGACGCGGGTGCGGTAATTTCCGATCCGTTTGGGGGTGCAGCGAAGCGAGCCGGCATCAGAGCGGGATCGTCTTGCCTTCATTCGTCATTGCGAGCGCAGCGGGCCGAAGGCGACCGCAGGTCAACCGATCCAGAGTCCCACGCGCCGCTCTGGATTGCTTCGTCGGCTTTGCCTCCTCGCAATGACGAAGTCATTTACAAAGCTTGTTGAACCACCTCTGCCCGCGCAGCCTCCCTTGCCTTCAGAGCCTTCTTGTCGGGCTTGCCGACCGGGGTCTGCGGGATCGCGTCGATGAACTCGATCAGTTTGGGCGCCTGGAACGAGCCCTTGCGCTGCGCGACCGGGGCGATCAGGTCGGCTTCGTCCACGCTCGCGCCGGGTTTCAGCACCACGAACGCCTTGATCGCCTCGCCCCATTTCTCGTGCGGCACGCCGATGACCGCGCACTGCGAGACCGCCGGATGCTCGGCGATGATGTCCTCGATTTCGCGCGGATAGACGTTGAAGCCGCCGGTGATGATCATATCCTTGGTGCGGTCGACTATGCGCAGGAAACCGCCGGGATCGCGCACCGCAACATCGCCGGTGTGGTGCCAGTCGCCGCGAAAGGTTTCGGCGTTGAGCTCGTCGTTGTCGCGGTAACCGTCCATCACCAGCGGGCCGCGCACGCAGATTTCGCCAGGTTCACCGTCCGGCACCGGGTTGCCCTCGCTGTCGAGCAGCGCGACCTTGACCCACGGGGTCGGTCGGCCGCAACTGGCGAGCCGCTGGAGGTCGTCAGGATCATGCTCGTGCTTGCGGAAGATGGTGATCGCCATCGGGCATTCGGCCTGGCCGTAGAACTGCTGGAACACCGGGCCGATCCGGCGGATCGCCTCCTGCAGCCGCACCGGCGACATCGCCGAGGCGCCGTAGAAGATCGTCTCCAGGCTGGAGAGGTCGAACTCGCCGAAGCGCGGATGGTCGAGCAGCGCGTAGATCATCGTCGGCACCAGCAACATGCAGTTGATCTTGTGGTCCTCGATCGCCTGCATCACCGCGACCGGATCGAAGCCCGGCTGCACCATCAGCGTGCCGCCTTTCATCAGCGTCGGCAGGATCATCGCCGAGCCGGCATGGCTGAGCGGCGCGCAGGACAGTACCCTGGGTACCGCCGGCCATTCCCAGTCGGCCATCATTATCTGCAGCGAGGTGATGGCGACGCGCTGGACGCTGGGGATGGTCTTGGGCTTGCCGGTGGTGCCGCCCGAATAGCCAAGCCGCGTCACGTCGTGCGGGCCGACTTCGGCAGCGACCAGTGGCTGCGGCGCGAAAGTCGAGGCGAGCTTGACGAGGTCCGGGCCGAGGTCGCTCGCGCCGAAGCCAAGTAGCTTGATTCCCGGAATTTCGCGCGCGATCTCCGCCGCGCGACCGCCGAAACGGTCGGCATCGAAGACGAACACCTCGACCCCGGCGTCGCGCAGCGCGTGGAGATGATCGGGCAGTCCGCTCATCGGGTGGAGCGGCGTATAGACCGCACCAAGGATGCTGACCGCGTGGCCGACGTGGATCACTTCGGGCCGGTTGGGCGCAATCAGGCCGACGCGCGATCCCTTGCCGATCCCGAACGAGGCGAGCGCCTGGACGAAGCGGCTGGTCTCGTCCCGCACGTCGCGCACGGTGAGCGTGGGGCCGTCGACGAGGTGCAGCAACGGCTGGTCATCGCCCAGATTGAGCGCGTTCACCAGAATGTCGGCGGTATAGAGTGGCCGGCGCAGGACATCGCCCATCAGTGGTTCTCCCGAAAAGACGGCTTTCACATGAGCCGGATCGGGCACAGTAGAATTGTTTGCGCGCTATTTGTCGAGCATTCGCGCTTGCCTCGGGCAGCGCACTCGACCACGGCGCAATTATTCGATAATGATTCGCAAATGCAATGTTTGGGGGTGCCATGGGCAGGTTGAAGGGCAAGCGCGTTCTGTTGACGGGCGCGGGCGGTTTGCTGGGCTCCGACCTCGCCCGCGCCTTCGCGGCGGAGGGTGCCGAGCTGGTGCTGACCACTCGCAGCGCCGCCAAGCTTGGCCCGCTGGCGGACGAGGTCCACGCGCTCGGCGTCCATGTCGAGACGATCGCCGCCGACTTCACCCGCTCCGACGATGTCGACCGGCTCGCCGCGTTCGCCTGGGAGGCGCTGGGCGGGATCGACGTGGTGCTGCTGTCGAGCCAGCCGGCAAATCCGGCGCTCGGCGATCTGCTGACCACCTCGGACGCCGATTGGGAAGATCAGTTCAAATCGATTGTCTGGGGTCCGCTGCGGCTGATGCGCCACCTTGCGCCGCGCATGATGGAGTCCGGCGGCGGCTCGGTGATCACCACGATTTCCTCGACCGGGATCGATCCGGTGCCCGGCTACGACGCCTATGGCATGGCCAAGGGCGCGCTGTGGCTGATGACGCGGTACATGGCGGCGGAATGGGGCAAGGGCGGCATACGCGTGAACGCGTTCAGCCCGGGGCTTGTCGCCACCGGTAGCGACGAGGAAGCGAAAGCACACGAGGACGCCGTGCGCGCCAACGGCATGCTCGCCCGCACCGCGCTCGGGCGGGTCGGCCGCAACCGCGAATGCATCGGCGCGGCGATCTATCTCGCCTCGGACGAATCCAGCTTCACCACCGGGCAGAAGATTTTTGTCGACGGCGGGCGATTCTAGGGGCGGTTTGCTATTGCTCCCTTCCGCTTTTCCCTTCGTCATTGCGAGCGCAGCGAAGCAATCCAGAGCCCCACGTGCCGCTCTGGATTGCTTCATCGGCGTTGCCTCCTCGCAATGACGAAGCAGGCACCTCCCGAAACCGCTTTGCTGCTCGCTGCCTTCGCGGCATGACGGACTTTATTCGCTGAACCGCCTAGCTCAGGAGTTCGTCAACCCCATGCCCTCTGGTCTCGTCGCCCTGCTGGACGACGTCGCAGCCATCGCCCGCATCGCTGCCGCCTCGATCGACGATGTCGGTGCCGGTGTCGCCAAGGCCGGGTTCAAGGCTGCGGGCGTGGTCATCGATGACGCTGCGGTTACCCCGTCCTATGTGACCGCGTTCACGCCCGACCGCGAATTGCCGATCATCTGGAAGATCACCAAGGGCAGTCTGCGCAACAAGCTATTGTTCCTGCTGCCGCTGGCGCTGCTGCTCAGCCAGTTCGTGCCGTGGGCGATCACGCCGCTGCTGATGATCGGCGGGCTCTATCTGAGCTTCGAGGGCGCCGAGAAGGTGATCGAGAAGCTGGGCGGTCCCCACCACGGCGACACGCTCGACGATGTCATCACCGATCCGGCGGAATTCGAGCGCGAGCGGGTTTCGGGCGCGGTGCGGACCGACTTCATCCTCTCGGCCGAGATCATGGCGATCGCGCTGGCCGAAGTCGCCGATCAGCCGCTGCTGCAACGCGCCGTCGTGCTGGCACTGGTGGCGGTGGCGATCACCGCCGCGGTCTATGGCGCGGTCGGGCTGATCGTGAAGATGGACGACATCGGCCTGCATCTGGCGAAGCGCGGCAACGCCCTGCGCCGCGCGACCGGGCGGATGCTGCTCCATGCGATGCCGAAAGTGCTGACGGTGCTGGCGAGCCTTGGCACCGTGGCGATGCTGTGGGTCGGCGGCGGGATATTGCTGCACGGCGGCGAAGTGCTGGGTCTGCACGGACCGGCGGACCTGGCGCACGGGTTGCAGCATGCGGTTCAGCACGCAGCAGGGCCGCTGGGCGGGGTTGCAGGGTGGCTGACTTATGCGCTGTGCTCGGCTGCAGTGGGCCTGGCGCTCGGCGCGGTGGCGGCGGGCGCGGTGCATGTGGTGGGGAAGATGCGGGGGCGGTGATTAGCTTCCTCTCCGGTACGGGGAGGGGGACCGCGACGCGAAGCGGCGGGGTGGAGGGGCACGTGCGGGGTCTTCTGACTTCGCGGAGGCAGAGCAGGGTCGGCGCGCGACCGGCAGAGGTTGGTTGACCCCGATTGTGCCCCTCCACCATCCTGCGGATGGTCCCCCTCCCCGTGCCGGGGAGGAAATCAGGCCAGCTTCTCCAATATTCCCTGCGCAAATCCCGTCAGCGTATCGTCGCGCGCGCCCATCACGACGATGCGGTCGCCCGGCTGCGCCATCGCGACGATTCGCGCGCCGCAGTCCTCGCGCGCGGGGATATATTCCGCCTTCCCGCCGCCTTCCTCGATCAATCGGACGATCCGCTCGCTGCCTTGGCTGCGGTCGACGGTGCCGCCGAAGTAAACCGGGTCGCACAGGATCGTGATGTCGTCCGGGCCGAGCAGGTGCGCGAAGGTCGCGGCGAGTTCCGTGCCCATCTGGCGCAGCGGGCCGTAGCCGTGCGGCTGGAAGAAGGCGATGACGCGGCCGGGGTGGGCTTTCAGTGTCTTGAGTGTTGCGGCGACCTTGTCCGGGTTGTGGCCGAAATCGTCGATCACGGTGACGCCTGAAGCGCTGGTGCCGATAATGTCGAAGCGCCGCGCGAGGCCGCGGAAGCTCGCGAGCGCGGCCACCGCCTCGCCCACCGGCACGCCGGCAGCGCTGGCGGCAGCAATTGCGGCGAGGGCGTTGGAAAGGTTGTGCCGTCCGGGGACGCGCAGCACCAGCGGATAACTCGCACCGTCGCGCCGGTCGCGCAGCGTCGCGGAAATCGTGGTCGCGCCCTCGGCCACGCTGCCGGGGGTGACGCCGAGCGTGGCCTCTTCGCTGTCGACCCCGTAGCTCAGCAGCGTCTGCGCGCGGTGCGCCAGTTCGGCGGCTTCGGCGTCGTCGAAGTTGACCACGCCGACGATGGCGCGGGACAGGAAATCGCCGAACAACTCGCGCAGTTCGGCCATGCTCTTGTGGTCGAGGCTGATATTGCCGAGCACCGCAACGCGCGGGGCGTAGAGCGCGATCGAGCCGTCGCTCTCGTCCACTTCGGAGACGAACACGCCGCCCTCGCCAACCTGCGCGCTGGCAAAGGGGGTGTCGGGATTCGAAAAGTTCTTCATCACCGCACCGTTCATGATCGTGGGATCGCGGCCCGCGTGGGTGAGGATCCAGCCGGTCATGCCGGTGACGGTCGACTTGCCGCTGGTGCCGCCGATGGCGATGCCGAGCGGCGCGGCGTTGAACAGCGTTGCCAACAATTGCGCGCGGCTCATGCGCGGACAGCCGAGATCGCGGGCGCGCACGACTTCGGGGACAGTGTCTTCCACAGCGGCGGAGGCGACGAGCGTCTGCGCGGCGGAGGAAATGCCGCTGCCGTCCTGCGGGTGAAGCGCGAAACCGTGCGCTTCCAGCCAGGCGAACTTTTCGGGCGTGCGCCCCTGATCTCGGCTGCGGTCCGAGCCCGCGACCTCGGCACCGAGGCCCTTGAGGATCAGCGCCAGCGGCAACATGCCCGAGCCGCCGATGCCGCAAAAGAACCATGGATGGGCGGTGAGATCGGCGGGCGTCGTCATGGCCTTGGCCTATGCGGGGAGCGGCGGTGTGGCAAGTTCGGGAGGATTTTTGGTTCGCGCGGAGATCGCAGAGGCCGCAGAGAAGGCGTTGGTATTTTCGCGCAAAGGCGCAAACGGGCTAAGGTGTCGAGGCATCCGCAGCGCCGCAGGCCATCAATCTCTTCGCAGCCCGCGCTGTTGTTGAATGAGTGTCCGGCTTCGCCGCAGGACTCTTCGCGCCTCTGCGCCTTTGCGCGATCAAAACCTCCTTCTCGGCGTCCCCTGCGATCTCTGCGCGAACAATCACTTGGGGAGCTGCGGCCACACGGTTAGACCAAGCCCATGTCTCGCGTCGCCATCTGCGCCCCTTCCACACCGTTCACCCGCGAAGATGCCGCGCGTGTCAGCGCGCTGGCCGGAGAATACCCCGGCCTCGAACTCGATTTCCACGACCAGTGCTTCGCCAACGAAGGCCATTTTGCCGGCAGCGACGCGGTGCGCCTCGCCTCGTTTCTCGAATGCGCGAACGATCCCGCAACCGATGCCGTCTGGTTCGCGCGCGGCGGCTATGGTGCGGGCCGGATCGCGGAGGACGCGCTGCCCCGGCTGGGCCCCGCCGCCCGCACCAAGACCTGGCTCGGCTATTCGGACGCCGGATACCTTCTCGGCGCGCTCTACCGTGAGCGGATCGGGCACCCGGTCCATGCGCCGATGCCCGTCGACATCCGCCGGGAAGGCGGCGAGGCGGCGGTGCGGCGCACTCTGGCGTACCTTGCGGGCGATATGCGTGGGCTCGAACCCTCGCTCGACCGCCACCCGACCGTCGCCTTCAACCTGATGACGCTGGCCATGCTGTGCGGCACGCCGTTGATGCCGGGCCTCGCCGGGCATGTGGTGATGATCGAGGAAGTCAGCGAGCATCTTTACGCCGTCGACCGGCTGCTCTTCCACTTGACCGCGCACCTTGGCGGCATCGCCGGATTGCGGCTCGGGCGGGTCAGCGACGTGCCTGAGAACGACCGCCCGTTCGGCATGAACGTCGAACAGATCGCCCGCCACTGGTGTGCCCGCCACGCGATCCAATTCCTCGGCAGCGCCGACATCGGCCATGATGCTGCCAACAAGATAGTGCCCTTCGGACTTGCGGGACGTGCCCAAGCGCAATAATGCGCCGCGCCACGTCACATTCAAAGGGATTCGGTCTCCGCCAGCACCAGTCCCGCTTCCCGGAAATCCCCCGGTCGCAAGAAAAGAGACAAGGCATGCGCGCATTCGTTTTCCCCGGACAGGGCAGCCAGAAAGTCGGCATGGGCGTTGATCTGGCGCAGGCCAGCGCCGCCGCACGCGAAGTTTTCGAGGAAGTCGATGACGCGCTCGGGCAGAAGCTGTTCGCGATCATGCGCGACGGGCCGGACGAAGACCTGACGCTCACCGCGAATGCGCAGCCGGCGATCATGGCCAATGCCGTCGCGGTGCTGCGGGTGCTGGAGCGCGAATGCGGCGTGGTGCTGGCCGAGAAGGCCGATTTCGTCGCCGGGCACAGCCTGGGGGAGTATACCGCGCTGTGTGCGGCGGGCGCGTTCAGCCTGTCCGATACTGCCCGCCTGCTCAAGCTGCGCGGCCGGTCGATGCAGGCAGCCGTGCCGGTCGGCGTCGGCGCAATGGCGGTGCTGCTCGGCGCGGACATCGAGAAGGCGACCGCGCTGGCCGAGGCCGCTGCGCAGGGACAGGTCTGCACTGTTGCCAACGACAACGACCCGGCGCAGGTCGTGATTTCCGGCCACCGCGAGGCGATCGAACGCGCGGTCGCGATGGTCAAGGACTTCGGGATCAAGCGCGGGATGCTGCTGCCGGTCTCGGCGCCGTTCCACTGCGCGCTGATGCAGCCCGCCGCCGACGCGATGGCCGAAGCGCTGGGCGTGACCCACCCCGGC
>Ga0209023_10008631_pt1 | contig 10177 bp, 9 predicted proteins | sample LakOneMetagenome_FD_187468 | JGI IMG/M metagenome (GOLD analysis project Ga0209023, IMG submission 187468) | Freshwater and sediment microbial communities from Lake Erie, Canada (SPAdes) (version 2) | ecosystem: Environmental > Aquatic > Freshwater > Lentic | place: Lake Erie, Canada | collected...
GCGCAAGGGTTTAAGGCCCAGTTTGCGGCGCGCGAGCGTTCGCACGGAGGAGACTGACGATGCCGTGGCAGAATCAAGGTGGTGGTGGCCCATGGGGCTCGGGTCCGAAGGGGCCTTGGGGAAATGGTCCGCAATCGCCGGGACCGCGGCCGCCGGATCTCGAAGATCTTCTGCGTCGCGGACAGGACAAGTTGCAGACCATGCTGCCGGGAGGAAACTTCAGCGGCATGGGTATCGCGCTGGTTGTCGTCGCCGCGCTCGCGATCTGGGGCCTGTCCGGGTTCTTCCGCGTGCAGTCCGAAGAACTCGGTGTGGTGCTTCGCTTCGGCAAGCATGTGCGCACCGTTCAGCCCGGCCTGAATTATCATCTGCCTTATCCGATCGAGGTCGTGCTGCTGCCGAAGGCGCTGCGCGTCTCGACACTCAGCATCGGCATGCGCGTGGTTGACGACTCGCGGCGCGGCGGCGGCACCACCATTCGCGACGTGCCCGAGGAAAGCCTGATGCTGACCGGCGACGAGAATATCGTCGACGTGGATTTCACCGTGCTTTGGCGCATCAAGCCCGATGGCGTCGGCGACTATCTGTTCAACATCCAGAATCCCGAAGGCACCGTGAAAGCCGTCGCCGAAAGCGCGATGCGCGACGTCATCGGCCGTTCGCAGATTCAGCCGATCCTGACCGGCGCGCGTACCACGACAGAAGCCGCTGTGCTCGACCTGATGCAGAAGACCCTCGATACATACGGCTCAGGAATTCTGATCCAGCAAGTGCAGATGCAGAAGGTCGATCCGCCGTCGCAGGTCATCGACGCCTTCCGCGACGTGCAGGCGGCCCGCGCCGACCTCGAGCGTTTGCAAAATGAAGCCCAGACTTATGCCAACCGCGTTGTTCCCGATGCACGTGGCCGCGCCGCGCAGATTTTGCAGGTTGCGGAAGGCTATAAAGAGCAGGCGGTCGCCGAAGCCAAGGGCCAGAGCGCGCGCTTCTTGAAGGTCTACGACGAATACAAGAAGGCGCCGGACGTGACCCGGCAGCGCATCTATCTGGAAACGATGGAGCGCGTGCTCGGTGGTTCCGACAAACTCGTGCTCGATCAGGGCGCGGGCGGCAACGCTCAGGGCGTAGTGCCTTATCTGCCTCTTAGTGAACTTGGACGCCGTGCGACACCGGCTGCGCCACAACAGGGCGGGAGCAACCGATGAAATCCGGCATCGCAGGTATCGTTTCTCTTTTCATCGTGCTGGTGCTGGCCGTCGTCGGCTACGGCTCCGTGTTCACAGTCAGCCAGACCGAGCAGGTCCTGCTCGTGCGCCTCGGCGAACCCGTGCGCGTGGTCACCGAGCCGGGTCTGAATTTCAAGGTGCCGTTTATCGACACCGTGATCAGCATCGACAAGCGCATTCTCGATCTTGAGAATCCGGCACAGGAAGTTATTGCATCGGACCAGAAGCGTCTCGTGGTCGATGCCTTCGCGCGCTATCGCATCAAGGATGCGCTGCGCTTCTATCAGACGGTCGGCTCCATTCAGGCTGCCAACATCCAGCTCACGACGCTGCTCAACGCGTCGCTGCGCCGCGTGCTCGGCGAAGTGACGTTCATCACGGTGGTTCGCGACGACCGCGACGCACTGATGGCGAAAATCCGCAATCAGCTTGACCGTGAAACCACCAGCTATGGCATTGCGGTCATCGACGTGCGGATTCGCCGCGCCGATCTTCCTGAGCAGAACAGCCAGGCGGTTTATCAGCGGATGCAAACCGAGCGTCAGCGCGAAGCTGCGGAGTTCCGCGCGCAGGGCGGCCAGAAGGCACAGGAAATCCGTTCACGCGCGGATCGTGAAGCCACCGTTATCATCGCCGACGCCAATTCGTCGGCCGAACAGGTGCGAGGCGAGGGCGACGGCGAGCGCAACCGTCTGTTCGCGGAAGCTTACGGCAAGGATGCGGATTTCTTCGCGTTCTATCGGTCCATGTCGGCTTACGAGTCGAGCCTGAAGAGCAACGATACGCGCTTCCTGCTGCGACCGGACTCCGAGTTCTTCCGCTATTTCGCCAATCCGACAGGCAAGCCTGCCGCCGCTGCTGGTTCCGCACGCTAAGATGCGGACCGGTCCGGCAGGAGCTATCTGCGGATGAAATCGTTCGGCTATGGCGATTTTCTGGTCGGCGTCGGAATGGTGCTGGTGATCGAGGGATTGCTGTTTACTGCAATCCCGAACTGGATGCGCAACGCGATGAAGAGTGCGATGGCGTCTCCGGACACCATGCTGCGGATCGTCGGGTTCGGATCGGCCGTCGCGGGCCTGATTCTGATCTGGTTTGTGCGGCGCTAGCGCGAATGACGTCTACGCCTATCAAGCCGGGTTTTCGCCGCAATCGGTTCCCGGAGCTTGAAATACACCACCTGGCGATGCTTGCGCGTGCACGTCTTTCAGGCGCAAATTGCGATTAACAATACCGTCCCTTCGCAGGAGAGTTTTCGAACATGTCTGATGCGTTTCAAGCATTGACCCGCCGTCTGTTGCCAGTCGCAGCGGCAATCGGCCTCGCTGTTGTTGCGACGCCGGCTTTTGCCCGCGGTCCCGACGGCATTGCCGATGTCGCCGAGAAAGTCATCGACGCGGTCGTCAACATCTCCACATCGCAAACCGTCGACGCCAAAGCTGGCGGCAACGATGGCGACAATGATCAGGGAAACAATCGTGGTCCCGAACGCAACAACAAGCGCGGCGCAAATCCGCAGTTGCCGCCGGATTCGCCGTTCAGCGAATTCTTCGATGAATTTTTCAAGAACAAGCGCGGCGGCCCAGGCGGCGGCAATTCACCACGCAAGGTGAATTCGCTCGGCTCTGGCTTCATCATCGACACCGATGGCACCGTGGTCACCAACAATCACGTCATCGCCGATGCCGATGAGATCAACGTCATTCTCAACGACGGTACCAAGATCAAGGCTGAGCTGATCGGCAAGGACAAGAAGAGCGATCTCGCTGTTCTGAAATTTACGCCGCCGGAAAAGAAACTGACCGCAGTGAAGTTCGGCAATTCCGATGCGCTGCGTCTTGGCGAATGGGTGATCGCCATCGGCAATCCGTTCAGCCTCGGCGGCACGGTGACGGCGGGCATCGTCTCGGCGCGCAACCGCGACATCAATTCCGGGCCTTACGACAATTACATTCAGACCGACGCGGCGATCAATCGCGGCAATTCTGGCGGTCCGCTGTTCAACCTCGATGGCGAAGTCATCGGTGTGAACACCGCGATCATCTCGCCGTCGGGCGGCTCGATCGGTATCGGCTTTGCCGTGCCGTCGAAGACGGTGACGACGGTGGTGGATCAGTTGCGGCAGTTCAAGGAAGTGCGCCGTGGCTGGCTCGGCGTGCGCATCCAGCAGGTGACGGATGAAATTGCCGAAAGCCTCAGCATCAAGCCGGTGCGGGGCGCGCTGATAGCAGGCGTGGACGATAAGGGTCCAGCCAAGCCTGCCGGCATTGAGCCGGGCGATGTCGTCGTCAGGTTCGACGGCAAGGACATCAAGGAGATGAAGGATCTTCCGCGCGCGGTGGCCGACTCGCCGGTAGGCAAGGCAGTGGATGTCGTCATCATCCGCAAGGGCAAGGAAGAAATCCGCAAGGTCACGCTCGGCCGTCTCGACGACGGCGAGAAGCCGGTGGAAGCGTCAGCCAAAACGACGGCTCCCGTGGAAGTCGAGAAGCCGGTCACGCAGAAAGCTCTTGGTCTTGATCTCGCCGGTCTCTCGAAAGACCTGCGCACCAAGTACAAGATCAAAGACAATGTGAAGGGCGTGATCGTCACCGGCGTCGATAACGGCTCCGACGCTGCCGAGAAGCGCCTGAGCGCAGGCGATGTCATCGTCGAGGTCGCGCAGGAAAGCGTGACCAACGGCGCAGATGTGAAAAAGCGGATCGACCAGTTGAAGAAGGACGGCAAGAAGTCCGTGCTGCTTTTGGTGTCGAACGGCGAGGGCGAATTGCGGTTCGTCGCGCTGGCGTTGAAGTAAGAAGCAAACGTATTTTGCGCGTTACATGGCCGGGCTTGTCCCGGCCATTCACGTTTATGCAGTCACGAACTCGCTGCGCTTGTAGCCCTGTGCATACAAAAGCGCGGTGAGATCGCCGTGATCGATCCGCGCGCCGGCAGCGGCTGCGACGGCGGGCTTCGCGTGATAGGCGACGCCTAATCCCGCCTGCTGCACCATCGCCAAATCGTTGGCGCCGTCGCCCACCACGAGCGTATCGAGATTGTCGAGATCGAACGACTCACGCAGTTCGATCAGTGTGGCGAGTTTCGTCTCGCGTCCCAAAATCGGTTCGGCCACTTCGCCAGTCAGCTTGCCGTCCGCGACTAGCAATTCGTTGGCGCGGTTCTCCTGAAAGCCGACCATCTGCGCGATGGCTTTCGTGAACAGCGTAAAGCCGCCCGACACCAGACAGGTGTAGCCGCCGTGCTTGCGCATGGTGCGGACCAACTCAATAGCGCCGGGCGTGAGCGTGATGCGGCTTTTCAGAACCTCATCGACCACCGTGACGGGCAGTCCCTTCAACAGCGCGACGCGCTCACGCAGCGCAGGCTCGAATTCGATCTCGCCGCGCATGGCGCGTTCGGTGATCGCGGCGACATGCGCCTTCAGCCCGGCGAAGTCGGCCAGCTCATCAATGCATTCCTGGCCGATCATGGTGGAATCCATGTCTGCCAGCAGCAGCTTCTTGCGCCGGTCGAGCACCGGCTGCACCACTACATCGACGCGCAACTCGCTCAGCGCCGCGCGCAGCCGATCCGAAATTGTGCGAATGTCGTCGGTGCTGCTAAAGCGGATGTCGGCGGCGACGCCTTCGAACAGCCACTCCTCCTGCTCCGGCGAGGGCAGCACGGCGGACGCGGCATCGATTGCCGTGCTGTCGAGTTCGGGCTCGGCGGGATTACAGATCAGCGTGGCGACAAGAGACATGACGGCTCGATGGTAAAAGACGGCGTAATGCAGACCAAGGCGGTGCTTATCGCAGGGCCGACGGCCAGCGGCAAGTCGGCGTTGGCGCTTGCGCTGGCCGAAGCTGTCGGGGGAATCGTCATCAATACGGATTCGATGCAGGTCTATCGCGACCTGCGCGTTCTGACCGCGCGGCCGACGCTTGATGAAGAAGCGCGCGCGCCGCATCGCCTTTACGGATATTGCGACGCTGCGGTGAATTGCTCCGCGGGTTCATGGGTTGCGGATGCGGCGGCGGCGCTCGACGAGGCGAGGGCGCAGAACCGCTTGCCGATCTTCATCGGCGGCACCGGGCTTTACTTCAAGGCACTCACGCGCGGCCTGTCGGCAGTACCTCCCATTCCGCCTGAGGTGCGAGACGATATACGCGCAAGGATGGAGCGCGATGGCGTCGAAGCTTTGCACGCGGAGCTTGCGCGGCGCGATCCGGTGTCCGGTGCGAAACTCAAGCCGCGCGACAGCGCGCGCGTGGCGCGTGCGCTCGAAGTCATCGAAGCCACGGGCCGCGCGCTTCCGGATTGGCATAGCGAAGGGCTACCGCCGCTACTGCAGCCCGACGACGTGAAGGCTGTGTTTCTCGCGCCGGATCGCGAGACGCTCTATGAGCGGATCGATGCGCGTTTCGAGGTGATGCTTGAGAATGGTGCGCTGGACGAAGTGGAGGCGCTCGCCGCGCGCAATCTCGACCCCATGCTGCCCGCCATGAAGGCGCATGGTGTCCCGGCACTGATCCGCTACCTCAAAGGTGAACTCACGCGCGAGCAGGCCGTGGAAATCGGCCAGACCGACACCCGCCATTATGCCAAGCGGCAGTTCACGTGGTTCAGACACCAACTGCCGGAATTCGCGTGGACGAAGCCGGAGGAGGCACCTGCGTGGCTCTCCCATGCACTTTCGCTATCGCCCGAGGCCCTCAAACCGGCTAGTTTGGCGAAACTGGCGCGGGGTTGACTTTCGCCATTTGGCCCGTATAACCCGCGCAACCTTTGGAAACTGTACGACGATCATGCGAAATAAAGTTACAAAACTTCTTATTATCGTCGTACCCGGGCGCACCGCCGGGGGTAGCTGACAGCTACCCACGAACAGGCGGTGTGCAGGGGTCCTTCTCGGGCCCTTTTTTATTGTCCGAACCAGATGCAAGAAGCCGCGCGATGAGCGCTCCGGAGCCAACCATGAGTGAGAACACGAAACACAATCCCAACGAGATGACCGGCGCGGCGATGGTCGTCCGCGCAATGGCCGATCATGGGGTCAAGCACATCTTTGGCTATCCGGGCGGAGCCGTGCTTCCGATCTACGACGAGATTTTCCAGCAGAGCGATGTCGAGCACATTCTGGTGCGGCACGAGCAGGGCGCGGGTCACGCAGCCGAAGGCTATGCGCGCTCCACCGGCAAGCCGGGCGTGGTGCTGGTGACCTCCGGTCCGGGCGCAACCAATATGGTGACGCCGCTGACCGACGCGCTGATGGATTCGATTCCGCTGGTCTGCATCACCGGGCAGGTGCCGACGCACCTGATCGGCAATGACGCATTTCAGGAATGCGACACGGTCGGCATCACGCGGCCCTGCACCAAGCACAACTGGCTGGTGCGCGACGTGAACGATCTGGCGAAGGTGCTTCACGAGGCATTCTATGTCGCGACCACGGGCCGTCCCGGTCCGGTGGTGGTGGACGTGCCGAAGGACGTACAGTTCGCGACCGGAATCTATCATCCGCCACGCAAGTCCGATGTTCATATTTCCTACGCGCCGCGCGTGAAGGGCGATGCCGCACAAATCCGCAAAGCTGTCGCGCTGCTCGGCTCGGCCAAGCGGCCAATCATCTATTCTGGTGGTGGCGTCATCAATTCCGGCCCGGAAGCCACCAAGTTGTTGCGCGAACTCGTCGAGATCACGGGCTTTCCGATCACCTCGACTTTGATGGGCCTCGGGGCTTATCCGGCATCGGGCAAGAACTGGCTCGGTATGCTCGGCATGCACGGCACCTACGAAGCCAACATGGCGATGCACGATTGCGACGTCATGCTGTGCGTCGGCGCGCGCTTCGATGACCGCATCACCGGCCGCACCGATGCGTTCTCGCCGAACTCGAAGAAGATTCACATCGATATCGATCCATCGTCGATCAACAAGAACATCCGCGTGGACGTGCCGATCATCGGCGACGTCGCCAACGTGCTTGGCGACATTCTGACGGTGTACAAGGCGGAAGCGAAGAAGCCGAAAATCGATCCGTGGTGGTTCGAGATCGGACGCTGGCGTTCGCGCAATTCGCTGGCGTACAAGAAGAACGACGACATCATTCTTCCGCAGTATGCGATTCAGCGGCTGTTTGAGCTGACCAAGGGTCACGACACCTACATCACGACCGAAGTCGGTCAGCATCAGATGTGGGCGGCGCAGTTCTTTGGCTTCGAGGAGCCGCATCACTGGATGACCTCCGGCGGCCTCGGCACGATGGGCTACGGCTTGCCCGCAGCCCTCGGCGTGCAGGTCGCGCATCCGGATGCGCTGGTGATCGACATTGCAGGTGATGCCTCGGTGCAGATGACCATGCAGGAGATGTCGACGGCTGTGCAGTACGAACTGCCGATCAAGATCTTTATCTTGAACAATCAGTACATGGGCATGGTGCGCCAATGGCAGCAACTGCTGCACGGCAACCGTTTGTCGCATTCCTATTCCGAAGCGCTGCCTGACTTCGTCAAGCTCGCGGAGGCCTATGGCGGCGTCGGCTTGCAGGTGATGAAGCCGGCCGATCTTGACGGCGCGATCAACGAGATGATCAAGGTGAAGAAGCCGGTGCTGTTCGACTGCCGCGTCGCCGCGCTTGAGAACTGCTTCCCGATGATTCCGTCGGGCAAGGCACATAACGACATGCTTCTGCCTGCGGAAGCCAACGACGACACGACTGCCGCGGCCTTCGCCGGCGGCAAGGCGCTGGTGTAATCATGGACGCGAAAACAATGGAACAGCCTGCCTCCGCTTATTTCATCGAAGAGCGGCACGATCCGAACGAGACGCATACGCTGTCCGTGCTGGTGCAGAACGAGCCGGGCGTGCTGGCGCGCGTGATCGGTCTTTTCTCGGGGCGCGGTTACAACATCGACAGTCTGACGGTGTCCGAGATCGAACACACCAAGCACATGTCGCGCATCACCATCGTCACCACCGGCACACCGATGGTGATCCAGCAGATCAAGCATCAGCTTGACCGGATGGTTCCTGTTTATCGCGTGGTGGACATGACGCTCACGGGCCGCTCCATCGAGCGCGAGCTTGCGATGGTCAAGGTCAAGAGCACTGGTGACAAGCGCATCGAGGCGTTGCGCCTGTCCGAGGCGTTCCGCGCGCGCGTCATCGACGCGACCACCGACAGTTTCGTGTTCGAGATCACCGGCGGCACCACCAAGATCGATCAGTTCGTCTTGCTGATGGTACCGCTCGGGCTGGTCGAAGTGTCGCGCACCGGCGTCGCCGCCATTGCTCGCGGGCCGGATGCCATGATGTAACGGATTTCCGGTGTGATCTCGCAGCAGCTTGCCATCGCGTTTATTGCGTTTGCCGCCGCGGCTTTGTTCACGCCGGGGCCGAACAACATCATGCTGATGGCGTCGGGACTAAATTACGGATTTCGGCGCACGCTGCCGCATGTGGCGGGCGTGACCATCGGCTTCTCGTTTCTGGTGGCGGTGATCGGGTTGGGATTGGGCGCGGTGTTCGCGGCATATCCAGTGCTGCACACGATCCTGAAATATGCCGGCGCGGCTTATCTGATATATCTCGCCATCGTGATTGCGATGTCCGGGCCTGCGGAGACTGACGGGACCGGACAGGGTAGGCCGATGACTTTTTTTGGAGCGGCGTTGTTCCAATGGGTCAATGTCAAAGGCTGGGTGATCGCGGTCGGCGCGATCACAGCCTACACAGCGATTGCAGCCTATCCGCTGAACATAGCGACGCTATCGGTGCTGCTGTTTCTGGTTGGGCTCGCGTCGTCGATGACGTGGGTGGTGCTCGGCACTTCGCTGCAATCGCTGGTGAAGTCGCCGCGCGCAGTCCGCGTCTTCAATATCGTCATGGCCTTGCTGTTGCTCGCCTCACTCTACCCCGTTCTGAAGGAGCCCTGAGCCTGCCGAAATAACTGCTGCGGGCTTGTCTCGAACCGCCAGCCGACCTAGAAACCGGCTGCAATTCTTCCGGGTCCGTGGACCCGACCCACCCCGAAAATGTCCGATAAGGCCAATCGTGGCCACCACCAAGAGGAATGGACCATGCGTGTTTATTACGATCGCGACGCCGACCTGAACCTGATCAAGGGCAAGAAGGTTGTCATCATTGGTTACGGCAGCCAGGGCCATGCCCACGCGCTGAACCTGAAGGACTCGGGCGTCAAGGATGTCGCGATTGCGCTGCGCAAGGGTTCCGCGACTGCCAAGAAGGCAGAAGCCGCTGGCTTCAAGGTGATGGAAGTCGCCGAGGCCGCGAAGTGGGCCGACGTGATGATGATGCTCACGCCTGACGAACTGCAGGGCGACATCTATCGCGAACACCTCCACGACAATATGAAGAAGGGCGCAGCGCTGCTGTTCGCTCACGGCCTCAACGTGCACTTCAATCTGCTCGATCCGCGTCCCGATCTCGACGTGCTGATGATCGCACCGAAAGGCCCCGGCCACACCGTGCGCTCCGAATATCAGCGCGGCGGCGGCGTTCCGTGCCTGATCGCGATTGCTAAGGACACGTCCGGCAACGCGCATGACCTCGGTTTGTCCTATGCGTCGGCTGTCGGTGGCGGACGCGCTGGCATCATCGAGACCACGTTCAAGGAAGAATGCGAGACCGATCTGTTCGGCGAGCAGGCCGTGCTTTGCGGCGGCACCGTCGAACTGATCCGCGCCGGATTCGAGACGCTGGTGGAAGCGGGCTACGCGCCGGAGATGGCGTACTTCGAGTGCCTGCACGAGCTGAAGCTGATCGTCGACCTGATCTATGAAGGCGGCATCGCCAACATGAACTACTCGATCTCCAACACTGCAGAATACGGCGAGTACGTCACCGGCCCGCGCATCATCACCGCCGAGACCAAGGCCGAGATGAAGCGCGTGCTGACCGACATTCAGTCCGGCAAGTTCACCCGCGACTGGATGCTCGAAAACAAG
>Ga0209023_10008632_pt1 | contig 10177 bp, 9 predicted proteins | sample LakOneMetagenome_FD_187468 | JGI IMG/M metagenome (GOLD analysis project Ga0209023, IMG submission 187468) | Freshwater and sediment microbial communities from Lake Erie, Canada (SPAdes) (version 2) | ecosystem: Environmental > Aquatic > Freshwater > Lentic | place: Lake Erie, Canada | collected...
ATCCTCGCCGCGCGTGACGATGCGCATGCCGCGTCCGCCGCCACCCGCCAGCGCCTTGATCATCACCGGACCCAACATGGCGAACGCCGCCTGCGCTTCGTCCAGGGTCACGACGCCGGTGCCGCCCAATACCGGCACGCCGGCGGCTTCGGCGGCGGCGCGCGCGGCGGCTTTGTCGCCAAACAAGGTCAGCGCGGCGGGCGAGGGGCCGACGAAGCTGATATTTGCCGCTGCACAATCGGCAGCGAATCCGGCGTTTTCGCTCAAGAAGCCATAGCCCGGGTGCAGCGCGTCGCAGCCCGCTGCGACGGCGGCGGCGATGACTGCGGCGCCGTCGAGATAGGCGCGCGGCCCGCGTCCCGGCAGCGCAGCACCCGCATCGGCGGCCAGGATATGTGGCGAGCCGGCGTCATCCCCGGAAAATGCCGCGACCGAGGCGATGCCGAGCGAAGCCGCGGCGCGCGCGATCCGCACCGCGATTTCGCCGCGATTGGCGATGAACAGGCGTTCGAACATCAATGCAGCTCCGTGGTTGCGGGCGCGAAGAATGCGCCTGCAGGCCCGGGGAATTCGATCGGGCTGGCAAAACCTGCCGCCGAAACGCTCGATACGCCGAAGAACCAGGTGTCGATCGTCACGCCGGGCAGCACCAGCGCAGTCACGTCGCCGCCAACGCTGCGTTTGTGCTGCCACTGCGTCGCATCGGTGGCACGCCACCAGATATCATAGCTGGCCGCGCCCTTGACCGGCGACCAGCTGACCTTGGTGTCGGGCGAAACCGAGCCTTCGATCCTGACACTGTCGGGCGGCGGCGGTGCCGAGGCGAGCGCCGCCAGCGTCACAACATTGAGCCGCGTCACCTGCGCCAGATAGGCGAAATCGACTCCCGCCAGCACATCGCCGTAAGCGCGGCCGTCTTCGGTGCGCAAATCCTGATGCTGACGGTCGTAATTCTCCTGCATTTCGGTGATGCGCACCGCCGGATAGCCCGCCTCGAGCATCGGCACCTGATCGCCGCCGCGCGCGTAGCGGTCGGTGCGATAGACCATCGTCACATCGAACGGCGCGAGATAGGTTTCGGCCAGCCCGTCGATAAACCGCGCGAGGTTGCGCGCCGGGCTATCGACTTCGCCGCCGTTGTAGCGCCGCGTGGCGGCCTGTTCGGGGGTTTCAACCGCCTTGGTGCCTTCGGAAAATACCCGGACATGGTCGCAGTCGGTGACGCCGCTGCTGCCTGTCGAATTGCCGATGATGTCGTTGTTGAGCACCGCCTCGACCTTCCAGCCCTGCGCCTTGGCGGTTTTTGCCAGCAGCTTGCCGCCGTACAGCCCCTGCTCCTCGCCCGACAGCACCGCGTAAACGATCGTCGCGTCGAACTTGTGCTGCGACAATACGCGCGCTGCCTCGATCACCGCGGCGGTGCCCGATCCGTCATCATTGGCGCCGGGCGCGTCGCTCGTCGCGTTCATCGGGTCGCTGACACGCGAATCGATGTGCCCCGAAATGATGACAACGCGGCTGGGGTCGCCGGTGCCGCGCTGGACGCCGAGCACGTTGACGATTTCGACGCTGCCGGGAATCCGCTTGCCGGTCACCGTTTCGGCGGGCGTCATCACCGTCAGGCAGCCGCCACAAGCCTTTGAAAAATCGCTGAATCGTGAGGCTGTCCAGCGCCGCGCCGCGCCGATACCGCGCGTCGGTGACGTCGTGTCCGACAGCGTATGGCGCGTGCCGAAACCGACCAGCGCGGTCAGCGATGTGCGCAGTTCGGCTTCGGAGACATCGGCAGCGACGGCTTTGAGCAGCGGTTGCGCTGACGGGGCTGGCGCGGCCACCGCGACACTCGCTGCCAACAGGCCCAATCCCAACACCGACTTGTGCATTTTACGCCTCCGTTGATCTGACGCGCTACCGTGGCGGGCGACGCGCGGCGATGCAAGCCTGCTTGCCAGCGCGGCGATTCATCCGCAAAAGCCATGCCACCGCCCATGACCGGAGTTTGCCGCCGTGACCAACGCCACCACCGAGTTCCGCGTCCGCCGCCAGGATCTGCGCAAGACCGAAATCGCGCACACCTTCGCCGAACCCGCCGAGGGCCAGGTGCGCTTTGCTGTCGACCGCTTCGCGCTGACCTCGAACAACATCACTTACGGGGCGTTTGGCGACGCGATGAAATATTGGGATTTCTTCCCCGCCCCCGATGGCTGGGGCATCATCCCGGTCTGGGGCTTTGCCACCGTCACCGAATCGCGCGCACTGGGGTTTGCGCCGGGCGAACGCTATTACGGCTATTGGCCGATGGCGAGCCACGCCATTCTGACACCGGGCAAGCAGCGCGCCGACAGTTTCAGCGATGTTGCCGACCATCGCAACGGCCTCGCCTCGGTCTATAACAGCTACACACGCGCCAGCACCGATGACGAGGCGCGCTATGCGCTGTTCCGGCCGCTCTATATCACCTCGTTCCTGATCGACGATTATCTCCCCGAAATCGCACCCGGCGTCACGCAGGTGCTGCTGTCGAGCGCGTCATCAAAGACCGCGATCGGGCTGGCACAGGCCTTGAAGGTGCGCGGCGGCGTCAAAATCGTCGGGCTGACATCGGGCGCCAACGCCGAATTTGTCGTGCACACCGGCGTTTATGACAGCGTCGTCAGCTATGATGCGATCGAAACGCTCGATCCCGCCACCGCGAGCGCGTTTGTCGATTTCGCCGGCAATGCCGCAACACGCGCGCGCATCCACCGGCATTTCGGCGACGCACTCGCCGCCAGCCTGATGATCGGCGCGACCGATTGGGACGCGCCGCGCGAAGCCGCCAGCGATTTGCCCGGCCCGACCCCCGAGATGTTTTTTGCGCCGACCGTGCTCGCGCAGCGCATCGCCGAATGGGGGCCGGGCGGGTTCGACAGCCGTCTGACCGCGGCGTGGGAAAGCTTCCTCGATTCAACCGGACGCTGGCTCGAAATTGTCACCGGCAGCGGGACCGCCGCCACCGAAGTCTATTACCGCGACTTGCTGGAGGGCCGCGCCCTACCGCGCCACGGCTTCATCCTGTCGCTGCTCGACTAATCGGCCGCGACCAGGTCAGTTCACCCAGGTCAGATGATAAAGAACAGCAGCGACGCGATTGCCATGACCGCCGTCGCGAGCCAACCGCCGATCGTCAGCCCGCGTGACAGCACCAGCCTGCCCATCACCGCCTTGTTGCGCGCGATCAACATCATCACCGCCATCACCGGCGCAGCCAATATGCCATTGACCACCGCCGCCCAATACAGCGCACGGACCGGATCGAGTCCGATGAAGGTCAGCCCGACGCCGCCCAGTGTCGCGACGGCAATCACCGTGTAGAACGCCCGCGCCTCGCTCGGTCGCGATTCAAGGCTATCGGTCCAGCCAAACACCTCGCTGACCGCATAGGCCGTCGCACCGGCCAGCACGGGAACCGCGAGCAGCCCGGTGCCGATAATCCCCAGCGCGAACAGCGCAAAGGCAAAGCGGCCGGCGATCGGCAGCAGCGCCTGTGCGGCCTGCGCCGAGGTTTCGATCTGGGTGATGCCGCTGGCGTGCAACGTTGCGGCGGTGGCGTAAATGATGGCGATACCGACAAGGCTCGAAACCGCCATGCCGACCAGCGTATCGGTGCGGATCCGCGCGATTTCGGATTTGGCGCGATACGGCGTCGTCATCAACGGTTTGATGTGCCGCCGCCGGCCTTCCTCGACTTCCTGCGCGGTTTGCCAGAAAAACAGATACGGGCTGATTGTCGTGCCCAGAATGGCGAGCATCGCCATGGCGTGGACACGGTCAAATTCGAAGCTGGGGATCAAGGTTTCGGTCAGCGCCGTGCGCCACGGAATCCCGGCGACCATGACCACCGCGACATAGGCAAACAGCGACAGCGTGGCCCATTTGAGCGCACCCGAATAGCGGCGATAGGGTACGATGATTTCGACCGCGACGCAGACCAGCCCGAAGCCGATCGCATAGACCCATTCGGGGCCACCGACGAGCAGCGCGAGCGCCGCGCCCATTGCCCCGAGATCGGCGCCGAGGTTGATGACATTGGCGACAATCAGCAGCGCAACGATGAAATACAGCAGCCCGCGCGGATAGTGGAGCTTGAGGTTTTGCGCGATGCCGCGCCCCGACACGCTGCCGATACCGGCGGCAATGCCTTGAATAATCACCATGAACGGGAAGCTGAACAGCATCGTCCACGCCATCGAGTAACCGAATGCGGCGCCAATCTGGCTGTGTGTCGCAATGCCGCTGGGGTCATCATCGGCGGCGCCGGTCACCAGCCCCGGCCCGAGCCGCGACCAGAAAGACGGGCGTTTAGCTTTTGACAGTTTCGTCATATGACCGCCTCAAGACGGCTGCGAAGCCGGCGCCAGCCGCGAGCTTTTGTCGAGGTGCCAAAGCAAGGTGTGGCGCAACCCGACGGCGATACCGATGCCGGCCAGTGTGTAGAACAGAAACGCCACCAGTTTGCTGTCATCGACACTGCCGTCGTCACCGATCAGCACGAACAAACCGACCAGTCCCGCTGCGGCCATCGGCGCGGTCGCCGGATTGGTCAGCCGCCGGCCGACCCCCAACACAATCAGCGCCGCCATCAGCCCTGCCATCACCGGCGTCTGCGCGATGAAGGTGAAGTTGCGGATGAAAAACGCGCCCGCCACCCCGGCGGCGGTGGCTGCGGCCATCAACGCGGCGGTTTTGACCCCGACACGCGGGTCGGTCGCCGCGAGCACGGTGCTGGCTATCATCAAAAGCCGCAACGCACTTTGGGCATCAAAGCGCAATGTCAGCGCGATCACCAGCACAAGGATGGCTGCGCTGACCGCGCTGTCAATCGGCGACCGCGGCTTGAGCCCCGCCACCGGCGCGGGTGCGGCGCGCGCCGGCCCCGGAAACACCAGCCACGCCAGCACAACGCCGATCACCGCGCACGCCGTCAACAACATCAACAACACCGCCATGCCCTGCGCAAAACCCGCCGATAGTGGCACCAGCGGCCCGAACATCACCAGAAACGGCAGTGTCAGCGCAACCATCGGCGCAAGCTTGGGGTGCGTCTGCAACCGATAGGCGATGAACAGCGCGACGCCGACGATGATCAGATACGCCGGCCGGTTGTCGAGCAGCGGCGTCAGCAACATCACCAGCATCTGCGCGATCACCGCAACCAGCACCACCAGCACCACCGCCGTCTTGATCGACAGGGTGTCGAGCAAGCCGCCCAGCGCCGTCACCACCAGCACCGGCGCGACAAAGCCGATCGGCAAGCGTTGCCAATAGGCCAGCAGCATCGACACCGCGACAGCGAACGCGGTGCGCAGCACGCGTCGGCCACTCGACCATGATTCGGCTGTCGCTTCGGCAGAACGGGCGTCGCTGCTAGCTGACATAGGACAGATACGAACGCAGCGTCAGCACCCAGCGGTCGATGACACCCATGATGCCGGCATCCTTGGTTTCGATCATCAAGCTGGCCTGCGAACCGAGCCGGAGACCGCGCGGCACTTGCCCCTTGGGATCAAAGGCCACGCGGATCGGCAAACGCTGGGCGCTGGTCAACCAGGTCGAGCTTGGCGCCTGCACCAGCGATCCGGTCGGCGCACTTTGATTGGGTGTCGAGATACCGCCGCCAAGCCCGACGACCTTGCCCTTGAACAATTTGCCCGGAAACATGTCGAGCGCGATGAGTACGGGATCGCCAAGGCGGACATTGCCAAGCTGGTTTTCGGTGAAATAGCCGATCAGTCCGGCGCGACCGACATCGATCAGGCTAATCAACGGCGTGCCGGCTTTGGCATAAGATCCCTTGCCGATCTGCAGATTCGAAACATAGCCATCGACCGGCGCATAAATTTTGGTCCATTCGAGGTTCTTCGTTGCAGTCTCAAGCGCCGCGGCCGCCGAACGCAGTTGCGGATTGGCGCTGCCCAGCGGGCCCAGCTGTTGCAACGCGCCCGCAAGCTGCGCCTCGGCTTGCACGACGCCTGCTTCGTTCGATGCCAATTGTGCCATCGTCGCCTCAAGCTTGGCGCGCGTCGCATAGCCGACTTCGACCAGCTTGGCAGTGCGGTCATTATCCTGCTGTGCTTCGACTAGCTGCGCCTTGCGCGACACCAGCACGGCACGCGCCGAATCGACCGCCGCCGCGGCTGCACCGACGGCCTGTTCGGCGGTGCCATAGGCGGCGTGCGCACTTTCAACGGCAATGCGATAATTGGTCTGGTCAATTTCGGCGAGCAATTGCCCCTTGGTGACCTGGCTGTTGTCGGTCACCGGCACCGCGATAATTTCGCCACTGACTTGCGGCGTGACCGGCACAACCAGCGTTTCGGCGGTGGTTTGATAGGTAATCGGCGCCAGCCGGTCGGCAGCGATGTTATAGGCGAGCAGCGCCAGCAGCAGCCCGGCGACAATATAGGTCCAGCGACGCACCGGATCCGCCGGGGCTTTGCTCGCTTCAACGGGTTCGTCCATCCGGATTCCTTGGCTTCTCGGGTTTCCGCTCTATTCGACTTCGCGGCCGCGTGCTAGCCAAGTCGCTCGCGCCGCCATTTTGCCCGCCCAGAGGTTGCCCAGGCATGTTAACCAGTTTCCCCGAAATCCTCGTCATCTTGTCGATCGTCGCGTTCGCGACCAAGGCGGCGGCGTATTTCGCGGCCGAGGGTGGCCATCTGACCTTGTCCGAAAGGCGCACCGTTGCGTTCAAATCTGTCGCAATCCAGGCGATCGTGCTGTCGATTTTCGTCGCATTCGGCCCCAATATCCTGCATTTCTTCCATGTCTCGATCTCTGCGCTCGAAGTCGCGGGCGGGTTGATCCTGCTGCTGTTCGCCATCGGACTGGTGCTTGGCGAAAGCCATGACAGCGCGCAGGATTCGCACCGTGTCGGGCCTGAAATGGCGGTCTATCCGATCGCCATGCCATTGCTTGCCTCGCCGCAAGCGATTGTCGCGATTACCATTTTCTCGACCCAGATGGGGCAGGGCGGCCGGCAGATGCTGTGGGCCGGGCTCGGCACTGTGCTTGCCGCCAATCTTGCCGTCATGCTCATAGTCGCACAGCTTATTGGCGGTGAGAAAAAGGGCGGCGGTAGCGGCGCATCCGGCGTGCTGCTGCGTATTGTCGCGTTGTTGCTTGCCGCACTCGCGGTTGAAATCATTGCGCTCGGCCTGCGCGGTTATGGCATCCTGCCGCCGATGCCCGCCGCGCATTAGTGCGGGGCAATTCATACTGGCGCAACAGTCGCGGGTCTATCGACAGGCGGGATTTCTGAACAGATCGAGAGTCAAAATGGCGACAACGTCGCGGACGCAGACCTTGGGCGGCAGAAAACTGGCATTCGAGCGCGTCGCCTTGCTGCTCCAGGGCGGCGGTGCGCTCGGTTCGTATCAGGCTGGCGTCTATCAAGCGCTGCAGGAGGCCGGCGTCGAACCCGATTGGGTCGCCGGCATCTCGATCGGCGCGATCAACTGCGCCATCATCGCCGGCAACGCGCCCGAAACCCGCATCGCACAGCTCAAAGCCTTTTGGGATGATGTCACCGCGCCGCCCGATTACGGCGTCGTCGATAGCTGGCTGGCGCTGTGGCAGGGCGATCTGGCACTCAGTTGGGCCAACCGCCTGACCGCGGCGCGCACCATGGCGACGGGCGCACCGGGGTTTTTCACCGCGCGGTTGCCGTCACCGATGTTGCTGCCCAGCGGTGCCGAAGGCGCGACCAGTTTCTACGACACCGGCGCGCTCAAAACGACTCTCGAGCGCCTTGTCGATTTCGACCGCATCAACGCCCCCGGCGCCATGCGGTTCAGCGTCGGCGCGGTCAACGTCCGCACCGGCAATTTTGAATATTTTGACAACACCACCCACCGCATCCGCGCCGAACACGTCATGGCGAGCGGTGCGCTGCCGCCGGGCTTCGGCGCGGTCGAAATCGACGGTGAATATTATTGGGATGGCGGCGTAGTTTCAAACACCCCGCTCGACTGGATCCTCGCCAGCCTGCCGCTGCTCGACACGCTGACCTTTCAGGTCGATCTGTGGAGCGCCGGCGGCACCGTGCCGCGCAACCTTGGCGAAGTCGCCGAACGCCTCAAGGAAATCCAATACTCCAGCCGCACGCGCGCCAGCACCGACCATTTTCGCGCGCTGCAACAGGCGCGCACCACGGTTCAGCAACTGCTCGATACGCTGCCCGCCGCGATCGCCAACAGCCCCGAAGCCAAGGCGCTGTGCGAACTTGCCGATCCGTCGGTGCACAATATCGTCCAGCTCATCTATCATTCGCCGCCCGACGAACTGCAATCGAAAGACTATAATTTTTCGCGCGGCGCGATGCACGCGCATTGGGACCAAGGCCATGCCGATGCGCTTCGAACGCTGGCGCACCCCGAAATATTCGTACGCCCAACCGATAGCAACGGGGTCCAGACGTTTGATTTCAGCCGCGGCCAATGACCGCTTGAACCCCAGCCGGAGTTGCCGATGAACGCCGATGATGTCCGCAAGAACGCCTTTGCGATGCCGCTCACCAGCCCGGCATTTCCGCCCGGCCCGTACCGCTTCGTCAACCGCGAATATCTGATCATCACCTATCGCACCGATCCCGACAAACTGCGCGCGGTCATCCCCGAACCGCTGCAATTCACCGACCCGATTGTCAAATTCGAATTCATCCGCATGCCCGATTCGACCGGCTTTGGCGATTATACCGAAAGCGGCCAGGTCATCCCCGTGACGTTCGAAGGTCGCGCTGGCGGCTATACGCACGCGATGTATCTCAACGATCACCCGCCCATTGCCGGCGGCCGCGAACTCTGGGGCTTCCCCAAAAAGCTCGCCGCGCCGTCGCTCAAAGCCAATGTCGATGCGCTCGTCGGCCGCCTCGATTATCACGGCATCCCGATCGCCGTGGGCACGATGGGCTATAAACACCGTGCACTCGATCCCGCGCCGGTGCTCGCGTCGATGCTGGCGCCCAATTTCCTGCTCAAAATCATCCCGCATGTCGATGGCAGCGCGCGCATCTGCGAAATCGTCGAATATGAACTCACCGATATCACCCTCAAAGGCGCCTGGACCGGCCCCGCCTCGCTGGCGCTATTCCCGCACGCGCTGGCGCCGGTCGCCGATCTGCCGGTGCTTGAAGTCCTCTCGGCAACGCATATTCTCGCCGATCTGACGCTCGGACTCGGGCGTGTGGTTTTTGATTATCTAGCAAAGGACAAGTGATGGGACAGTTGCAGGACAAGGTCGCGGTCATCACCGGCGCGGCAAGCGGCATTGGCAAGGACATCGCCAAACTCTACCTTGAGGAAGGCGCCAAAGTCGCCATCGCGGATCTCAATATCGACGCCGCCAACGCCACCGCGCTTGAATTCGACCCGAGCGGTCAGCGCGCGATGGGCGTCGCGATGAACGTCACCGACGAAGCTCAGGTCAACGCCGGCGTCGAGGCTGTTGTCAAAAAATTCGGCGGCATCGATATCCTCGTCTCGAACGCCGGAATCCAGATCGTCGCCCCCATTGTCGATTTCAAATTCGACGATTGGAAAAAGCTGCTCGCCATCCACCTCGATGGCGCCTTCCTGACCACCAAAGCCTGCCTGAAACACATGTATGCGCAAGGTCGCGGCGGCAGCGTCATCTATATGGGCTCGGTGCACTCAAAGGAGGCGTCGAAGCTCAAGGCGCCCTATGTCACCGCCAAACACGGGCTGATCGGGCTGTGCAAGGTCGTCGCCAAGGAAGGCGCCGAACACGGCGTCCGCGCCAATGTCATCTGCCCCGGCTTCGTCCGCACGCCGCTCGTTGAAAAACAAATCCCCGAGCAAGCCGCGCAATTCGGCATCAGCGAAGACGCCGTCATCAAAACGATCATGCTCAAAGACACTGTCGACGGCGAATTCACCACCGTCGATGATGTCGCGCGCACCGCCGTCTTCCTCGCCGGCTTCCCAACGAATGCACTGACGGGCCAATCAATCGTCGTCAGCCACGGCTGGTTTATGCAGTAAGGTGGCGCCGGGCGCTAAGGCAAAACCGAAAAGGCTCAACCGAAACCCATCGCGCTCATCCCGAGCGCAGTCGAGGGACGCGCCAGCGGTCGATGTGTGCCTCGACTTCGCCCGGGATGAGCGCGATGGGTTCAATC